>OHDE01000235.1_pt1 | contig 24745 bp, 19 predicted proteins | sample 1566931 | NCBI WGS metagenome assembly OHDE01 (sample SAMEA3879591, study PRJEB24766) | human gut metagenome | biome: human-associated habitat; feature: feces | place: USA | collected 1985/1987 | reverse complement strand
GGGACAGTCTGCCGATTGACTCATAATGACGGAATTAAACGACTGTCCCTAAATAATACCTGACCATGTCACAATCGCTTATCACCCGCCGCAAATCGTTTTTGCTCCGGATTATCCCGGTGATGCTCTGCTTCTTTGCCATGGGGTTTGTCGACCTCGTGGGCACGGCCTCGAACTACGTGCAGCAGGACCTTGGGCTGACCGATGCACAGGCGAATCTCTTTCCCTCGCTTGTCTTCTTCTGGTTCCTGATTTTCTCCGTGCCGACGGGCATGCTGATGAATAAAATCGGACGGAAAAACACGGTGCTCATCAGCCTCGTGGTCACGGCCGTATCGCTCTTCATCCCGACCTTCGGTGACAGCTATCTGATTATGCTGGCTTCGTTCTCGCTGCTCGGCATTGGAAACGCCATCATGCAGACGTCGCTCAATCCGCTGGTTACGAACCTTATAAGCAGCGACCGGCTGGCTTCGACCCTCACCTTCGGCCAGTTCGTCAAGGCCATCGCCTCGTTCCTGGCTCCGATTATTGCGGCGTGGGGCGCCACTACCCTCCTCCCCGTCTTCGGCCTGGGCTGGCGGGTGCTGTTCATCATCTATGCCGTCATCTCGCTGCTGGCCATCTTGCTGCTGGCCGCAACGCCCATCGAAGAAGACCGTCCCGTTGCGGCGTCGAGCATCGGCCAGTGCCTCAAGCAGCTCGGCCGGCCCTTCATCCTGCTCTCCTTCCTCGGAATCATGTGCCATGTCGGAATCGACGTGGGAACCAACACCACCGCTCCCAAAATCATCATCGAACGGCTGGGCCTTCCGCTCGAGGATGCCGGATTTGCCACCGGAATCTACTTCATCTTCCGTACCATCGGCTGCTTCCTCGGGGCATTCATCCTGCGCGCCATCTCGCCGAAGCTCTTCTTCGCCATCAGCGTGCTGATGATGCTCGTCGGCATGAGCCTGCTGGCTCTGTGCGACACCCTTGCACCACTCTACACGGGCATCGGACTGATTGGATTCGGCAACTCGAACATCTTCTCGGTCATCTTCTCGCAGGCGCTCGTCTATGCCTCGGACAAGAAGAACGAGGTGTCGGGCCTCATGATTATGGGCCTCTTCGGCGGTACGGTCTTCCCGCTGGCGATGGGCTACGCGGCCGATGCCGTCGGACAGATTGGCGCCGTTGCCGTCATGACCGTCGGAGTGCTCTACCTTCTTTACTATACGTTGAAAATCAAAAAGATATAGTTCAATCTAAAATACTGATTCAATGAACGCAAATGATGTTGTCGTAGGAATGGGCGAAGTCCTGTGGGACATGCTCCCCGAAGGGAAAAAGATTGGCGGCGCACCGGCCAATTTCGCCTATCATGTCTCCCAGTTCGGATTGCCGAGTTGCGTGGTGAGCGCCGTGGGTGAGGATGTGCTGGGAAAGGAGATTCTGGATAACTTTACCTCGAAGGGGCTCAACTGCCACATTGCCACGGTGCCCTATGCCACGGGAACCGTGCAGGTGAGCATCGACCAGGCGGGGGTTCCCCAATATGAAATCAAGGAGAATGTGGCGTGGGACAACATCCCCTACACTCCTGCGCTCGAGGCGCTCGCCCGCCGGACGAAGGCGGTCTGCTTCGGCTCGCTGGCCCAGCGCAGCGTGGTGTCGCGCAACACCATCGGCAGCTTCCTGGATGCCATGCCCGAGAATGACGAGACGCTGGTAGTCTTCGATGTCAACCTGCGTCAGGGCTTCTACAACAAGGAGATTCTCTGCAACTCGATGAAGCGCTGCAACATCCTGAAGATAAACGACGAAGAGTTGATTCAGGTAAGCCGCATGTTCGGCTATCCGGGCATCGACCTTCAGGACAAGTGCTGGATTCTCCTGGGAAAGTACAATCTGAAGATGCTGATTCTCACCTGCGGAATCAACGGCAGCTACGTCTTCACGCCGGGCAACATCTCGTTCCTGCCCACCCCCAAGGTGGAGGTGGCCGATACGGTGGGTGCCGGCGACAGCTTCACCGCTGCCTTCATCTCGTCAATCCTGAAGGGCAAGAGCGTCGCCGAGGCGCATGCCCTTGCGGTCCAGACCTCCGCCTATGTCTGCACCCAGAAGGGTGCCATGCCGGTGCTGCCTCCGCAGTTGACGGGACAGCTGCAGTAGCTGCGGCACGGATGTGATTCTTTTATGCGGCAATCGGTCGGGAGTATCGTCTCCCGACCGATTGTTTTTGGGACCGCGCCGCGATGGAATGCTCCGGGAAGAGGGCTCTTCGGGACCCTTCTTCCGCCTCAGGCCGACAGGACGCTTGAAGTACGCGCCGAATAAAGCGTCCCGATGCCGCTCCAGGCCATGCGGTAGCGGGCATTGCTCATCCGGCTGCCGGTTGACTGCCGGGAACTGAATAATGCCTTCGATGGCTACGCCTCAGACCTGCTTTTGAGGCGAGGCCTGTTACGGTGCGCAATCGGTTCCAAGGTTTGGATGCGAAAATCTCGATTACGTGCCTGGAAAGAGATTCATCTCCTTGCCACCTCCGAACGGTTGTATGCATGGCGCGAAGAGTGATGGCTTGCAGAGTCGTTCTTTGTATTCGATGTGGCGGTCTTCGCTCCTGTACTTCAATTCCGGACGGCACGAAAACTTGGATTGGTCGGAATATATACGCATCCTGGTTTTTCCATTCGGAACACGTTTAGTGTACATGCCAAGGTGGCGAGTGGCCGAAAGAGACAGCCGCCGGGGACCGGAACGGCCGGGAATGTGATTCTCATCCGACCGTACTCTACCCTCCCCCGAGTATCCGGCAGGTAACATTGTCCCCGCAATCATCGGCAGGAACGTGTAGACCTACATCTCCTTGTAGGCAGTCGGCGAACAGCCGACCGCCTTCTTGAAGTAGACCCCGAAAAACGATTGATTGGCGAAATTCAGCAGGTCGGCGACCTGCTGAACCGTATATTGGCCGCTCTTCAGCAACGCTTTGGCCTCGAGAACCACATAGTCGCGAATCCAGTCGCCGGCATGGCGTCCGCTGACGGCATAAACCACCTGCGAGAGGTATTTCGGGGTCAGGCAGAGTCGGTCGGCATAGAACTGAACGCTGCGCTGCGAGGCGTAGTGCTGCCGCAGCTCCTCGAGAAAACGGTCAAAAATCTGCCTTTTGCGCGACCCCTGTCGGGAGTCCTGCTCCTCGACCAGCGGGGCCATCAGCTGACAGATTTCACCGTAGAGCACCTGCAGGTAGCCCTTCAGGACCTCGTGCTTGAACCGGAAGTCTGGCTGGCGGAGCTTTTTGCGCAGGGCCCGGCAGAGTTCCAGTATCTCGGACGTCTGCTCCTCGGTGAGCTCGAGCAGCGACTGCCGCGAAAGGAACTTGCGCACGATGAGCGCCCCTTCGCTGTTCTGCTCCGAAATGATGTAGCTGTTCGACAGGGCGATAAGCACTATGCGGTAGTCGGCCGAAATGTCGAGGCATTGGCCGATGGACCCCGGAGTGACTATCAACAGCGAGTTGCGGTGCAGCTCGTATTCATTGAGGTTTAGCCGCACGCGCATCCTCCCGCCCAGACACAACTGCATCATGGCTGCCTGAATCTTGAAGGGATACGGTGCCGTGAGTATGGGAACCATCGACGGGTCGCTCGAATAATTGCGCGAAGGCCCCGCTTCGCCGAAATCGCCGGCCAGAAAGAACTGATTGTCGACGATGCAGTCCTGCTCGTCGAAGGGTATCATCGCCAGATTGAGTGCATTGAAGTCCCGGAGTTCATCCATTGTCGTTCGCTTTATGTCGACAAATATACGGATTCAAACAGGAGAATCGGTTGTTTTTCACTCAAAAGGTCTGTTTTGCCATCCTTTCGAACAACATGACGGCAGCATGTGACAAAAGCCTTCACGGAAAAATCTGGAACTTTGCCGGTGAAAATTTCAAAAATGATGGCAATGAAGACAGCAGTAAAGAGCGTCGGGCTTGCACTGGTTGCAGCCCTGACGTGCGGCTGTGCGGGGAGTCCGTCCAACGAACCCTACGTACAGAGGGTGAGCCTGACGCGGCCCGAGCTTCTGGGCGGCGAAACAATCCGCACCTTTTCGGGCGTCGTCCGTGCGGCCCACGAGGTGAACCTGGGATTCAAGACGGCCGGACAGATTGCCCGGATTCACGTGGAGGAGGGTGACTACGTGCGGCGCGGAGAGCTGCTCGCCGAACTCGACGACGCCGACTACCGGCTGGCGGTCGAGGCGTTGCAAATCCAGTACGACCAGCTCAAGGATGAGGTCGAACGCACGAAGCAGCTTTTCGAGCAGAAGAGCGTCTCGGCCAATGACTTCGAGAAGGCCAGCGCCGGGCTGCGGCAGCTGGGCGTACAGCTGCAGGCCAACCGCAACAAACTCAACTATACGAAGCTCTACGCTCCGACCGACGGCTATATCCAGAAGGTGAACTTCTCGCCGGCGGAGATGGTCGATGCCGGGACGGCGCTTTTCTTGCTGCTCGATGTCTCGCGCATGGAGGTCGAGGTCGACATTCCGCCCGTCGAGTACCGTCGCCGCGACCGCTTTACGCACTTCGCCTGCCGTGCGGCGGGTATCGACGGGGAGATGCCGATGCGCCTTTCGGGCATGCCGCCCCGGGCCGACGGCAACCAGCTCTACCATGTGACGCTCGCCTTTGCGGGACAGCCCGACCGGCGGCTGACGGCCGGCATGAATGTCGAGGTGCTCATTGGCGTGGCCGATACGACGGGCCGGCAGGGTTACGCTCTCCCGTTCGGGAGCATCTTCCTCGAGGGGGAGACGCCCAGCGTGTGGGTCTTCGGCGCCGATTCGACCGTGCGGCGCCGGGCCGTTGTGCTCGGCAATACCGATGCTGAAGGCCGGGCCGTCGTTGTCGGAGGGCTCGATGGCGGCGAATGGGTTGTTCGGGCCGGAGTGTCGGCTCTTGAAGAGGGTGAGAAGGTCCGTGTGGTGGCCGAGCCGAGTCAAACCAATGTGGGAGGGCTGTTGTGATGAAGATGAAGCTGACCGAATTTTTCATGCGGCGGCCGGTGCTGTTCTGGTCGCTTGTGGGAGCCATCCTCATCGCCGGAGTGCTGTCGTTCCTCTACATGCCCAAGCTCGAGGACCCGGCCGTGGCGGTCAAGCAGGCGATGGTCGTGGTTCCCTGCCCCGGAGCGAGCGCCCACGAAGTGGAGCTGAAGGTGGCCCAGCTGATGGAGGACGAGCTGCGGGCGCTGCCCAACGTCAAGAAGGTGAAGAGCGAGTGCCGCAACGGCTCGGTGCTGCTGACTGTTGAGTTCCAGATGACGGTGCTGAACCGGGACCTGGAGCAGCACTTCGACCTACTGCGCCGCAAGGTGAGCGACGTTGCGTCGCGCCTGCCCCAGGGGTGCTACGACCCGGTGGTCATCGACGACATGATGGATGTCTACGGCATCTTCTATGCGCTGACGGCCGACGGATACGACTATCCCGAGATGTACCGCTATGCCAAGTATCTGCGGCGTGAACTGCTCGACGTGAAGGGCGTCAAGCGGATTAACATCGCCGGCAACCGCGACGAGGTAATCAACATCATCCTCTCGAAGGAGCAGATAGCGCGCAACGGAGTGATTCCGACGCAGATAACCTCGGCGCTGCAGCAGGCCGGCAAGACGGTCAACGCCGGGGCCTATCTGAGCGGCGACGAACGCATCGCCCTCTATGTCGATTCGGCGGCCGACGACGTGGAGGAGATTCGCAATCTGGAAATCCGCACGATGGACAGCCGTCAGATGCGCATCGGCGATGTGGCCCGTGTCGAGCGGGGCTACGCCTCACCGCAGCGCAACGGGTTCTTCGTGGACGGAAAACCCGCCCTGGCCCTTTGCATCGCCATGGAGTCCTCGGCCATCGTTCCGGATGTGGGCAAGGCGGTCGATGCACGGCTCGAGGAGGCCATGAAGCAGCTTCCGGCCGGCTTCCGTACGGAGAAGATTTTCTTCCAGCCCGACAAGGTTTCGGAGGCCATCTCGTCGTTCATGTGGAACCTGCTGGAGTCGGTCGTGATAGTCATCCTGGTGCTCATCTTCACCATGGGATTCCGCAGCGGTTTGATTATCGGGTTCGGACTGGTGCTGACGGTGGCCGTCTCATTCCCGATTCTGCTGACGTGCGGCACGACGCTGCAGCGCATCTCGCTCGGTGCCTTCATCGTGGCGATGGGCATGTTGGTCGACAATGCCGTGGTGATTATGGACGGCATCCTGATTGACAAGAAGCGGGGCCTCTCCCCGAAAACATACCTCTACCGCATCGGCCGCAATACGGCCCTGCCGCTGCTCGGGGCGACCGTCATCGCCGCCTCGACCTTTCTGGGCATCTACCTCTCGCCCGATTCAGCGGGCGAATATGCCGGCGACCTCTTTCTGGTGCTGTGTGTGAGTCTGCTGGCCAGCTGGGTCCTGGCGCTGGTACAGGTGCCCGTATGTGCCAAGTCGTGGCTTCCGGCCCGCGAAAAAGTTCTGCCCGGAGCGCAGAAGCCGGCCGTGATGAACTCGCCGGTCCACCGCTTCGTGCGCCGCACAATCGCCTTCCTCATCGGGTACAAGCGGGCGACGATTGTCGTGGCCTTTGCCGTGCTGGCCCTTGCGCTCTTCGGCATGACGCGTGTCAAGAACCTCTTCTTCCCCGACTTCGACTACAAGCAGTTCGTCGTCGAGTGCTTCTTCCCCTCGGCCACGGATGCCGACCGGGTGCGTGACCGTCTGCTCGAGATGAGCGACAGCGTGCGGCTCCATCCGGGCGTCGACCGTGTGGCTGTCAGCCAGGGCAGCGCCCCGGCACACTATTGCCTGGTGCGTCCGATGACCTCGGGCGGCGACTGCTACGGTGAACTGATTGTCGACTGCCCCGATTACAAGACCGTTCTCAAGACGATTCCCGACATCCGTCGGCAGTTGCGTGAGGAGTTTCCCGAGGCCTATGTCCGCATCCGCAAGTACAACTTCTCGATTTCGACGTCGCATACCGTCGAGGTGGAGTTTGCGGGTCCCGACCCGGCCGTGCTGCGCGAGCTGAGCGCGCAGGCCGAGGCCATCATGCGCCACTCGCCCTATGTCGATGTCTACTCCGTGCAGAACAACTGGAAACCGAAGGGCAAGGCGCTCGTTGCCGAGTTCAACCAGCAGGATGCCCTGCGGGCCGGAATCGGCCGTGGAGATGTGGCCAACGCCCTGCTGGCTGCCACCGACGGCATGCTGGTCGGCGTGCTGAACGACCAGGAGCGGATGGTGACGTTGAACCTCCAGGTGCGCAACGACGACGGCAGCCGCATCCGCAACCTCGACGAGATACCCGTCTGGAGCATGATGAACCTGCGTATGAGCAACGAGGAGCTGCAGGGTGCGTTGGCCGGCGGTCGCGGGATGAGCGAGCTGCAGGAGCGCATGTTCCGCGCCATGCCGCTCGGAAATGCCGTGCGCGACATCCGCCTCGACTGGGACGAGGATGTGGTGCTGAGGATGAATGGACGGAGGGTTATCGAGGCGGAGTGTGACCCCAACCCCGACTGCGACGAGGCGACGCCGGCCCGCGTTGTCGAGTCCATCCGTCACGAAATCGAGGCCATCGCGCTGCCCGACGGTTATACGATGCGCTGGGTGGGCGAAGGCGAGCTGCAGGGTGAGGCCATCGGCAATCTGATGAAGTACCTGCCGCTGACCATCTTCCTGATTCTGGCCATCCTGCTGGCGCTGTTCAACAGCTGGCGCAAGGTGCTGCTCATCCTCCTTTGCTTCCCGTTTGTCTTCTGCGGCATCACCCCCTCGCTGCTCCTGACGGGACAGCCGCTCACCTTCATGGCCATCATCGGCATGATGGGACTCATCGGCATGATGGTCAAGAACGCCATCGTGCTGGTCGACGAAATCAACCGGCTGCAGACCGAGGAGCACCAGTCGCCCTATACGGCCGTCATCGAGGCGACCGTCTCGCGTGTGCGGCCCGTGCTGATGGCCTCACTGACGACCATCGTCGGAATGATACCGCTGGTCGGCGACCCGATGTACGGCTCGATGGCCCTGACCATCATGGGCGGCCTTACGGTCGGTACAATCATCACGCTGGTGCTGCTGCCGCTCTTCTATGCGGCCATGTTCCGGATTCGCAAACTTCAAAACGCTTAAGAGATGAAAATCAAACCCATATATGCACTTCTGGGAGCAGCCCTGCTGTCGGTCCTTGCGACGCGGGCCCAGCAGCCGCTGCCGCTCTCGCTGGCCGAGTGCCGCGAACGGGCGCTTGCCCACAGCGAGGAGCTGCAGCAGGCCGATATCCGCCTCGAGCAGGCGCGTCTGGACCGTCGCATCGCCTCGGCGGCCGCTCTTCCGAAAATCGAAGGTTCGGCGACGGGTGCCTATGTCATGCCTGATATCGACATGATGGGCATGGAGCTGCGCATGCGCGGCACCTACATGGCGGGACTCACCCTCACGCAGCCGCTCTATGCCGGCGGCAAGATTTCGGCCGCCCGTCGTATGGCGCGCATCGGTGAAGAGGTGGCCGGCGAGCAGCAGCGCATGACGCGCATGGATGTGCTGGTCGAGGCCGACAACGCCTACTGGACACTGGTGGCCGTCGACCGCAAGGTGTGCATGCTCGAAAGCTACGCCGCGCAGATGGATACGCTCTATGACCAGGTATCGGTGGCTTTCCAGACCGGCATGGCCATCGAGAACGACCGGCTGCGCATCGAAGCCAAGCGCAGCGAAATCCACTACCAGCTCCAGAAGGCCCGCAACGGAGCCGACTTGTGCCGCATGTCGTTGTGTCGGGTGATTGGCGTGGATAGCGACCAGCGTCCCGTGCCGACCGATACGCTCTTCCAGCCGTCGGCGCCCGGTCTCCTGTCGGCCGAGCTCGATGCCCGGCCCGAATTGCGGATGCTCGAACAGCAGGTGGCCATCGGCGAGCAGCAGATTCGCGATGCCCGTTCGGCGATGCTCCCCACGGCGGGGCTTTCGCTCGGTTATACCTACTACGGCAACATCAAGCTGCATAGCATGGTCGATGCCGGAGGCGGCAACTACCTTCCCTATACGCAGGAGTTTCGCGACGGACTGGGAATGGCGATGGTGGCCGTGAAGATTCCGATTTTCCACTGGGGCGCGAGCCGCAAGAAGGTTCGCAAGGCGCGTTACGAGCTGCAGAACGCGCAGCTCGACCTGCAGAAGAATACGCGCCTGATGACGCTCGAGGTCGAGCAGGCAATCCGCAACGTCGAGGACGGTTACCGGATGATTCAGACGGCCGGACTGGCCTTGCGGCAGGCCGAAGAGAACCTGCGCGTGATGCGTAACCGGTATGCTGCGAAGATGGCACCGCTGACTGACCTCCTCGATGCCCAGTCGCAGTGGCAGCAGGCCGAGAGCAATCTCATCGAGGCGCAGACGCAGTACCGAATCTACGAGACCGAATACCTCAGAAGCACCGGAGCGTTGGAGTAATCGCAAAGGGTGAGCGTTTAAGGGGCGTGGCCGGAATTCCGGCCACGCCTTTTTATGCCCTTTCTCATCATACGCCGCAAATCATGATGATACGCATTGTGCTGAATATCTCCTTGATAAACTCCCCACCCGGTTGTTTTTTGCTTTCTCTTGCAGAGAATCCTAAAATAAAAAAAGCCTTGTAAACGATAGTTTACAAGGCTTTCATCTGTTTCTACGGAACTTCGGGCTTTCTTACTGCCCTTCTCTTCTCCTTCTCCGGCCCCCTCTCTGGCGGTGCGTAGGGGAAATGAACATTCGCCCACACCAGAAAGATTATCAGCAAGATACGCAATTACAAAACGTTGTCCACCGATTAGGTGTCTTCACAATCGCATCGAATTACATCTTGCTTGCCTTGTGCTCTTTTACGACCTAAAAGTAATCGTTTTTTCAGAAAAAAGCAACTGCCGCTATCTTGGTGCGCAGGTGTAAGAAATACAGCCCACTGACCTTGCGGTAGCGGGCTGCGGTGTCTGTATGATGTTACCGGGCACAATACTCCCGCCCGGAATGGGAGTTCCTTTCTTTATTGGGGTTATACTTCGGTTTTTTTCCGTTTCAAGCGGAACTTTTCCCGCCCGACGGTTTACTGTTCTTTCTTCAAGGTAGGCAGGCTGTTTCCGTCTTTGAGTTCGTACTGCCAGCCTTTACCGCTCAGGGCGGCGTTCATGTGGGCAAGGGCATTCTGCCAGAGGCCGTCCGTCACCTGTGTGGTTCCGCCGGTACCTACCTGGTCTTCACCGATGCCTTGTTCCTGACCGTTGTCTCCCCAGTAGCAGGCGGTGATGATACCGCCACCAGACATGGAGCCCTTGAAGTTCCTTCCCGCCACGCCGCCTGTGGTTCCGGTCGGGCCGCTGACATCTCCCTTGGCATGGTAGCAGGCAGTCAGGATGCCTAAATTGTTGCTTCCCGTTACGCCGCCTACATAGATGGTGCCGCTTCCGCTACCGGTCACGCTGCCCGTGGCATAGCAGGCGGTCAGGGTGCAACCTCCGTTGTATCCCACCACGCCGCCGGCATGGGAGTTGTTCGTACCGTCGTTTTCAACGGTCACGTCACCCGTGGCGTAGCAGCCGGTCAGGGAGGCCCCACTATTCGTTTCTCCCGCTATGCCGCCGGCAAAGATCACGCCCTTCACTGTGGCCGAGGAGTTGCACCCGGTGATGGAACCGCCCCATTGAGAGCCCACCACGCCACCTACGAACGTTGTACCGCTGACGCTGCCCGACACCGAGCAGTTTTCAATGGTACCCCAGCTATCTCCTGCCACGCCGCCGGCATAGCCCGAACTGTTGTCGCTTGTTATCTGTACGCCCTCCAGCACCACGTTCTGCACCTTGCCGCCGGAGCCGAGGTAGCCAATCAGCCCTACATAGTTTGTCCCTTCTTGGTTGACGGTCAGCCCCGTGATGGTCTTATCTTTACCGTTGAAGGTGCCGGTGTATGGTTGGCTTTCAGTGCCTATCGGCGTCCACTCTCCCGTCAGGGTGAGGTCTGTGTCAAGGGTGATGTTGATGTCGGTCTTACCTCCGTTCACTAAATCGGCTACATGCATCAGGCCATCGGCGGATGTCACGGTGTAGCTGCCGTTGCCCTCTATGGTATATCCCGGGTCTTTTGCCGCAGTGAGGGAGACTGTGTAGGTATATTCACCGCCCGCCTGCCAGTCGGTAGCATTCTTCATCTTATAAACGAAGGTCTTGCCGTTGGTGAAGGTGCAGGTGATAAAGGTAGTGCCAGCTGCCACATTTTGCGGGGCTACGATGGCGGTGTAGGTGTTGCTGCCCTTGTCATACGGGACGATTATATCCGGGTTGTCGCCTTCGGTGGAGAGGCCCGTCAGCTGCACGGATGCCAGCCCCTCGGTGTAGTCCGTCAGAACGATGGTTACCCGCGCCGTGCGGTGGGTGAAGCGGAGCGTGGGGCTACCATAGGTCACCGTCTGTCCGTCGGCTACGATGAGGTCGCTGCCCTCGAAGTCTTTCCGGGCACTTTGGTTGGCTTTTACTTTCACAGCAGAAGGGGTTGTCTCGCCAGCGGTGTAGGGCCACCACGCTGTGACGGTGATGTCTTTGCGGTTGGTCCAGTAGTGCGGGTCGGTGGAGGTCAGCGTGGCGCTGGCGGGGTCGGCGGTGGTGAGCGTCACGTCGTATGCCTTCACCGTGCCGTCCATCAGGACTGCCACGCTCTGCACACCCTCCCAGTCGCCGTCCACGGTGGAACGGGTATTGGCGATGGCTGTCGCAGCGGGGTTCAGCCCCGTGGCGGTAAAGACGATGGGTGTGCCTTCCGCCCCTTCCTGCAGGAAGCCCGCTTCGTCCTGCGTGCAGGCGGCAATGCCGAGCAGCAGGGCTATGGCTGCAGATGTATGGATGATTGTTCGTTTCATGATGCGTGTTGTTTAGGGTTCGTTATTGTTTCTTTTGCAATACGGGCAGACCGTCGGTGCCGAGTACCCACTGGTAGTCGCCAGCGGTGAGGGCGGTGTTCATGCCGTCGACGGCTGTCTGCCATTTCACTGTCGCGCCGTCCACCTTCGTGGCATCTACCGTTCCTCCTTCAATACGGAATACTCCTTGCCCGGCATTGCCTCCCCAATAACAGGAAGTTATATCAGCGTAGTTATAACGCACTATAGCTCCATTGTTAGACTCTTTCAATGTACCGTCGAACCAGCAAGCGATGATATCGCCATAATTTGATTCGGCTATACCACAAGTTCCACCATATGATGCAGAAATTTTTCCCGTCACAGAGCAGGCAATGATTTGGCCATGATTTCGGCCCACTATTCCAGCAGTATTTCCACTACTGCCATACAGATTCACATCTATGAGTTGTAGGTTCTTTATCACTCCACGTTCACTTAAGAGTGAACCCAAAAATCCAGTATTATTCATTGCTGAAGAGTTAAATCCTGTAATGCGGTGTCCCTGCCCATTAAAGACGCCGGAGTAGAATGTAAATATGCCTGACCGTGTCCATTCCTTACCCGCCATGTTGATGTCGGCGGAGAGGGTACAATTTATCGATTGGTCTTTTTGTGCAGCTTCGTTCCATGCCAGCAGGCCGTCTGCGTTATAGACCGTGTAGGTCTTGGTGGTGTTGTCGTAGATGTAGCCCAAATCCTCGGCTGCGCCTTCTTCGCCGCCGCCGTCAGCCCAGTCACCGATGGTGCAGCCCTCCAGCGTCAAGCCGGTGGCGTTCACCTTGACGGTATATTTATAGCGGTTGCCCGCCTCCAGCACGATGTCGTTCTTCGGGCGGAAGTAGAAGGTTCCGCCGCCGAGTTCCACGCGGATGAACGGCTCGCCTTTCGCAACGGTCTGCGGGGCGGTCAGTGCCTCGTAGCTGTTGCCGCTTGCGTGGTAGGTCTTAATGGCGGTCGGGTTGCCGTTATCGGCTGACAGGCTCACGAGGCTCACCGTGGCACCGTCCACGCTCGTGAATCCCGTGCCAGGCTTCAGTTCGATGGCCACGCGTGCCGTGCGGTGGGTGAAGGTAAGCTTCGGGTCGTCAAATTTTACCGTCTGGTTTTCAGCAGAGATGAAGTCGCTGCTCTGGAAGTCTGCCAATTTGCTTTGGTCTTCGGCCACCTTCACGGCAGGCATCCGTGTAATGTCCGCCTTGTCGAGGGGCCACCATGCCGATACGGTAATCGGGTCGCGGCTGGTCCAGTAGTGCGGGTCGTTCTCGCATGAGAGCGTGGCGCTCTTGTATCCGTCGGCATCCGTAGCCGTTACGGTGTATTCCTTTACCGCGTCGCCCATCTTGAGTGCCACGGTCTGTACGCCCTGCCAGTCGCCGTCCACGGTGGCACGGGTGGATGGAGCTGCCTGTGGCGTTGCCTCTACGGACAGTCCGGTGGCACGGATGACGACGGGGTATTCACCTTCGGGCAGACGGTTATCGCCAGCAAGTTCGTCCTGCGTGCAGGCGGCGAGGGCGAACAGCAGTGCGGTGGCTGCGGGGATAAATAATCTATGTCTCATAATTCTTCATTCTAATCGATTAATTATTAAAATCCTACAGGTCAGCACCCACATCTCCACCGTCTATATCGTTCCACTTTGCAATGGTGGCTTCGCTGACTTCAAGGACTTTGTTGCGTACCTTGACGGTATAGGTATAGTTGTTGCCCGCCTGCAGTGCGCCGTCGGGCACGGTGAGTGTGGCATGATATTCCTGACCTTTGTAATTCACAACCAACGGCAGGGATGCAACTGTCTGCGGGAAGAGGATGATCGATGACGTGAGATTGCCGTCTGCCAGATTCATGGTCAGTTCTCCGGTCTGTAGTCCGTTGTCTGCGGTGGCAATACCGTCGGCCGTGTTGAACGTACCGGTGAGTAACAATCCGTCCAGCGTGTAACGTTCAGGCTTGACCACGCTGAAATTCACGCCGTCGCCCGCCTCGAAGGTAAGGGTTATCTGGCTCATGCGGTGGTGGAAGGAGTTGTCTTCACCGCCTTTGGCGGTTTTGTCGGTGAAGCTTACTACCGGGTTGTTTTTGTCTCCCGTGGCTCCTGAAGCAAAGAGGAAGTCGATGGCAGGCTGGTTCTGCTGCGCCGTGGCATCGGTCGTGGCTGCGAGGATGCCTCCCGCCGCGTTGTACGGATAGTAGGCGCGGAAAGTATGGGTCTTTGTATCTTCGATATAGATGACCTTTCCTGCTGCCTCAAATTTCCCGTTTTTCAGGATGAAAGGCACGTTGCCGTACTGGGAATCGTTGCCGATGTCGGTGATGCCGATACGGTCGCCGCCAGTCCAGGTGGTTCCGCTGGCGCGGGTGGCGGGGGCGATGTTGGCGGTAAACTGGGCGGCCACGGGGTCACCGTTCAGGTTCTCGTTGTCGTTGTTGCAGGCTACAAGTGCGAGGGCGAGCGCTGCAAGTGCAAAAAATCTTGTCTTCATTATATCGGTCATTTTATCAGTTACAAATCTGCGTCTACTTCACCATTATCTATTTCTTCCCAACCTGATATGGTGGCCCCTTGGATTTCCACTTCATCCGGTGTTTCCAGCGTTCCGCCGAGGGTCATCGGTTCGCCCTTTCCGATGTTGAACTCCTTGAGGGCTTCCGTGAGGTCGCTCTCCAGCGTGGTGGGGGTCGGGTTGCCGTCAGCATAGCGGATTTCACCCGTCAGCAGCTGTTCCGTGCCGGTCACACCTAATAGCCGCACCGTGGCTTTCCACTTGCCGGCATCGGCCCTCGAGGTAATCCTGGTGAAGGGCAGCACGACGTTCGAAGCGGCTCCGTAGGTATCGGTAGCGAAGTCGAGTGTTCCGGCTGCACCTGTCAGATGGGCAACAATCTCCGTGATGCGTCCGGCGGCATCACCCGTAGGTTCGACGACAAGCGTCAGTTCGCGTACCTGCTGCTTCATTGCGGCGGTCAGCGGATAGTCCTTGTCTTTCTCGATGGTCACCTGTTCCGTATAGGTGAAGAACCATCCCGGGGCATTGTTCACAAAGGCATCCGTGCCTGCCCGGTTTCCCGTGGCTGCGGCAATGGTGGCTGTGGTGCCGTTCACCGTGATTCCTTCAGCCGGGTTCCACACCGCAAGGGTGTAGCTGCCCGGAGCAAACAGATGGTTGGGGGCATGGGTGGCGGAAGTCTCCGTACCCGTATAGTCACCCATGGTGACCGTCCATGTGGCAGGTATGTCGATACCCTCACCGCGGGCCGACCAGTCGGCTGTCACCGCAATCTTCCCGTAGTCGGGGTGCGGCGTGTCATAAAGCGTGTCCTTCACGCAGGAAGAGAGCAGCACGGCGGCTGCCATTCCCATCATATTTATATATTGTCTTGCTTTCATATTCTATTCCTCCGTGTTAGAATAACTTCCATACCAATGTCACACCGGCATTGATGGGGCCCCACCAGTCCTTTGTTTCGTTGCCGCGGCGTACACGTACACCGTCGATGACTTCATATTTTTCGAAATCGGCATTCAGGTAGCCCAAGCCGAGGTTGAAATCAAGAGCCAGTGCCTTGTTCAGCCGCAGCTGATAGCCGGCGGTGATGCCGCCACCCATCAGGTCGCCCTGCTTGCCTGTTTCGGAGAGCTTGTAGTTGAACTGTCCGGCCTTGAACATCGCACCCAGATACCAGGCTTTCTTCTCACCCATATAGTAACGCACTTCCGGAGCCACTTCCCAGAGTGCATAGCGGCGTTCTTTGTCGCTCCAGCTCAAAGAAGTCCACGAGCCGTTTACGGCAATGCTCCACGACGGGCAGATGCGCCATTCCGCGCCAAGATCTGGTGTCAGGGTAGCCCAACGCAGCAGGTTGGCATGCAGGGAAAAATGATAGTCATTTGTGATTTTAGTTTCCGACGGCGTGTCGGTAAGTTTATTTTGTTGAGCGGTTTTCTCGGCTTCTGCCTTTTCAGCGGCAAGTCGGGCTTCTTCTTCCGCTTTACGCTGCTCTTCGGCAAGCCGTTCCTGTTCGGCACGCTTCTCGGTTTCTAAGCGTTCGGCTTCAGCCTTGCGTCGTGCTTCTGCTTCCGCATCCGTCACGGCTGTTCCTTTTACCGGTACCGTCAGGCGCACGGTGACAAAATCACCCTCTGTCACATGATTGCGGGTAATGAAGTTTTCTTCCTTGATTTTCGCTCGTATAATCAGTTCTGATTTCACACGATTGGCACGAATCTTCGCTGTTGCAAGGTTCTCGGCTTCACCGCCCAGCGAATTGCAGTAGCCGTCAACCAATAGCGGCAGTTTGCCGTCAAGAATTGTTGCTTTGTTGTTTTCGATACATTCCAACAGGCGGGCAAGTTCCGTGTCATTGCCATTCCAAGGCACGTAGAACATGTCCTTCTGCGGAACGAACCGGAAGGTGTAGGTCGTGTCTGCTTTCTGCTGCGCAATGACAGGAAAAGTTACCGTCATCAGCCACAGAAACAGGGTAAGAAAAGTGATTTTTCTGCTCATATAAACTTGAATTTATTATCTTTGTCTTCTCCAAAGGTAATAAATGCCATTCAGCGCCCAAAATATTACAAAAACTTTTTCTGTTGAAATACAGCGTTTTATAAAAATTGTCGTTTGAGCACTTTTTTTGTCGAATTAGCACTTTTTTGTCGCTTGAGCACTTTTTGAAAATGAGCTTCTGAGACCTTTTTCATCGGCTTTTTACCACACAAATTATTCCAGATTTGCTTTTTTCCACTTGCCAGGCGTACATCCTTCCTTCTCTGTAAATGATTTGATAAAGTTACTGCGGGAAAGAAAACCGGAAGACTCAGCCAGCTTCTGTATATTGATTTCCGGATGCTCCTTCAGTATGTTTTTCGCATACTCCAACCGGAGACCGGTTATCCATTCGCGGAATGTCATTTTATACGTAGTCTTGATATAAGCGGAAAGATAGGTACGGTTCGTATGAAGTATTTCGGACAGTTCTTTTATGGTAAGTCCCTGCTGGACATAGCCGTCTGTCTTTATCCAGTTGGCCACTTTCTCTATAATTCCTGTATAGGACACTGGAACTTCTTTCTCAGAAACTATTTCAGGTTCTGTTTCTGTATCTGTCAGAAGTTCTTCTTCAGACTGTATATCTTGCTCAAAAGCATTTTCCACCTGTTCATAGAACAGCAGGTAGTTCTGATAGCTGTAGAAAAGATAGCTGTAGAACGGTATTGACGACAAAATCCAGATAAAAACATATTTGTCTGGCAGAAATGTCAGCAATCCGCATCCGACACCGAAGATAACAGCCCAATAAGTGAATATGGAAAGCCATTCGATATATGTGCCTATATCATCCGCCTGAGTTTCATTGAAAATCCGAATGGCTCTACGATATGCAATTATGACTCTGCGAGCTAAAACGACTCCAAAAACGACTAACCATACAGCTAAAGCAAATAAAGAGAATTTTTGCATGATTCCGCTTGGCAACAGGAACAACACAACTCCGGAAAGAGTTGAGAATATAATCCATAAAATGATATGTGTCCACACACGCCGTTTGGTAATGTAAAAACGATCAAGCAACATTATCAATGCCGAACTGAACAGAGAATAGCACAGGAAGTATGTGGACATGTTCATCAATATGGCAGAATCCGCATTTTTGAATCGGATACTCAGATAATAATTGCCAAAACAATTCGTTAATCCTTTATTTGATTTTGTTTTTTTTGGGGGGGGCGGGTATAAGAACTATCTGATAGAAACTAAAATTGCTACTATCTCCCCCAAAAGACTATGCAGCAAATGGTATTGCCGCAATATTTAAAGGCCTTTAATTTGAACCTCAAAGCACCATAGTACCTTTTTAAGAACTATTTTTTGATTATTATGTTGCGTTTCTAGCATTTACTATCCAAATTTTCGCAGTGAATATGATATTATTTTTCATGAATTTTCAGGTTTATGTTACATGTCGCTATATTTTATCTATTTGACTTTATACTTCTGAATCTCTTGAATCATTTCCTTAACATCTTCTCCGACCTGTACGAAGTTCTTGTAAAGGATACGTTCCCGTTCATCCCTTGATTTGAAGGTGTAGAACTTGGGAAGCGGTATATAGCCGGCTTCCTCCTTTTTTATCTCCTTCATGTCGAAGTCTGTCTTGCAGTAGAACTTGGAGGTCTTGAACTCCTCGCTTTCCTGAATGTTCATGCTTCCACCGCTGCCTGTTTTTGTTTGCACAAAGTCACGGGCTGTCTGACCGCATATCCATCCGGTCGGCATATCGGAGATTTTGGATGCAGGAACGAGACTATCCATGTTCTCATTCAGGTTGATGGAGGTTTTGTCCCGATCAATGGTAACACCTTTTTTGAGCTGTACCACCTTGCCGAAGATGTCGGAAGACAGCCATTCCAAGGTCTCTTTGGAACGGGCAGAACCGCTGACCACATTACCGACAGTAGTGATAATCTTCTGCATACCTACCTTGCCATAATCCGCTTCGAGCTGCGGAAGTTCTTGGAATCCCAACGCCACTGACACCTTGTTGCTTCGAGCCGTACCGATAAGGCGGTCTATCTTGTGGAAATACAAAGTAGGCAGCTCATCCACGATGATGCTTACCGGGATATTCTTGCCCTGTCCCGTGTTCACTCGTGTGACCAGACGATTGAGGATAAGGGCGTTGAGTGCCCCGATAATGCTTTCCATTTCCGGGTCATTGGCTATCAAGAGATAAGAAGGGCTTTTGGGGTCAGATACTTTCAAGTCGAAGTCGTCACCGTCCTTGTGGAATATCCAGTAACTTTCCTTGGTGGCAAGGCGCGAGGTATAGACACGCAGCGTACCGATCATACCTTCCAACTGCTCCATTGCCTTGTTCTTCAGAGCGGTCTGGAACGGACCGAGCAACGGTGCCACCTCGTTGTCGGTCTCCAACACCTCGAAAATGGTCTGGTAACTCTCATTGAGGAATGACAGGATATGTGGCATATCGGAATACTTTCCGAGCCAATAAGCCGGTTCCACTTCCTCACCTGCGGAATTGAACACACGTCCGGTGGGTATCATCCGCTTGGTCTGTTTGTCCTGTACCTTCTCTGCCGTGAGCATATTGCCGTCCTTGTCGTATGGCTCTTTGCCCCAGTTGCAGAAGAAATAGATGCAGGCTGCCAGGAAGTTGACAGCGGATGTCTGAAAGAACTGGTCACTGCCACCGCCTCCTTCTTTCTTGCCTTTTTGTAAGGATTCAAGTAAGGTTTCTGCGGTTTCAGATGCGGCAGCAAGGTTGTTGATGTATTTCAACTGGATAGGATTCACCCTGCGGCTGTATTCCACATCCACGAAATTGATGATGTTGAACTTGCACCCCTTGGGCAGTTTCCCGAGCTTCTGGTTTTTCTTATAATGATAGTATAATTTGGTCGCCAAAGTCGGAAATTTGTAATCGTAGACTACTAAAGCAAAGCCTTTTGCAGAGTGTTGCCGGATAAATGGTTCGATAATGGAAAAAGTCTTGCCGGAACCCGGTGTGCCGACCACCCATGTGCCTCGGAACGGATTGCTGATGTTCACCCAACCTTTGCGGAACTTGCCCCGGTAATAGTAGCGCATGGGGATATTGACCGAATACTTGTTCTCCTGTAACTCCCGGCACTGCTCAAAACTCTCGTTCTCAAAATTGAAACGGTCTTTCAGCAATCCCTCTTTGAGGAACTTGGACATGTTGTCAAGGGCAATGTGTACCAGTACTACACCGATTACAGAAGCAAGCATATAAAGCCAGATGTTCAACCGTAAAGTGTAAAGCCTTGTTTCCATCGGATATCCGAACAGCCAAACAGACGATACAACCAGCCACATACCTATTATGATAGGATAAAGAACTTGTTTCCGTGCATTGAACTCCAGTTTCTTCTTGTTCCTTGTCCCTATGCAGGTGATGCATATAAGCAGGAACGTGGCTAACTTGCTATACGCGAGATTCCCGTCATTGTAGATTACCCACCGCTTGATACGCCCGTGTATGTCGCAGAGTATGCCGCCCCAATGGTCAAGCATGACCGGGTCAATGGCATACTCGAAGAACTCCAGCAGAATGGAGACATAGATGACCGAACGGAATATCTTGTAAAATCCTTGTAACTCTTTGCTTTCTTCCATTTCGTTTCCAGTTATTCGCTAATTCTTGTGTGTTCTGATTTTTAATCTCTTAAAGTAATGATTGCACGTACCTTGTGCGCCTGTGTCTTGGGTGTTTCCTGCATCGAGCCGCTTCCCATGGAATAGAGCCACGCTTTCGCCTTTTCCTGCTCAGCCACTTCCGTACTCGTCCAGTACCAGCAGTCATCGGCTGCATCGGGCAGTTCGTCGCCACCGCACATCCTGATGATGGGGTTTATCTGGCCCTTGGCATTATAAAGCATCCGCATCTGTGCCACGGATGGGATATAGGACGACTGTCCGTACCGCCACAGGGCGAAGACCGCTTCTGCCATAGGCGAGGTGGTTTCTCTGGTGTCGTAGATTGCAAAGGTGTTCTCGTTGCCGTCCAGTGCCGTGATGTCAGCAGATGTGCGTTGGTTTACCCCTATGCTATCTGCAAAAGCCTCCGGAGCCAAGTCCCACAGGTAAACCGCATAGCCGTTGCCTTCAATGGCTTCGTCGTGATTGACATGGAACACCACGGCAATAGGCTGCTTTTCGGATTGCTTGAAGTCTGATACCGACAATACTTTGCCGTCCGTACACAGGATATGGCAGGGTTTCATTGCCGTGTCCGGGAAATCCCGGTGTGCGTCACAGGCCACGAATAACGTGACGATGGCCAACAGGCTGAATAGCCTGCAAGCGTTTATGTATAATTTCTTTTTCATTTTCCCTTAGTTTAGAGGTAATTTTACACCTAAGACAATGCCCGTGCGGAACAGGTCTTCTCCTTTTATCATCAAATCGGTTTTCACCTGGCAGAACAGCCTCCAGCCACCTCGAAGCACATAATTGTGTTCATAGCCGAGGTGGATGCCGCCCAAGAACCGTTTTGTGTCACTCCCAGCCGATGCCCCGATACGGACATTGCCGTAATGGTTGCGACCATGCGCCACACAAGGCTTGTAGGCTGCTCCGAATCCGTAACTCCTGAAATTCCTCCAGAATGATTCCGGGCAGATATGACCGCAGGATGCGCATTCATCCCATTTGAGATAACCGTTGGCAAAAAACTCCCACATGTGGTGGTATTTGCCCTCATGTTCGTATGAGAGGGTGAGATCCAACCCGTTTTGATACAGGCAACCAAAACCAAATGAAAGACGGTCGATGTTGCTTTGCGCTTTGCCGTTCATGGCAAATGTTATGACCGCAACCAATACCAATAATATCTTTTTCATCATTCCTCCTCCAATAATACACGGTTAAACGAATCGGCTGAAAGCACATCCTCGTAGTCTATATTCAGATGTATGTTCCTGCCGCTTATCTGTTTCTCGGTCATTTCAATGGTCAGTACCTTGTCGTTGGGGAAGGTCATCTTCTTCAACACGACGACGTTACGGTAGCCATGACGGAATGACTTTGCCTGTTCAAGTACCAATGCGGGGGCCAGCTCTATGATTTGGGCGTTGGTTGCCTTGGACAACTTCTTGTCAGCGAGTTTTACCCGTATCTGATCGATGTCGAAACGGATATTGGTCTTGTTCTCGATGGAGAAGTCAATGAAAAAATAATCACTGACCGCATAGATGTTGTTCAATCTCATCGTCATGCGGTGTTCCCGGCTTCTCACGTTGCGGTATTTGGCAGGAGAGTTCCATATACGCCTCGCAAACTGTGTCATATCCGCCTGTGACATACTCACGGCAGGATTGTTATAGGCGTTACGTTCCCGGAACTCGATTTCCTTGTCCGTCACGGCTTCCTGCATCCTTGTGGTATAGAGCAGCGCATACTGGGTGCGGTAGCGTTCCGTGACAATGGTGACGACGGCCAGTACCTCACCGTCCTCGTGTCCCGTCTCCTTTGGCTTCAGACGGATCGTGTTGTTTATCGGTTGGTCACCGACCACTTTGTCCGTGGAAATATCCACGAAGCGTATAGGTTCTGAAGCGGTAATGACCGTGGTCACTTGCTCGTTGACGGTCAGTTGCTCCAGTTCCTCGTAAGTCTGCTGGGCGAATGCAGGCAGGCTCGACAATGCCGCCGTTACTCCGATACAGATAGTCTTGATAATCTTCATATCTATGATTCTTTGAATGGTTATTTACTTTGCGTTTCTTTTTTCCTTGCTGTTGATGATATAGACAAACGTACCGTATTTCAGGTTGACCTTGTTCTTCTTGATGTTCTTGCTGATGGCGTTGCTCGTCTTCTGGTAGGCATCCTGAATAGCCTGCATTCCCCATTGGGTAAGGCTGTTGCCATTACCGCCGGTATTCATGTTCATGTTGCTGTTGAACGCTCCGCTTGCCACATCTTTGGCGGTTTCCCTGAATGAACTTGACGGCACATACAGCCCCTCCAGTCCGTCGGTATCATAGAGCGAAAGGCTGACCTTGATGATTTCATCATCCACCAGTACGCTGTTAATGGTTCCCTTGACCCTCTGCGATGAAAAACCGCTCATGATGGCATAGAGATAAGAACCGCTTTTGACCACCGTCTCATTGATTTCCACATCATCCAAAAGCCGAAGCCTGACACGGCTTCCGTCCACGGCCTTGACATCCTCGTCTATAATCGCCTTGATCAGATTAGGCTCATGCTCGTTTTGGGCAATGGTGTTGAAATAGTCGGAGGTCACTTTTACTTTCTTGACCATTTCACCCGGTTCTTCGTTTTCGGAAGGAGCGTTTACCGCCCGGCTGTCTTCATTGATTGTTCCGCTTGCGGACACTCCGGTTTCCGTATGTTGTTCAAGGCAGTCTTCTGCAAGCGGTTCAACAGGTGCCACCCGTGCCTGCGCCTTTAGTCGTGCTTCGGCGAGGGCACGCTCCAGTTCTTTGAGGGCTTCCTGCTCTCTCGCTTTGGCATCGGCAGCTTCCTCTGCCTGTAAATTCTGCTGTTCCAGTTCACCCAAGAAGGCAACTTCGTCCTGGCTGTACTGCGATTCGTATTTTTCCTTGTCATCATTGGGTTCGTCTCGTTCTATGTTATCCACAGCCGTGTAGTCGGCAATCTTGCCCCACGACTTTGCCATGTTCTCATATTTGCTTCCTATGCCGTCGCCGCCCTTGATGGTGGCATCGGGCAGGTCGGGATTCAGGAACTCCGTGGTCTGGAGTGTCTTGTCGGCTATCTCTGCCTTTTCTGCATGGAAGAGATCAAAGATGAAATAGGATGCGCCCAACAGCGGAATATACAATATGGCAGGAAGCATATATTTGGGCTGCCTGTAATTGATTTTCTCGAATATCCTTTTCATCGTTGTCTGGTTTGGGTGGGTTCAACAATGGGAGCAACCGGCTCCTTGTGGCGTTCTCTGAGCAGGCTGTCCTGCATTTCTGTAGCACTTCTTATCTCCTGACCATGCCGATAAGCCTTGGTCAGCCGATAAATGTTGAAGGTGAATGTGCCGATTACGAAACCGAATACCATGACAAGGAACAGTATCTTGTTCCTGTTGGCAAAGCCCTGTATCTTGGCGGCCAGTTTGTCAAGACGTGTCGCCTGGGCGAATTTGCGACCGGCATTCACATCACGCTCGTATCTCTCTTTGTATTGTGGATCGTTCTTGTCCGGCATCTTTTCGCCGAACAGCATCCTGCGGAATCCTTTGGTGTTCATATCTGTAAATTTTAATAGGTTGCTTTTGTTTTCTGTTCGATGTCTTTATTGAGGAGGGTACGCCAATTTACGATAAGCAGTCCGTGCGGATTGTTCTCGGTTCTCGGCACTCGTTTGAGTTGCCCTGCCGTCACCAGTTCACGCATCAGGATGTTGCTTCTGCGCTCGATACGCTGCCGTCCGTAATAAGTGAACTCCATATTGCTTTTGTCAAACCGTACACTGTCGCAGTAAATGGAGAATACGGCACTCGTTCCCAAGATGTTGGAATAGAAGCCTTTCTCCTTGAGCGTATTGTACTGCGCCAAGCCCGTTTCGTCCACTAAGTACATCGCTTTCTCCATCGTGTAGCGGATGTACTTGTCGTCGGGAGCAAGGGTAAAGAAGTAGTGGTGGAACATTTCGACATGGTTCTTGGCTTCCACGTCGAGCGTTTCCTCCATTGTCGTGCGGCGTACCAGTATGGGCACGTTGCCGTCCAGCACATACACTTTCTTTTGAGCGTCCGTAACCATCGTGCGGGCCGTCCAGATACTCGACACGCTGATGATGACGCAGCCCACAAGAAAGGCGGTGCAAATAATTCCGACCAGTTTGATTTTGTTCTCTAAATTCTTGATGACCATTTTGTTTGAATATTTATCGTTACTTTGTTATCTCATTACCGTACCCATTGCGCCTGTTGCCGTCATTTTAGCCTGCTGCGCCACGCCCTCGCCGAAGTTTCGGGTTGAGAACGCCGTGTCACCCTCCGGTATCATCCATGCCGCAAGGTCGGGGACGAGGTTCAGGCATTTCAGGGCCACGATGCTTGCCGCCATCAGATAGCCCGCCGAGAAGAAGGAGTTTTGCAGGTAAGCTGCCATCGTCTGCTCGCTTGTCGTTATCGCCGTCAGGTTCTCCACCTGTATGCAGAGCACGATGTCGAACAGCAGCAGTACGTAGAAGCCCACGAAGTAGAGCATCGCCCCGTAGAAATGCACCGTCAGATACCTCGTGAGCCACTT
>OHDE01000228.1_pt1 | contig 25281 bp, 25 predicted proteins | sample 1566931 | NCBI WGS metagenome assembly OHDE01 (sample SAMEA3879591, study PRJEB24766) | human gut metagenome | biome: human-associated habitat; feature: feces | place: USA | collected 1985/1987 | reverse complement strand
AGGTGATATATCCGTATGCCAGATCGATCGATACGTTTTTGCAGGGGTTGATCGTCACGCCGGCCGTGTAGGATACTTTGGTCATCGAAGGGGTTTCGGGGTTGAGGAAATCGCTCCGTACGGGGCTTTCATCTACGTACATACCCAGGCGTGCCGTGACGAATTTGCAGGCGTGGTATTGGACGCCGATACGGGTGGCCACCGTGTTCTTATAGTTCTTGATGCTCGTCGGCAGATCGTAAACCGATGCCCCGGTCGTCGGGTCGGTAATATCTACGTGGAGCGATTTATAGGCGCTCCACAGGACGTATTGGATGTCGAAAGCCATTTCCCACTTCGGGGTCGGTCGGAAGCCCACGCCCCAAGCGAGGTTGGCCGGCAGCGGGAGTTCCGATTCGACGCAAGCGCTGCTCAAGTCGGGAATCATTCCCGTTGCCTGGAGGACCTGCCCGATTTCGGGAGAGGCATACAGGAGGTTGGCCGTGCCGCTTGCCACTTTCATCTTCACTTTCGAACGATAGGAGAAACCAAGGGTCCATTCCGGGGTGATGTCCCACAGGATACCTACGTTTACGCCGATCGCAGTTTTGGCGTCGCCTTTGATCCGGGCGGATACCAGGGAGCGATCTCCTGCCTGGGTGAACAGTTCGGCGTATTGTCCCTGCCCTGCGGCGGTCAGCAATCCGGCGATCGTATTGTTCGTCGCTTCGCCGACGGGGAACATGGAGCGCGACAGGTCGAACGTACCCCAGGTGATCGTCATGCCGACACCTACCGAGAGTTTATCCCAGAATTTGTAGGAGATCGTCGGCTGCAATGTATAGGCTTGCAGGTCGATGCTTTGGATCAGATGTGCTCCGACCCAGTTGTCGCCCCAGTTCATAGACGAGCCGTAAGGGGTATAAAATCCCAGGCCGACGGCCAGATTTTTGGTGGCTTTGTAGTTGAAATAGGCGTAGAGCGGCGTCGAAATCTTGTTGTCCGAGTGGGCTTGGATCTGCGGATTGCCCCGGTAGTCGTTGTTCGACAGGTACGTTGCATTGGATTTGATGCCCGTGATGCCGACCGAGAAGGAGAATCGGGAGGTTTGGAAGGCGGTTCCCGCCGGGTTGAAGTAGATCGACTCGGAATTGAGTTTCATACCTGTTCCCACGTGTCCCATTCCCAACTGTTTTGCACTCAAGGTATTGACTTGGTAGCCTTCGGCGCAGACCGCCGTTGCGAACAGCAGGGCCGAGATCGTTAGTAGCAGTTGCTTCATAATCAAAGTTTTAGTTGATAATTTGAAAAATATATTGATTTCTGTGGTAAGTTTATGCGCTCGGACGAGTTTCGGAGCGATTCTCATCCATGCTTTCAAAAATGCTTGTCTTAAAACGGAGCAAAAGTACGAAAACAAAGTCGAGTAGGAAAATATTTTGTTCGTAATTTCTTAAAAAGTGGACTAAAATGGATATAATTGGTCAGAATTGGATTCGATTCGAAAATAACAGGAAAGTAAAATACCGTTGTTCGAGATCAGATTTCATTGTTTCAGGACGTTTTTTTGATCGGGGGACTTGGAATTACCCGGAGGAAAGATTTGGCAGAATCGAAAATCCGTTATACTTTTGCACTCGGAGAGATGGCAGAGTGGTCGATTGCGGCGGTCTTGAAAACCGTTGAGCTGCGAGGCTCCGGGGGTTCGAATCCCTCCCTCTCCGCAATACACATTGAGTGTCAAAGGCTTACGGAAAGCGTACACGAAAATGTACACGAAACGCCCTGAATTTTCACAATTCGGGGCGTTTTTGTGTCTAAAATGCCGTGTACATTCGTGTACACCCGTGTACATGAAAAAGCCCCGACACAAAGCCGGGGCGCATTGTTCCCCAATGCAACTTTGGGGCTTCGCAACAATGTGGTGCAAAGGTAGTGAAGATTTCACAGAATCTTTCTTATCCCTGCAAGAATCTTCTTTATCCAATTGATTATTGGCGTTCTTTTCAAGTAAAGCAAGACCGCAACGGCAATCAAAGATATGTAAAAGATGTATCGCCATCGGTACGGGTCGGGGGTTGGTTCTTGGCTTTGCTGAACATTCGTTTCGTTTCTTCCTACATTGGCGGCACTTTCGGTTTCCTTGCTTTCGCTCGATTCCTCGCTTTCGCCTTTTTCTTCAACATCGGATTCAATGACCGTTTGTTTGATGGACTTAACCGCACCTTTGATGTTCCCGACATTATGCAAATCCGCATTTGTCGGATATGATTGCGGCATCGCCCTTGAAGATGTATCATCATGCTTGCCACTATCAACCGACACGACATTATTTATATTGTCGGGCATGGGTGGATAAAAATCTATCTCCGTAATGGTTATTTTACCGTGTTGGGTTCGGGTCGTATCAACGAACTTGTCCGTCTTGGCATTCGCTTCTTTCGCTATTGCCGTACTATCAATTCGGACTTCCTGTTTGGTCTGCTGGACTTTCCTTGCAGTACCACAAGATGCAAGCAATACAAGCCCCAAGACCGGGGCAACAATCTTTTTCATGTCATATCGTTTTAATGTCATTTAATCGGTTAAGCCATCCTTTCAAAAACCTTTTGTTGGTGTACTTCATCAATTCGGATTCCGTTGCCTTTCGACCAATCTTCTTTTCATACTTCTTAATGCTCGATTCTGTTATGTCGTTGAAAAACTTAACACGGGCTTTGAAGATTGCATCAAAGAGTTGGTCAGGGTCGGCAAAGTTCACCGCCGATAAAGTCTTGTCGCCGACAATGCCATCATCAACGACCCCAAGCAATCTTTGAGGAATGACAATGCCGTGCTTTCCCGACCCCCATACCCAATCAACAAGGATGTTGGCGACCTTTTGCGATTGGATTTGGTCGGCTTTCCACCTATCCCAATAATGGGGTTTCAAAACACGGTCGCGCACGTCTTTATCGGAAAGTAACTTCAAGTCCTTAACGTCAATATCGCCGTCACCGTCTTTGTCATATCCCACATTGCGCCATGTGGCTATTGTCACGCCTTTGTTAGTTGCGCCCCCTGCATCTGCCGGGTCATTTGCAAAACCGCCCTCCCATTTAAGGATAAAGGGCAATAAAACATCAATCTTTGCCATCTTTTACCGATAATTGAGTTGCTATTTGTAAGCCGCCCTTGCGTATTTCCTTGCCCACCAATTGCCGTTGCATCAATTTGCCGTTGCAATAGGACAAGCCCAATAACCCAATGGGCGTTTCTTTGCAGTCATAAAGGACAATCAATGCTATTTCATTGACATTGTTTGCCTTAAACTTGTAGTAAAGCCGTTCATCAACAAGCCGCACATCTTCAAGATTGCCATAAAAGAATCCGTCACGCAATGTCTTGACAATAAGTTTGTACTTCGACAAATTGAAATCCGAATACTCATCATCTACATGAAAGATGCTGTCGCGCACTTCTTCCATCCGCATTGAACCATACAAGAAAGGCAAGCCCGTTCCAAGATTCTTGCTTCCGTTGTGCAATTCGATAAGCCATGCGCGGTCGGCATCCGCTGTTGAACGCAATTTTGACAAGATGTTGTTGATTTCCGTGTCAGACTTCAAACGGGTTTCAATCAGATTGTTGTGTTCCTCTGTCTGTATCTTCGTAATGCGTTCAAGCAAATACTTTGGATTGAGTGCAAAGAAAACGACATATCCGCCCAATAGCACAAGGAACAAGCCCTTGACTATTGAAAAGAAACCGTACTTTTTTTGAAGATTGAGCAACTTGTGAAGCCACCCAATACCTTTATCCATCTGTTGTTCCATATCAGGTGAATTGAAAACACTTGCCGACTTTGACAATAGTTGTGTCAATTGGGTATAAACGAATAGGCGGCAACCCTTTTTCCGCACGGCTTGCATTCATTGACGGCAAATTGGTTTCGGCTTTCTGAATAGCCCCAATAAGTATGTCCGACCCGGTAAAACAAGACCGTCTTTCCCCGGCGGGCGTGCCGTCGGGATTCTTCGTATAAAAGTCACCGTCCTTGTCTGCTTCCTCATTGAATGTGGCAAGGACAACTTGCATTTGCATTCTCAACCCGGATGAATTTTTGCCCGGAAACTTCGTTGGTTGGATAATGACCTTTTCAATCAGAATCCGGCGACCGAACAAATCTTCAATGTCGATACCCTTACCAATAACAACATCCGATTCAACACCAAGTTCACAAAACTTTGCCATTGTCTGTAAGTGTTTAATTAGACAAATCTTCTATCAAGACCGCATCCAAATCTTCCGTAAACTGCAAATACTCCTTGTATTCATCAACTGCACTTTCGTTCACGGCAACGCCAAGAACGTGCTTATTGTAGGAATTAACAAGGTCAAATTCTGCCGTTTCGTCAATGACCGAACGGATAACGACCCTTTTAACATTCTCTTTTGTGGCTTTATTGTAGCCACGCACTTCATAGCACTTCCACCCGATTTGGGTTTCTTCTTCTTGCCCCTCTGGTATGCCCATTTCGGGTTCTATATTCAAGCGGTAAAGCCAAGAACCGTCATTGTCATACTCCAAAACGGCGGGTTTCCCGTGCGCCATATCATAGTGCGCATTAGGTTCTATTAAATCTAATTTCATACGGAAATGTTTTTGAAAGTTTGTTCATTAAATTGAGTGAATCACAATACTTGCACCATCCCCACCAACTGCATATTTGCTGCTTGTAATCTTCTTTGCTTGGAACAATCTTGCGCTTGTTCAATTTTGCCACCCGGCGGCAAAGTTTCTGCTTGATAGACTTTCGCAACAATGTATGCGTATGGTAAAAGACATATCCCAAAAAGTCAATTCCCCTTGAATCAACGGGAAAGACTTGGTAATTGCGTTTTACACGCAACTTTAACCCTTTCAGGTAAGCCCGGATTTCGTGTAACAATTCATGCAATACTTCTTTGTTGGGTGCAAGAATGACTATATCATCGGCATATCGCCAATAATACTTCACACGCTTGGTTTCTTTCAACCAATGGTCGAAATAAGCCAAGACAAGGTTTGCAAAATACTGACTTAAATAATTGCCTATCGGCACGCCCTTTTCATCATCGACCGAATCAATGATTTCATCAAGCAATGCCAATAAGCGATTATCTTTTATTTTCCGCCTGACAATGCCTTTCAAGACATCATGGTGGATTGACGGATAAAACTTCTTTATGTCAATTTTCAGGCAATAGCGTGTTCCGTCCGGGTCTTGCTTCAATGCTTGTTTGACATCCTTTGCGCATTTGTGGATTCCACGATTCTTGATACAAGAATATGTGTTCTTGTTGAAGATGGAAACCCATATCGGTTCAAGGACGTTCATAATGGCATGATGCAAGATACGGTCGGGATAATACGGCAATCGGTAAATTAGCCTTTCTTTCGGTTCATATATGGTGAAAACATGATATTTGGATGTTTTGAATGTGCCGTTTTTCAAACTTTCGTGCAAGGCAATGATATTGGCATCCCGGTTCTTATCGTGTATCTGCACACCATAAGAACGCAACTTGCCTTTCCTTGCCTTTTCATCGGCAAGACGCAAGTTTTCAATGCTTATTACCCGGTCAAACAAATTGCCAATCCGTTTCATTGTCCTTTAAGTTTGCTTGTATATTAGGATTCTTCGGGTTGCCCCTACCAAAACCGTTTTACCTAATTTGTTTTTTGCCGTTGGGGATTATTGCCCCAACTCATGCAACCCCGGTCGGGCTGCTTTTGTGGCAAGGTTTCCGATATGCAACTATATTTTTACAAGCATAGCTGAGAACCGATATTCGCATTCGTATTCGTAGCCGTATTATTCGTATTCGCATACACGAACCCTGCATTCGCACCATTATTCGCATTACCGCTGAACAAAACGCCACGACATCGGACAACCTTTGTTTTATTTTTCATCCAAATTCCAAAATCATATTTGCCACTCGATTTGACGATTTAAGCCGCTTCGATTTGCGGATAAAAGCAAAGCCGAGAACCGAGACCCGCATCCGTCCTCGTAGCCGCATTATTCGTATTCGCATACACGAACCCCGCATACGCACCATTAGCCGCATAACCGCCGAACAAAACGCCACGTTCCGAAACTCCACTTGCCGGAATGTTGGTATAGAAGTAATCACAAAAATATGTGGTCGAACCCGCACCGACTTCAAGCGGCATGATTTCGCCATCTTCACCAAGAATCATCTTCTTCACATACCCCTCTTTTCTTGGCAAGTTGCCACGCAATTCATAGTTGGTTGTGCCGGAACTTGTGAATGCCGCCGGGTCGTCACAAACGTAAAATTCAGAAAGTCCGCCATCGGCTTCACTCTGAATAAGACATTTGCAACCATCCGTCCACTTCCATATATGCCCAAACGGGTTTTCTACACCACGGTAAGACGGCACTTGCACAACCGTGCGTGTCACGGGCGTGAAATAGGTTGTGTTTGTCAATGCCGTTCCTGCCGCTGCATTTGCTTTGCAAGTGTATAGCAAATCACCTTGCGAAACATATTGCCCGGTGGTGTATGCGGTTGCGGCACTATATTCACCCTTGTAGTTGGCTTCACCGCTTGCGTCATATTCAAATGGCATGGTAAATTCTACATACCCGGTCTTGTTGCCAAGGCTGTTTGTTGTGCCGCAAGGAACAAACGGATAATAGCCGTTGAAGTTTGACCACTTTGTGCTGTTAAGGGTCGTAACGCCTGACCCCAAGCCGCCTTGGTGATAGCCATCTTCCGTCAATTCGGCATTGAACGCTTCTTGCGAATTGAATGTGCAATACTCAACGGCAAAAAGCCACCACAATTTTTTGTGTGTTTGGTACAAGTTGCAATTCCATTCGGTCGTTCCACGCTTCCTTGCGTATGTGCGGAAATTGGTCAAAGATATAACCGTTGCGGGCATTCCAAGCTGTGAACGATATGTGCCGTCACGTTCTGCATCGTTGTTGCCACCCCTGTAATCCGCATCTTTGTTCACAACCGCACACAATGTTTGTGTTGAACGCTGAACGGTCGCTTCCACCGCCGAAACATAGTCTTTGCGCCAAAGTTTGAAGCCCGGCAAAGGTTCGGTGGACTGCAAATGTCGGCTTTTGTCGCCGTCCGTTTCAAAGCGGACATACATATCGGGCAATTCATCCATGTATTGCCCATCCGCCCCGGTAAGGTTTGCCGCCGCCCCGGTGTCACGTTTCGTTGAATCATTGGCGTGAAGATAATAATTCACTTCGCCGTTGTCTTTCAATATACAACGCCGGATAAGACTTTGCAACGGCAAGGATTGGTGAAGTTCCATCTTGCCAATTCTTGTCGGGTGTGGATTTGACACCGTGGCATCCCATTCAATGCCGTAATAATAATCATAAGCGAATGTCGGCTTTGTGCTGCCGACCCCAATAATCAAGCCCATATCAATAACCCCATTTTAAGTTAGTACCTGACAATGAAGTTTGTTTCACCGTCTTTATTATTTCGGGATTCCACCCACAATCAAACTGTGTTTCGATAAAATCCCCATCATCCATTCCGGCAAGCTGCACCGATAATTTCACGGGTTGCGTGCCGTCATTTTTGATGTTGAAGCATTGACCATCCGGCAAGCTGAAATCAGCATTGTTAAGATTGTCGATTGCTCCCATCTTTCCGATTTGTGCGGACACCGTTTCGCCGCTCCTTGTTTCACTCATAATCAAAAAGTTTTGTTTGCAAATTTAACTTGTTATTGTTTTACTATAAAACATTGTGGATAACATAAGCACAACTTCTTACCCGGTAAAGTCTGTTGTGTTCACAATCATAAATGAAAATGCCGAATCATTGGCACTCGAATCGTCACCCGTATAAACGTCAAAATAAGACGCATTCTTGGCATAAACGCCCGCATATCTGCCGACCGAACCTTGGCTTGTCGCATCACAAGTAAGGAATACCAAGTAATTGTTCACGCTTGAAAAGCCCGGATTTATCCGAATCCTGTAATGCCCTTTGCCAATCCTTGAAGTCGTGACCGTTGCCGTGTCATAGCGGTGCAACTTAATCAATCCACCCGATTGATTGACCATTCCCATATAAGACACCTTAAATGGCAATCCACGCATATTGGTTGCCTTTGTGTAAAAACGGCGCAAGATAATCCACCCATAAAATTTGGAATCATCCCCAAGTCCTATCATTTCGACCGCTTCATAAGGCAAAATTGTTAATGTGTTGTACGTTCTGCCATTCTCATAAAAATACTTTCCGCTTGGTGCTTTATTGCTTACGATTTGCCCAACGGGTGTTTGCCCATTGAAGTAATCATTCATAATGATTGCACGGAAACCGCTATATTCCATAGTGAACGGTATTTGGAATGCCGTATTCCAACCGCTGCTTGTTCCCGTAATGACAACATTATTGTTGTTTTGCAATCCCAATGTGGACACTATTATGCCGCCGCCCGCTGACCCGCCAAGTTTGAAATAACCGTTCTTGAAAGCATTGGCAATGCTTCCGTTGATAACCACGTTATCCAAATCGGCGTTGTTTATTGTGCCTTTGTTAATGTATGCTTCACCTTTGACGGTCGCTTTTTCCATCACAACCGACCCATCTTGCATAACCCGATACGGGGCATAAGACCGATTTTCAAATGATGTTCCAGCCCAAAAGCGCACGGAACTTGCCGCCGTTCCTTGCCCTGTCATACCCGCAAGAATCGTTGATGTGCTTCCGGCGACTTGAATTGTGCCGGACGTTACCAAACCGCCATCAATGACCGTTTTTGTATTGTCATAAGATACCGCCTTGACCCAATCCGTTGCAATGTAAGAACCGCTTGTTCGCTTGACTGCACACCGCTTCAAATCCGTTCCATTGACCCACAAATCACCAATATCATAAGGTGGATAAGGGGTTGAAACGAACACACGCCGTTTGCCGTCTGCCGTGTCTTGGGCTTTGCTTGCCGTATTGTAGGCATCAATGGCGGTCTTATCGACAATATCCACCCAAGTATATGAACTTGAATATCGCTTCAATTTCTGTGTACTTGAATTGTACCACATATCCCCAACGTGCTTTGCCCTGACTGCCACCGCCCATCCATTTGCCGGGTCGGTTGTCTGAAACCACGTTTCAATCTTGCCGTCAATCTGTGTGGTCAGGTCTGCAATATCATCCGAATATGTGCCATTGATAAAGTTGTTCAATGCCGTGTTATCGGTGTATTTGCTTGCCTTTTGCCAATCACTTGACGAATAACTGCCGGACAACCTTGTTCTAATGCAACGCATAATATCCCCGGTTGTGCCTTGAACCCACAAATCGCCGACTTCATAAGGGGTGTAAGGTGTTGCCGTAAATATGCGGTTCTTTTCCTTTGCAAGCGAAAGCGCATCATTTGCAAGTGCAATCGCCTGTGCCACTTCCGCATCCGACAATTCCGACCATTTGTAAACGCCATTTCCCTTGACAAAACGGAATACCGCCCCCGTTGCGGTATTATAGAACAAATCGCCCAAATGGTTGTCTTTCAATTGGGTTGTAGTCCACTCGCTTGCCGGGGCATTGTTCAATGTCGGGTCGTATGTTTCAAAGAATTGTTCAATCTGTCCGTCAAGCTGTGCTTGTATTTCGGCAAGCAACCCCGGCAAGGTGTTGTTGATGAAATTCTTGCTTTCAAGGGCTTCATTTCCCAATTCTTCAAGCGTCTTTTCCTGACCGTTTGAAGAGAACACAATGCGACCGCCGATTTCGGAATTATCCAAGTCAAAATATGTCGTGCCGTCCGCCGATTCAATGCGCCCGGTCTTAATGAAGCGACCGTTTATCATTGAAAAACCATAAGTCAAGGACAAGGAACGAACTTTCAATTCCGGGTCAATGCTCGAAATTGTACCGACAAGAAAATGATAATAATTGGCATCTTGTTCAACCTTGATTTGTGAGGTCGAAAATATGAATGTTCCGGCATCACCATTCTTGGCGCATTTTGCATATAGAAAATATGCTTGGTTGTTTGCTAATGTAACCGTGCCGTCCGCCATAACCCAAGACACCGCCGTTTCTTCGTTGATGGTGTAATGGGTCAAGACACCGCCTTGCCATTTCACGACATTGGAATTGCCGCCATAATTCGGTTGAAACACCGTGTTCGTCAATCCGAATTGCATTGATTTTGCCCCGACTGACAATGCCAGCGTATCAATAGACAAAGGCTTTATCTTGTCGCTGTAATAATCGCCGTCAGGGTCAAACACCATGTTCAACAATTCGCGGCTTGTGCGCCAATTCGCCCTTGCCCTTGCCGGGTCTTTAAGGTTGTTGATGGTGATAACCTTGTCAATGTCTATAAGGTCGGAAATGACACGGTTTGTCACCGTTGTTTTCACGGTGTCCGATATTGTAAGGGTGTATTCGTAAGGGTCAAGGATATTCCTTTCAAGTGATTGTATGCGCACGGATTTATCCACGTCAATGTCATTATCCACAATATGCAGATAATCGCCCGGTTGGAATACGTTTGTCACCGTTTCATCACTTCCGACAAGGCTTTGCAACCATGCTTTTGTGACACTCAACCCATATTGCACCTTTGGTTGGCAATTTTGGTCATAATACTTGTTGCCTGTTTCTTCCAATTCTTCTTCCGCCGCTTGCTCAATGCTTGACGGATAGGCAATATCAAGTATCTTGTATTCGTCACCCACTCCAATTTGGAAAGCCAATGATGTTTCGGACGGAAAGACATTGCCCCGGTCGTCTGTTTGCTTTACCAACGTAAATGTATGTGTCGCATGGTCATAACTGTGAATTTCAAATTCATATCCTGCAAGATTGCCCGTGTTGAAGTGTACTTTTGCGGCAACGCCATCAATAAGATACTTTGTTGTCACCCCGTCCGCTTCCTTTTCATTGAGGTTGAAAGGAAAGTCCGTGTCAATGAATTGCAGCACGTTGCCGGACACAATGGATTCCACCGTACCCGTAAAGGACGGCTTAATATCATCAAAATTCTTGCGCCCCTCGAAAATACCGTATTTCGCCACCATTTCGGCTTTCTCGATATAGGATTGCCCCTTGGTCTTACCCGGCAAGCAAAGGCGGTCGGCACGGTATTTTGAAGTAATGTTTTCCGTGCTGCCATACACTTTTAGCCGGGTGACAATGTTTGCAGACGATACATTTTCCCTTGTCAGCTCATACAAACCACGCCCCCTGCCATATTGGAATGTATATGGCAAGGTCTGACCGACCTTTGCATATAGGTTGATTGTATAGACACCATTTGATTGCTCAATCTCAAATTCGACATTGAAGTTTGATTCACTACAAAGGTTTTGCAGCACCGACAAGCAATTATCGGATTCGCCGAAAGTCAAAGTCTTGTCACCCGCCGTTTCAGGGCATACGCCAAGCACCCATTTACCCGGAAAGACACGGTTTGCGTTTGCAACAAGGACGGTCATAAAACGGCGCAAGTCGCCCGTAAGGGTGTCGCCCTGCACGTCCTGCAATTCGTTGGTGGTCGTGTCAATGGTCACATCGTATGTCACCCGGAAAAGGTCATATTGTATGCCCTCAAATTCCAAGTCATATTGAAATTCGTGCATACCTGTTTTCTTGACCTTTGGCAATCGGTTCAATTTGTAGTCACGCCCGAAAACGGTTATCTTGTCGCCAATGCCGTATGTTTGCGGAAATGGCGACACAACGGTTATGGAAACGGTATCTTCCGCATTCAATGCCCAATTCTGCTTTGCGGATGAAATGTCGGTTGCCGTGCGCCTGTTGGCTATCGGCACACGACTTCCATTTGCTTTCGTTATAAATATGTTGGTTAAATTTTTTCCCATACGACAATGGCATTTGTTTCAAACAATGATATTTCATCAATGCAGCCGGTTATTACCGGGAAATAGTCACCATTCACGGCATAGTCATGGGTTATTTCCACTTCATCACCGCAAATGTCATAATCGACACTTCCATCACCCCAATAGATGTTCACATATTTGTTTGAGGTCAATTTGACGGTGCAAGTCTTTGTTGATTCACCCACCCGGATATGCTTCAATACACGCTTCACGGGTTCAGGCTCAACCAACTTCAATTTGAACGTGCCAACCATCAATTCATCATTCCATTCTTTTGTGATTTCGATTGCGTCTTTGCAATACACTTCATAAATCAATGGCTTTACCGGGTGAATGTCAATTGTAAGGCGGTTTGTTCCTGTCTTGTCAAGCTGTTGTTGGAAAGAAGATACCCTTCGGATAAAATCCATCTTTGAATCTGCCTTGACAAAGCATGACAAGGTTATATCACGTGGTTCATAGAACTTGTGCATCAAATCAACACTTTCACCGTGATAATTATCCCAAGACAAAGAAGCCGGGGTCTTTAATTTCGGGCGGTTCAACACGCCGTCCGACCCGGACACATATACGCCATATTCTTTGAAATTTACGCCGTCAAGCAAATACCCTTGTTGCTTGCTGCTTGACATTTCATTGATAAGTTCGGCTTGTGTCAAGGCAAGGTTGTAAAACTTCACATCATCCAACAAACCAAAGCCCCATGAACCGCCGTAATAGTCTTGATTCAAGGACACGCCAAGCAATGTGCCGGAATTGTTCACGGTCTTGACAAGTGAGGAATTGACGTAAAAATTGAACACACCCGACTTTTTTGTCAAAGCAAGCGAAAACCACGAACCGGGTTTGGCTTCAATGGGTACTTCAACATAGTTTTTCAGCCCGGAAAAGTTAAGTACCCATATCAACTTTTGAGGTGAACCCAATTCGGCTTCACGGTTTTGAACCCACATCATCATCGTAAAGTCGATTGTCATGTTAGGGAACACCGCTTTTGACACCTCGCAAGTGTCTGACCCGGCAAAAGAAATTGCATTGCCGTTTTTACCTGTGACGAAATGCGCCCCATTGACCGCCCCATCCGCACGGTTTTGGCTATAATCATACGCCACCAAAGAACCGTCACTTTCATCAAATGGCATTTGAAGAATTATGTTGTTCGCATCCATATCAATAAGTTTTTTTCTGTTTCTCTATGACTTTTATAGTTGCATCATCCATTGCGCATTTGATTACCTGACCATTGCCGACATAATGATTTACGCACACTTTCGCCCGGTCGCTTGCGCAAACATTAACAACGGCATCATCAAATACATCAATGACCACAAAGGCATTGTCTTTTGCAATGACATTCAATTTGGCATTGTGCTTGGCGTATATCTCGCACACGTTGAACCCGGTTATTTCGACACGCCCACAAGTCGCCCCAAGACACACGCATTTGGGCTTATTTTCGATTTTTATATCATCGTCAAGGAAAACCCCGTATTGTTCCATTTTGCCCTTGAAATGCGTTCTAATGAAGCCGTTGTCGGGGTAATCATTGGCAAGGCAAAAATCAATGCCTTTCAAATACATTTGCGCCATCGCATTTATATTGTCACCGTTCAATGACTTCAATTCATTGTACCACGGTTTGCAAATTCCTTTTTTCTTTGCTTGCCTTGCAAGTTCTTTCGCTAAATCCATATCGTTTTGTTTTATAGTGAAACATATTCGATTATGACAAACCTTGCGACCTCAAAGAATCACCACTTGGGCGTTGCAATTCTCTGACCGCCGAAAGAATATCTTGAAGCAACCGATTGTAAGCCGTATTGTTCGCAATGGTGTTCAAGGCTTGCAGCGATTGCCGCAAGACTTGTGTTGCTTCCATTTGGTTTATTCGGATTGCGTTCATTTGCCCGGCGATAATGTCGGCGGTTTCTTCTGTTACACCTTTTACCGCACCTGTCAATGAATCTTCCGAATCATCGTCAATCTCCAAGTCTTTGAACAAATCCTTGTAAACATCCAATGCTTGATTGTAGTTGTTCGCCGCCGCTTGAACTTTGGCTTTGAAATCTGCAATCTCGGCATCCGTCAGACCATCAAAAATGAAGTTGTCACCCGACCAATACCCCATATCGGTGTAAAGGCTATCCAATGCGCTTTGCAATTGATTTTCAAGAAACTTCTTTTTCAATTGGTTTACAATGGCATTTTGCAAGACTTCATTAACCGTTTGTTCAAAGGCATTCGCCGCATCTTCACCAGCTTTGAATGCTTCCGTAAGGGAATCCGCCAATGTTGATGCAAAATCCTTTGCGTTGGTCTGCAATATATCATTGGCGATTTCGTCATACATATCTTGAATTTGTCGGTCAAGTTCCGCTATTTGGTTTTGGTAATCTTGGATTTTCCCATTGTCGGTTTTCTTCTTTGATTGTTCATCGCTAATCATGCCACGCAAATGGGCTTGTTGTTGTTCCATGTTGTGAATCAAGCCCATTTGGTTGTTGTACACTTCCGCACCCAAAGCCTTATCAACCGCCCATTCAAGTTGTTCATAAGACGCTTTCAGCTTGTCGATTGCTTCTTGGTGTCGCTTGATTGACTTTTCCGCCTTTCTGTCACGGCTGTTGAACAAGTCAAATGCGGATGAAAGCAAGCCGATTGAACCTTGAATGATAGACAAAGGGTTGCCCGTTGCGATACCGCTTGCAACCTGACCCGCTCCATCCAATATGCCGCCAATGTCACCGATAATGGCTTGCGTTTGCTCATCCATCGTGACACCCATTTTTTCAAGCCCGGACGTTACCGCATCGAATGCACCGCCGACAAGTTCAATTGCCCCGCTTGCGCTCTCAAACATATTGGTCAAGGCTTTTTTCTTGCTTTCATCATCCGCCGCCTTGCCATATTCCTTGATTGAGGAAATCAATGACTTGAACGGGTTTCGTTCCCGTATTTCGTTCTGCATTTCCTTGATTTTGTTTTTCAAGGTTTCAAGGTCTTTCGGGTCAAACTCGATACCAAGGTAAGCCCCATCAAGATTGTTGATTTTATCAATCAATTCTTGAAGTTTCTTGGTACTTATTTCGTCAAGGTCGCCAAACATCAATTCCCAATCCGGGTGTGCTTGCAATTCGTCAAGGGCGAATTTTGAAAGTGCCTGTGCTTGCGCACGGTCTATCGCTTCGACCATTTCCGTGTTCCCGGCTTCCTGTGCCGCACGCCGCTTTTCGTCATAATCATCAATGATTGCTTGCTTGCGTTCCTCAAACGTGCCATATTCGGCAAGCATCGCATCATAATCGACACCGCCAATGTTTCGGACATCCTTATTGTATTGGTTTGTCCTGTTTTGAATGGCATTGTCAATTTCCGCACGTTGCGCATCCGTTGTCGCCTTTTCACGTTCACGCATCATCAAGGCAACATCATCATTGAATTGTTGTTCAAGACGGCGTTTTTGCTCGACATAAGAAGCATATTCTTCAAGCAATGATTCCGTTTCCTGCCTCAATTGGTCTTGGGCGTTTTCTTCCGCTTCATTGAGGGCATCCGCCTTGGCATTGTCAAGTTCCGTTCCATCGCCGGACAATTCCTTGCGTTTCTGCTCAATGATATTGAGCATATCAAGGACGGTTCGTGCATTGGTCAATTGGGCATTCAATTCTTCGTTGAATGCTTCCAATACGGTTGTCCGTGTTTCCTCTGCAATGGCATCATTGAGTTGGCGCAACTGCTTGTTTTGTGCCTTTGTTCGGTTTGCAACGTCAATTTGCAAAATTTGGTCACGTTGGTTCTTCAAGTAATCAATATATGTCGCCCCCTCTGCAAGCAATTTTGCAAGCTCCTGATTGGCTGAACGGACAAGGACTTCATCGCCCGAATTTACCCACTTTTGGAAACGTTGATATTCGGCTTTATACTTGTTCAGCTTCTCAATGAATGGGTCTTGGGTGTTGGTGCTTGTCTTGGTCGTTGTTGTCGCCTTTTTCCCGGTTATCGCATCGGCTTGCTTTTGCAGCTTTTCGATTTCCTGCATGGCGGTTTTGTATTCTGCATTGCTTGTCAGATTTTTTAAGGCTTCTTGCTTTACCTGAATGGCTTGTTCGATTGCCCCCAAAGTACCATCCGCATAAGTCTTGGTTGCATCAATCCCGGCTTGTTTTAGCATATTAAAACCATTAGATTCAGCGGTGGCGGCATTTTCAAATCCTTTGGTTATTTCAGTCCTCAATGCGTCAAGTTGTGTTTTTGCTTCTGCTTTGGCTTCATTGGCGACCTCTATTTGCTTGAATAAGATTGCGCCATTAGCCGCTTCACCATAAGGCACATTCTTTGTCACGGTGTCCGGCATGGCATTGTATGCTTGTTCTTGCTCCAACAAGGTTTTCACCTTTTCTTGCGCCTGTTGCAGATAGACCAAGGCTTTTGCCTTTTCAATTTGTGCATTGATAAAGGCTTGCTTATTGTTGATAAGCAAGTTTTCCGCATCCGTTACGCCATTGATGGAAACACCCAATTCGTCAAAAGCCGTTTTGTTTTCCTCGATAAACTTCTTTTTTGCGTCCAAATCATCGCCAAGGGCATTCCACTTCAAGGACAAATCTTCAATTGTGGCAATAGGCTTATATGCGTTTTCGGCAAGGGATTTATAAAATTCCTGTGCCGCTTTCTTGCCCTCATTCGCCTTGCTGACAAAGTGAACAATAACGCCAACCAAAGCCGACAATGCGGCTGCAATCCATCCAAACACCGGGATTGACTTAATAGCCGCCCCGACCATACGGAAAGCCCCGGCAAGACCTATATTTGCAGCCGTACCAGCGACCGCCGCTGCGGTTTGCGCCCCAGTTGCGACCGTGTTTGCTCCTTGGGCAACCGTGTTCCCGGTTTGTGCCGCCGTATTTGCTTGTTGTGCGGCTGTATTGGCGGCTGTTGCCGCCGTGTCCGCAATGGTTGCGGTGGTATCTGCAACGGTCGCCGCTGTTGATGCAACTTGTTCACCCCTGCCGACCGCCAATAATTTGTTCCACCATTCTTTCAATCCGTTGATGGTTACAAGTTGGAATGCTTCATCTTTATCAAGGGCAAGTTGCACTTCTTTAAGTCCGATTGTGACCGCCATTAAGGACTGCACTTTAAGCATTATCTTTTGCAGATTCTCGTTTTCGCCGCTAAACAAGGCAACTGCACCTTGTGCCGCCGAAAATGCGCCTGAAACGCCCGAAAGCCCCGACAACAAGCCATCCCACATCCTTTCACCTCGCTTCAACATATTTTGTTGGGTGGTGACGGCATCCATTGCTTCCGACAATTCGCCCATTTGTGCTTGAAGTTGCTTGTATCTTTCGGAACTTGTGTCGCCCGCAAGTTCCAATTGCATCAATTCTTCACGCACTTCACGCAAGCGGGTGCGGAAAGACACGTGGGATTGTGCCGCATTTTCGGCTTCCTGTGCCGCCTTTTCAATCTTTTGCGCTTCATCTTCCAATGCGTTTGATTGGTTGCGCAACTCATTCAAAAGCTGCTTGCGAACCGTCACTTCACCTTTGATTGCATCCGCACGGTCTTGTAAGGCACGGTAATCATCATCACGCCCGGACATGAAAGCGTCGCTTGCCGCATGACTAACACGGTCATATTCGGCACTCAACTTTGCAATCGCTTGTTCGTGTTCCTCACACGCCGCACCAATTTGCCCAAGTGTCACACGTATTTGGTCAAGGCTTGAAGCCGCACCGCTCGTTGTCCTTTGCAAATTGTTCAATTCGTTCATCAAATCGACAAGACCTTGCTTTTCGGCATCCAATTCTTGTTTTACCGAATTGGCTTGTTCGATAAGTTGATTTTGTGCATCGCCCGGTTCAATTGCGTTTATTTTGGCGGTCAGGTCATTGTATGAATTTTCCAAATCCTGAATCACCTTGCGTTGAATCTCGATACACTCGACCATTTCTTGTGTGGTCTTATCCATCACATCGCCACTTCCGGCAACGGCATCCGAAAAGCCTTGCACACGCCGCAATGTTTCGTCAATAGCCGCATTAAGCTGACCATTGTCTAAAATGGATTTGAAAGATAATGACCCACCGTCTATTTCTGCCATATTACATCATGCTGTTAATGTAGTTCATAATTTGTTCGCTGTTGTCCTCTGACAATTGAATTTCCGTTTCCTTGCCATCATCCAAATCATAGCCCGGTGCATCAATCATCATCCTTTGAACAACCGACCACGGAATGCCGTGTAACAAGTAGTCGTAAGTCCATCCGAAATGCTCACATATTGCACCCCGGCGACCGTGCGGACTGTTTAACCCTCGTTGTTTTCCTCTATCCGAATCGGCATCGTGGTTCTTTCTAACAACATCAATCGAATAGAGTTCATAAAATCCCCAAGGTTGCCCATCGTATTGACAAGAACATACAACTTGTATAGGATTGACGGTTTGATTTTACGGGCGAACAAAGAAGTCAATTCATCAAGTTTCTTCGTGTCCTCAATCCACCTTATTCCACCTTTGCCGGGCTTTGCAATCAACCTATCTTCTCCAAGCACCGCAATGGCAATTATTCTTGCGCACCGCAAAGAATGCTTGTGGGCAAGTGTCCTTGCCATCTTCATGCTGTCCGTGTCCGCTGACTTCATTACATTTTCATCAATGGCTATTTCCACCAATTCGGATGTTATGCGGTCAAGGGTGGCAAGGGTCATTTCTTCGATTCTGAATGTGCGTGTCACCTCCTTGGGCTTATATCGCCTTATCAGACCGAAAAATCTTTTTTCCACCTCAAATTCGGTGTCTTTCAACTCAAATGACACCCCCTTATTGATAAGGGTGTTCAATTCGTTGCGTTCTTGTTCAAGTTGCTTCTTTTCGTCATTCATTGCTTTTGAAAGTAAGAAGCCCCCGTAAGTTGTCACACTCCGGGGGCTTCGGGTTTTTGTATTAAACAATCAATGCACCCCGAATTACTCCTTGGCTTTCGGCACGCCGCGAATGGCTTTTCCGGCTGTAACCGCCATCGGGGTAACGGTGAAGTCCACAAGGAAAATTCCTGCCGCCGACATATCCGCATTTATGACCGCTTCAATGTCGCCGTTGGGAATCTCAAAGTCCAACCCCTGTTCAGATTCAACGAAAATTGCCTTGTTTGCGACAACTTCATTGCCATCATAACCCCACTTGGGATTGGACGAATCGCCCACATTCGCACCACCGACATAATCAATCAAATCTTGCACGTTGGCATCCATGATTGAGAATGTCAGGGTCGGGATTTTGCGTGACTTCTTGCGTACTTCCGGGGCTGCCATGCCTTCCTCGAAATGTTCCGTCACGTCCGCCGTTGCCTGTGCAATCTTACAAGTGTTCTTGTAAGTCTTGCCGATTTTGTTTAACTCGGACGGCATTGTTCCATTGGGTGCTGCCGTTCCAACCTTGATTTGGCAAAGACCAAGGGTTATCAAAGATGTTCTTTCTGCCATAACTTTTAATCAATTTGAATGTTCCAATCAATGCGAATGTTAGCAAAGTGTTGTTTGGTGTTCGGCTCATACATGATTGACATTGTGCCGGGTCGCATCTTCAACCCTTTGATGTTCGCACTTCTCACAATCGCCAAGACTTCATCCGTCAAGGCTTTCAAACGTGTGCCGTTTTCTGAAACCTGCATTTTCCCTTTTATCTTCTTGGGGGTGTCCGGCGTATAGATGTTGATGTTTGACGTGCCAATTTGCGGTAAGCTGTCTTGCCCCAAATCAACGGTGTTCACGACAATATCTTCATCAACTGAATTTTCCGGGCGTTCATCACGCACATAGCAACCACCCTTAATGGATGTTTTGCCATTGAGCAATGAAAACAAGATTCCATCCGTGTCAAATGTAGATTTCATTATTCGGCTGCACGTTTAATGTTCGTAATCAGTTTTTCAAGCATTCGGGGCAATTCCCGCTCTGCAAGATGTTCGGCACTTGATAGGACATTGTAACCCTTTGCTTCCACGTAAGCGGCATAATTCATTCCGGCGACCACAACAAGGGCAACACCCTTTGTTTCCTTTCCGACCTTTTCGGCGATTGTCTGACCAGACTTCATGCCCCTTGCCGCTGCTTCGCTTTCCGCACCGCTCGCCGCATCAAATTGGCTATGAATGGCGACACCATCAACAAAAACTTGATACCCGGTGGATGAAGTCAATGCCCCCGTTTGCATCATGTAGCCTTTGTTGTTCCTTGCTTCCGTCAAGCACATTTCGCCAAGCCTTTGCAGCCTTGCGATTTGCTTTTGCTCGACCATATCAAGGAAAGCATCAAACCTTTTCTTGACATCTTCTTTTGTAAAGTTTGCCTTTATAGCCATAGCCTTGAATGAAGTTGTGACGGGTCGAAATTCAAGCATATTCCGGCAATCCTTATGTCCGAACAACCCTTGTCGTTTGCAATTATCACTTTCGCACCTTTGGCAACCATTGGGCAAGTTTTGGGGCATTGGATAACAGATGTTGCCTTTTGGTATTCACCCCCGGCAACCTGAAATTCCGTGCCTTTGCCGTCCGATTCTTCACGGCACATCGAAATGAACTTGCGCGACACTTCACATTCCGTCCAATTGCCGTTTGCATCCTGTGTGGATTCCCCGGCTTCTTCGATAAATAGGAAATGCGGATATTGCTTCACGAATGCCATATTACCAAATGTTTGAACGGTTGCGAATCTTGGGGCGTGCGACAAGCACATTTTCTTTGCCCAACTCATTGCACAAGGCGGCATAAAAGAGTTTGACGGCATCCATATTCCATGATATAGAATATCCGCCCTCCGATACGTTTTGGGTCATTCCTTTAAGGATTACGGACATACGGTTATAAACCGCCGTGTCACACGCCCTTACATCCACATCGGATTCCGCTTCAAGACCACCTTTAAGAACGATAATGTCAATATCATCTTCCGAAAGGTTAAGTCCGTTCAATGCTTTGGTCAAATACTCCTTGTTTGTCATACTCCTTTTTGTCTTGCAAAGCCGTTAGGGTGTGTTATGCACCCCAACGGCGAATGTTAGTTCTTATTCCAAGTTGTCGCATTGGTCTGCATCAACACGCTTCGACCTGAAAGATTCCAAGCCGGGAACAAGTTGGCGATTCCCTCCGTGACTTCCTGAACGGGCGATTCATTGGAATACTTCTTGACCAGCGTATGACCGTGCATTACCTTTTCGGCAACGCTTCCGGGCAACTTCTTTGCGTCAATCGGCTTCTTCCAATAGGTGTTTCCAAGCACCTTGCTTTCAGAGAAAAGAACAACATCATCTTCAAACGGATTTGAAGTAATGCGTGAACCATCGGCAAGTTCAATTGTGATTTCTTGGTCAATCACGATTATCTGCAAGCCACGGTAAAGTTCTTTCTTCTTGGCAAGATATGCGTTCACGGTCGCCAAATCGGGCGCATCCTGCGTTCCCGTTGCATTCTGAATGTAGGATGAACACTTCTTCCAAACTTCTTCCTGTGAAGCGAATTTTTCAAAGGTATCAACATTCATAAATGCGAACTTGTACGTTGCACCAAACAACTTCTTGCCAAGTTTCATCGCCTTTGGAATGTCCTTGGTAAGCGGTTTTGCGCTTGTGCCGCTCGTGTATGCCGTTTCAACGCCAATCTTCTGTTCCGCCGGAATCAGATAATCAACGTCATATTCGGTAACGACCGCCGCATTGTTGGAATTGGTGAACTTGACCTTTCCAAGCGAAATTTGGCGCAATGCAATCCATTCCGCACGGGCTGCAACGCCATCCCAACAATACTTGGTATCTTCCGCCCAAAACTCGACAAGGGCACGCAAATCGGGGTTGCTGCTCGACATTGCGACCATTATGTCATATTCGGTCAATTCATCTTCGTTCTTCTCTCGTGATATGGCGATTTTTGGTATATCGCCCTGAATGCGTAAAATCGCTTCACGGGTCTTGCGTGAAATTGTCGCACCCCTTGACACAAGGTCGGCGGCAATCTTCAAGCCGGATTGCGCTTCAAGCATCTTCCACGTCAAAGTATTTGTTTCTTTGAGTGGGAAAAGGGTTGGATAATAGTAATCTTTGAGGTCGTAAGTGCGGATTACGGCTTCCATGTCCTTTTCATTCAACCCAACCATCAATGATTTTTGCATATCGGTTTGCTTTTAGGGGTTACACATAAGCGATTGTCTTTAATGCCGACTTGATAGCGGCATTTACTATGGGTGCGGTTGCTCCTCGCACAACACCGATAACCCATGCACTTACAAACAAGTTGTCGCCGTCCTTGACATCTTCATTCGACCCGGCTATTGCAACCGGGGTCACTTTCAATGTCTTGTTTGCTCCACTCGATTCAAACGCACAAGTTCCAGCCTTGACGACCGCACCAAGGGTCGTTCCAACGGTGATAACATCCTTTGCCGGGTCTGACTTGTCAATTGCCGTTATCTGCTGACCATTGCAAGCATCGGTTGCGAACCTGTCACCAACTTTGAAGTGGTGTCCTTTGGCAACCTCATACGTGGTTGCGGTTGCAATCGCTTCCGTCAATATCTGTGCGGTCTTGCAGACTTCAAACAATCCATCAGAACCAACGCCAAGGGGTGTTCCCTCGAACAACCCCGTGCCACCCAAGTTTGCGACCTTGACGGTAACGCCACCGGGTATATCTGCAACACGGTGAAGAATACACTTCACAACACGGTTGTCCTTTTTACGGTCAATTCTCAATCCCATTGTTTTGATGAATTAGGTGTTAAACATCTTTGCCCGTGAACACGTTGTTTTCGGGCTTTTGGCTGTTAATGAAATCGGCAACGCCTTTTGAAATACCGCTTTCTTCCTTTTGGGCGAATAGCGGGCTTCCGCCGGAATTGCTCAAATCAATATCAGCCTTGTTTTGATTTGCCGTGGCAATGTCCTTTTCCTTTTCCGCCAAGTATTCGTGGAAGTCATCGTCCGTGTCGAACTTCATGCGGGCAAAGTCTTTCAAGGTTTGGTTCTTGAAATTCTCATCCTTGCAATTCGCCAATTTTTCGTTCAATGATTGAAGCCTTGACTTTGCAATGTTGTCACGCTCATAGCCTGACAACTTTTCTTGAAACGGCTTGACGGCTTCCGCAACCGCTGCTTTCACCACTTCTGAAATATCGTTCGGGTCGGGCTTTGGGTCGCCGGGTTCAACCTTTTTGCCCTTATCCACGAAGTCATACTTCTTTTTCAAGTTCGTTTCAAAGGTTTTGTTGCTGTCGGACACTTCCTTATCCACATCGGCGCGATACTCCTTGACAAATTCGCCCACTTGCGCATCGGTGAGTTTATCCACAAGGGCTTTCGCTTCATCTTCGGTTGTGCATTGTAACGCAAGTGAACGTGCCAATGCTGTCAAACCGTCCTTTCGCACGCCTGAAAACTTTGCAATCAGTAATGCTAAAATTCTTTCTTTCATTCCGATAATCTTTTTATAAGTTCACAAATCATGCGTAAAAGTAATGTGTTTTACTATAATACACATTAAAACATATATTGACTTATCCTCGATTTATCCACATTTTGCATTGCAAGTGCATTTTATTGGGGTTGAATGTTTGTTTTATTAAATATAATCATTACTTTTGCGGTGTGTTACTATAAAACACAATGCAACATTAAAAATTACGCAACAATGGAACAATCAATTTTCAACCTGTTTGATGCAATCAATCGTGAGGGCATCGACAATTCAACATGGGGGCTTTGCCAAGACATTGCCGACACACAAGACTATTTCGGCACAAAAGAATCTTTCGCACTTCAAGGGCAATTTGTGTATGTGTATGTAGCCCCGGATTCCTTAATGCCTTTTATGGATAGAACGGGCATCAAACCCACTTACAAACTTTCTTTTGAAGATGATAACACCACTATCAACATTTACCAACTCTAAATCCTGCAACAATGTTAATCAAGGAAATAAAACAAGCACTTATCGGCAAAGTCCTTTCGTATTATGATGGATGGAATGGTTCAAGTGATTACTTCAAGATAGGGTATATCAAGGGGTGTGGCTCATGTATTAGTGTCTATCCCGAAAAGGGTAAAGGCTTTGGGGTCATTATTCCCAAAGCATACATCCCCAAACCCATAGAGTGTGGCGAATACGTCAGGCACAATGAAGTTGAACGGTGTTCTTTTGAAACAAGATGGACTTTGTTTTGATTTTAAGTGTTTTACTATAATACACAACCAATGAATAATCGTTTGATTGAACTTGAACGAAAGGCAATAAAATTCATCCGTAATGCTGAAAAACTCGCATTGCGGATGAATGAAAATGGCTTCCATGTCGCCTTTTCCGGCGGCAAGGATTCACAAGTATTGCTTGCCCTTGTCGAAATGTCAGGTGTCAAGCATCATGCGGAAATGCAAGTCACAACCGTTGATTCTCCCAATTTGATGAAGTTTGTACGCACCAATTATCCGCAAGTCCGTTTGAACTTGCCCAAACTGAATATGCGCCAACTAATTTTGAAGAAGAAAATGTTGCCGACACGACAAGCAAGGTTTTGTTGTGCGTTCCTAAAAGAACAAGCGGGGGGGGTACGTGTACTTGCTTGGGCATACGCAAAGCCGAATCAAGCCGACGGGCAAAGCGGCACAATGTAGAAGTATTGGGGCAACGTATCGGTTATGAAATACATGACGGACAATTGCATACAATCAAGGGCGGCGAACAACTTTTTGAAACAGATACCAAAACGAAAATCTATTGCGTAAATGGAAAAGACAAAGTGGTTATTTCGCCCATATTTGAATGGTCAGACAAGGATGTTTGGGATTTCATCAAGGGAAATAATATGCCGTATTGTGATTTGTACGACATGGGGTTTCATCGCATCGGATGTATGTTTTGCCCAATGGCATCCGTCAAAGAGAAAAGAAAAGAACTTGAATTGTTCCCACGCTTTGCCGAAAAGGTTTATATAAGGGCAATACGTGAACTAATGGCGCAAACCGGGAATTATTCAAACTTCGATTCACCCGAACAAGTCTTTGAATGGTGGATTTCAAATGAAAATGCCGCCGATTGGCTTTCCAACAAACGTAATCAACAAAATCTTTTTAATTATGATAACCATAAAACTTTCTGAACTCAACAAAGTAAAAATGTCTGTAAATCCGCCTGAATGTGTTGTTAAAGCGGATTATAAAGTAATTCTTAACGGGATGGTCAAACAATACATCGGGATTGGATGGATTGACATTGCACCAGCGACCCCCAAAGATTATGAAACAATACCCCAAGTAATAGATTAACATCAATATAATCAAAATGGAAAAGATAAATTTTGAAGCACTCGCAAGCAAATATGGCTTGACGGTGGATTTCGTGAAAGAACTTCACGAAAAGG
>OHDE01000185.1_pt1 | contig 29943 bp, 30 predicted proteins | sample 1566931 | NCBI WGS metagenome assembly OHDE01 (sample SAMEA3879591, study PRJEB24766) | human gut metagenome | biome: human-associated habitat; feature: feces | place: USA | collected 1985/1987 | reverse complement strand
CTTATGGCGGAGAAGGAGGGATTTGAACCCTCGCGCCAGTTACCCCAGCCTACTCCCTTAGCAGGGGAGCCCCTTACAGCCACTTGGGTACTTCTCCAACTTAATATACTGTTAAAAAACTGGCGGAGAGAGAGGGATTCGAACCCCCGGTGCCTTGCGGCATCACTGGTTTTCAAGACCAGCTCCATAAACCACTCGGACATCTCTCCTCGTTCGCAACGATACGATTATAACAGAACTTCTGCCGCTTGTCAACAGCAGAAACGGCAGAAGTGGATATATATAATTTTTCTTTCGTTGCCGTGCTCATCGCCGTCATGCTCCCCCCGCACCGACATGCATCGACGCGGCAGAAAAAGCAGCTTCGGACGATTAAACAGTTGCCTCAAGTGAATGAGCCGTTTTTAAACGTTCCGAGCGGCAGACAGGGGTATTCGGGCTTTATTGTCAGGTATTCAGATGAAATCAAGTTTACGCTGTTATAATCGAACCTGTCCAAACACAGCAAACCCGCATTATCCGTTCGGAGCATGTAATCGGTCTTACCCCTATCCTCAATTACATAAATCTTACCGTTTGCATAATCACAGATAATAACGCGGCTGTCAACAATTCCGGAGCCGATGTTGATCGTTGAGCAAAAATCCGGGCTTCCGTCACCGTTTATATCGCAGATATAAGCATCCCTGACCGGCAGTCCGCCGTACAGCACGGTCGTTTTGCTGTTATTAACTTCAACTGCCGAATCCGTGCAGCTGAAAACGGCATTGGGGAATTGCAAAAAGCTTTTCTCAACACGGGTACTGCCGCCGGATGCATCAAACCATAGCTCTGCCGCTGTTTCGTGCTGATCCGCCGCGCTTTCCGTGCCGTAAAAAAGATGAATCATTTCGTCCCCGGTGCCGGAATAACCGTCCTCATCCGAACCATGCATTGGTCCTATAACGATATGAATAAGCTTTTCGCCGAGATTGGTGACTCCGTCCTTGCTGTAGGTTATAACTCGATTCAGCTCTTCAGCCTCACTGAAGCCCACAAAATCAATCAGGTATAAATCCGCATTCGGACACATGCGGCGAATCTCGTCCTTCGGCATGTATTTCAGTGCGTTGAGATAATCCTCAAGAAGATATACCGTTTCGGGTGCGGCAACACGGCTTTCTCCCGGAAGGAAGAACATATCCGAATCGCCGAAAAACCGCAATTGTTCGCGATACATTCCATCCTGCCGTTTGAAGTAAAAAACGATTGTTTGATTGTCCCAAAGTTCAAAATCAGAATCCATGTCCAGTGAAAATCCTCCGGGTCGGGTGTAGATCTCCGCATCGGGATTCAGCTTTTCCGCTTTTCGAATTTCGGAAACAATATAGTCGGGATCAATATCCGCAATATTATCGCCCCTCATTTCAAATTCCGCACCTGTCTTTTTGCAGGTCAAAAAACACACCGCAAGCGCTGCGCAAGCGAGCACGGCAATAAGAATCATCCAAACCGACGGTTTTCGGTAATTCATCACGGTCTTAACGCGTTCTTTAATACCAACTTCACCGAAGGCAAGCGGACAGGCATTGAAACGACTGCGACTAACGCTGCACGAAAGCAATGCCTGCATATAGTCCGCTCTCTGTTCGTTGTCAAGCTTTTTTATAACCTTTTCATCGCAGGCAAATTCAATATCGCGGCAAAACAGCACGTAGGACAGCCAAACGAGAGGATTGAACCAATGCACCGCGAGGATAGCAAAGCCCAGCGGCTTCCACTTATTATCACGGCGGCGTATATGCGCCCGCTCATGTTCAATTACGGTTTCAAGTTCACGCTCTTCAATGCCGAACGGAACATATATACGCGGCTTGAAAAATCCAAGCACAAACGCCGAATTAACTCGGTCGCTCTGATAAATATTATCGCGCAGCAGCACGGCTTCACGCAGTTTCCTGCCCAAACCGATGCGGCTTATTGCCATGTATGCAAGCATGACAATCAGACCTGCAACCCAAATACATGCAATCTCGTAATCATCGGGCAAATCAATTCGCAGGAGCGGAATTGTCAGCGATGTGTCGTAATCGTTCTCCTTTGATTGTGTTCCCGCTGCACCGGGCGTTTTTGCTTCTTCACCTGTGTCGCTGCTTTCGACAGTTTTTCCTGCATCGGAGGGCACGTTTGAAGCATCTTCCCGTTCGGATTCCGACCCACCCGATCCGCGGATCACGAGAGGCTCTCCTCCGTCCGTGTTGTCAACAGTGTCAGCATAGAGTTTTTCTCTGAAATTTTCTATAGGATAGTTGTCCGGAACAAGGCTCAGCGGACTTTCTATCGTCGTCGGAATAATTAACCGCAATGCAACAATACCCCAAAGCAGCACCCGAATCCATCCCGGTGCTCTTTTGAACAACAACCTGAGCACAAGCACGATAACAATTATCATGCTTGCCAATATACTCATATCGATAACCGAAATGCAGACTTCACCCACGCTCATTTTCCGCCTCCGTTCCGAATGCTGTCAATCATACGTTGAACCTCGTCCAACTCCCTTTCCGACATATCCCGGCGTTTTGCGAAAGCTGCAACAAATGCCGGCAGCGAACCCGAAAAACGCTTCTCAACAAGCTCATCGATTTCACACGCCTGAGCTTCATCCTTCGAAATAATGGAAGTTATAACGCCGTCCTCGTTCTTCAGCACACCGCGCTCGCAAAGACGCTTCAACACTGTATAACTCGTTGTTCGCTTCCATCCAAGTTCCGCGAAGCAGAGCTTTGCAAGCTGCGCTGCGGATATCGGTTCGTTTTCCCATAGAATAAGGCAGAAACGGTATTCACCTTCATGTATTTTCGGAATTTCTTTCATAATGACTCCTCCGCGATTTTTGTCTACTGTTGTAGACTGTTTTTTAGTCTACCACTGTAGACGGCTTTTGTCAACAGTTTTTTCACAAAAATTCAGAGCTGATTTAATGCTCCGATCCGGAATCAACCGAAAAAAGCATTGTATCCACCCTTTATAAATGGCAAAACAAGTGCAGGAAAATGAATCGGTTCAAGCCCGACGCGCGGACGGAGTTCTCGGGCTTATGTGCTGAGCCGAAAATTCTGTCGATATTTATATACATCTACTGAAAAAAATAGCATGAAGGGATTCTTAAGCTGCGGATGATAAAACGGAAGCTGCTGTCAGGCGGCTTTAAAAAGGCAAATGCAGTTATATGCCCGTTTCCGCCATGCTTGTTCGCCTGCTTGCGATGGTGAATCTTTGCTTGGTTTTTCCCTATGTTAAGCATTATATTTGTTCGCCGGCACAGCGGCAGCCTTGATCTGCGCTGCAGTGCTCCGGTTCCGTCAGTATTTGTAATACTGTGCGCACAGCATCATTATTTTATTATATGCGAACTTAAGGCAGCTTCCGCAAAAATCATTGTCGAATTCACTCTTTTTGCGCGAAAGCAATTGTGCCCGGGAGCCGAGTCTGTCATATTTGGATTGTCTGCAATTCTCCGGGCAGCGGTTCGGAAAAACACTCCCGGCAGTTTTCAGCGGAAAACTCTTGACAAACATCGCGATATGTGATAGTCTATATACGTTGTCAGTCGAGTATCGCTGCTCACCGATAACAGTTTTTTCCGAAAACAGGGTCGCTGCATCTAAAATGCAGTAACCCTGTTTTTGATTAAGGAAGATACAGAGTGGAGGCAAATCACACAGGGGGAAACGCTTCAATCCATACCACTTGCGAATGCAGTGACCGGTACATTGCGCTTATAATCGCCGACAGCGGTATTTCAATCCACGCCGCCCGTGAAGGCGGCGACAAAAAAGCGAAGAAAAAGGGAGAAAAAATGACAGATTTCAATCCACGCCGCCCGTGAAGGCGGCGACGACCTATGCAAAAATCGTAGGCCTGCGCCGGGAAATTTCAATCCACGCCGCCCGTGAAGGCGGCGACCACGCTTCCGTGCTGCCCGCATGGCGGAGCTGTATATTTCAATCCACGCCGCCCGTGAAGGCGGCGACGTGCAACCCCGCTGCACACAAAATCCCCGAAATCATTTCAATCCACGCCGCCCGTGAAGGCGGCGACTTTATCCACATGTGGATAAAAATGTGGATAACTCATTTCAATCCACGCCGCCCGTGAAGGCGGCGACCCGGTATGCAGACTATGTCACGCAGGCGCAAGTCATTTCAATCCACGCCGCCCGTGAAGGCGGCGACCCGCGTTCGCGAGTATTACGCTTTCCCTGATGAGATTTCAATCCACGCCGCCCGTGAAGGCGGCGACTGAACACGGCCAAATGTAAACACTGCCGAAAGCGATTTCAATCCACGCCGCCCGTGAAGGCGGCGACAGCGGAAACGAATAGACGTAATCAACATTTCCGCAAACAGCAAGTATGAAAGTGTTCATTCCCCGCTGTTCATTTTCCATTATACAGTAAAAAAGGCGGCACTGCAAGTAAAGACCTGCCTTTTATGTGTGTTTCGTTTCTTATCCGCTTAACAATTCTTGAAGAAAAGCATGTTTTGTCCGCATGTAATTGCGCGAACCACCCTGATTTTTTCTGACCGCTTAGTATTCGCGGCAAGTAATCAAAGCATAAGCATACCCTCCGGGTCGTAACCCGACTTTGTTCCGAAATGCTCAATCTTGTTTTCATATTTGTTACCCAGATAATAGAAACGAAGACTGTCACGTTCAGCATCCATGATGCTGCAAAGCTCAGCTTTTAACCTGCGGCACTGCGCCGGATCGAGTATGCACTCGAATACCGAATTCTGCACACGCTGTCCATAGTTTACACACTGCTTTGCGATGCGGCGTAATCGTCTTTTTCCGTCCGCATCCTCTGTGTTAACATCATAGGTTATAAGCACAAACATAATTAAACCTTCCTTTCTGCCTCAACACGGTTATTTCCAAAGGAACGGAGGATAAGCATCCAAATCCCCGCGAAGGTATCTTGCCAGTAACAGGGCCTGAACATACGGAATCATCCCCCATTGCAGCTTTTCGCCGAGATATGGATGCTTCAATTCATCCTTTTTGCGTTCCTGCCACGCTCGATAGAAACGCCGCCGTGAATCATCCTTAAGCAGTACAGCCCCGCTTTCACGAAAATCGAAATCGTTTCTGTCAAACATTCTGTTATTGATGCACGTAAGGACAAATCTGTCTGCCATACACGGACGCAGTTCTTCCATGAGGTCAAGTGCCAGTGAAGTTCTGCCCGGCCTGTCACGATGCAGAAATCCGACATATGAATCCAATCCAACGCTTTCAAGCGCAGAAGCGCAATCGAGAGCAAGCGTTGAATACGCAAGTGACAGCAGCGCATTCACAGCATCAAGCGGAGGCCGCCTCGAACGCACCGTAAACCGAAAAAGTTCCTTGCTGTTGAGAATTAATTCGTTGAATATGCTGAAATACGCATTCGCTGCAACACCCTCAAGTCCACGGAGTCCGTCAAGACGTGTTTCCTTTTGAACAAGCGGCAGCAGTCCCGCCGTCAATTGTGAAACGGAGGCCAAAGCTTCACAATCCACGCGCAGAGCGTGATCTCGCCGCGTCCTCTCAATGCTCTGTTTAGAATTGTAAAGTTTGCCGAATATCATATTTTTTGCAATCAAGCATGAATTCTCCTCATCATCCGCAACACGATATTGCTTTCGGCGAAGCAAAACATTACCGTTTGCTTCGCCCGTTACCCGTGCAAGAAATCGCCCCCGCGGGCTGCAGAAAGTGAATGCAACTCCCATATCGGCGCATTTACCGAGCAATGCAGGAGATGCGCCCATATATGAAAAGTCAATTATGCTTTGCAATGTGTGCAGAGGATAACGTGCCGTGATCCTTTCGCCGCACTTTGCAACAACATTCTCTCCATCCAATGTCAAATACACATCCTCCGACAGAATATACAGTGTATTCAGCAACCGCTTCATTGCGATTCCTCCAGTGCCTTATTAATGTACGTTGCAACGGTCGTTGTTTTCATCAGTTTCGGAAGACAAATTTCCTTCATTGAACATGACGCGCATGCCTTGGTAGGTTTCACTTTCGGGGTATATCGTTTTCTATACAGATCATGCATTTCGGAAAGCACATCACGTACTTCGTCCCTCAATGCTCTGTCAAATTCAACTTCCACCCTGCGCCGTGTTTCGCCATAAAACAATGCTCCTCGCGGAATATCACACGCAAGCATCTCTTCAAGGCACATCGCCTGACCGCAAAGCTGCAATGTATCGCCGGTTCGCTCGTTGTACATTCCGCGCTTGTATTCAACGGGATAGGGCTGCCAAAGACCATCACGATCCTTCAGCTCTATCCCGTCCGCCGAACGGCGAAATTCCAGTACATCACACTGTCCCGAAACCCCGAGGGTGGATGAAAAAAAATTCATCCCCCTCGTAATGAAAAGATCGCCTCTGCTTTCCTTCAACCCGGTATCATGCGCTCTTTCATGCATCAGTGTGCCGTCCACCGTGCGGTAGTTGTCCGCCCATTGCTGCTCAATGTGGATAAGCGCCCATTGTCTGCGGCAGAATTTGAAGTGCTGAATTCCGGATAGCAGCAGATAATCCTCTTCGGAATATGTCATATCATCCGAATGCAGCTGACTCCTTCGGGCAAATTATCCGTATCAACAACAATATCATAATCATCGTAACAACGGGCAACTGCACAATCCGCTTTTCTTGCCGCTGTAACACGCTCAAAGAGTTTATGTGCCGGAGCATTCCCGAGCTCTGACTCATGTTTGAACACGACAAGCTCACGAACAGCCATCTTGCCGCGTGCAGCCGAGTGATCGTTTTCAAACATGTTTATTATCGCCTTCCAAAGCAGTTCAAGATCCGCCTCCGAAAAGCCCGTCGTTTTGCGCGCGAGGTTGGCCGAAACATAGCCTTCGCAGCGATAGAGACCGTAAGGAACAATGTATTTGGGTCCCATTTCCGTGCCCTTCCTTTCCGCATCGGCTTCAGTTGTTATTGCGACGCGCGTTATTGTGATCTCCTGTGCAACAACGGGATCAACGCTTCTTGAAAAACCGAGCTGTACCGGTCCTCTTACCTGGCCGCAGTTCAGAGCACCTTTGACGAATGTTGTCATAACGGCGCCGAAAGTGCGAATATCAAAGAAGTTTCCGCACATATAATCCCTGATTTTTGCATCAAGGTCTGGATCTGCTTTCTTTGCCTCCTTAATTGCCTCCTTAAGCTTCTTTTCGTCAGACTCAACGTTGAACTTTTCACAGGCCTCCTTGTCGCTCTTGTTGAGCGGTACGCCTTTCTTGATGTAGATGCGATAGCCGGGTTCTCCCTCTTTGACCGTTTCAACATAGTTGCGAATCTTCCGCTTAAGGCAGACATCGGTTACAATTCCGTAACCGGTTTCGGGATCAACCCTTGGCATATTACCCGCATCGGGATCACCGTTGGGGTTGCCGTTTTCAACGTCGTAAAGCACAACAAAGTCATAGCGGTTTTTAATGGGTTCCATAATTATTTATCCTCCTTTTTTGTATAACGAGCCTGTGTTTGATGGTAGTAGCCAAGGTCGAACGAGCCTTGCTCCGGCAGCGACATATGCGCCGGATACTGTTCTCCGAGAACGCTCTTCAGCGTCATAACCTTTTTGTCAAGATATACACGCTGTTCATCCGAAAGCTTGCGCAAATGCTTTTGCGCAAGATTGCTGAGTATCGGGAACACAGTTGCAGGCATTGCGGCAGCAGAGCCAAAATACCTGTCCTTAATTGTTGTGTTTATACCCGGATTTCCCGGATTTCTCAGATTTGCTTTCTCCTGGATCTCTTCATACACGGAGAACAGCCTTCCGAGGGTATAGGGGATGTTTTTACTGTTTTCATTCAAACTCACTGTCAGTACCTCCTTTGGGCATTTTTCATTTGGGTTTCTCAGATAATAAGCTTTGATTATCGCCGCGCGTTCACGGGTTATGTTGCGTTCTGCTTTGATTCGCAGAAAGGTGCACTCCAGAAGGGACGCCGGATATCTGCCGCCGGAAAAAACCGCGCGCGCCACCGCACCCGCCATTGCCGAGTTTTGGGGTTTATCCTTGTTTTTTCCTGATTCTTCGCTGTACTCCGGCGACAGCGGCACGGAAGCGGAACACGCACGTTTATCCTTGTTTTTTCCTGATTCTTCGCTGTACGGTCGTTCAGCGTTTGTCCCATTGTCATTCTTTTTCTTAATCGTCCGATTCGTTGCACTTAGCAGTTTCCAAAGCGGAAGCATCGGGTACTTATCATATGACGGTCGAACGATTTCAAGGCGGTCATAATGCGCTTTGATGTTCTTGACAATATTTCCGAAGCTGTCGCAATAGAAGAACCTGACTGCAAGGCGCGCTGCGTTCGGCGATATGCCGAGGATATAGAACTTTCGTTCCGGATCCAAATCAAGCTCCCTGCACGGAAGTCCTTTTGCAAGCAGTTCCACGCTTGCCTGCAGTGCGGAAAGCCACTGTTCATCCGACTGATCGCCGTCACCATCGCCAAAGAACAAGTCCGCCGCAAAATCCTCGTACTGTTTGTCGGCGTTCTCCGCCCAGCAGACAACGGCAGCATCGCCGATCCTGTGGACATTTTTCCTGTCCGCCAATAAATGATTCAACGCAGTCGTATATGCAAAGGCTGCATATTTTCCGACCGGCGCATTTTGGTTCTGTTCCTTGTTATAAGAACAGAATGCCGATGCATTGAATGACACGAGTGCCGCACCGCTCGACTGCGCGCCCTGCACACCCTTGATCGTAGGGTGTGTTTTTTGAATTTCATCAAGCGCTCCCGTTACCAGGCACTGCCCAATGTTATCTTTTTGCTTTGCATTCGCCTTCTGCCAGACAGATGCAAGCTGTGGATCATCGTGAACATAGCCTCCGTTAAAGCGAAAAACCATATTTGCACCCGAAAGAATTTCTTTCGCATATTGTGCAACAAGATTGTTTTCCTCCGCCTTTTGCGGTTCCCACTTGTCTAAGAAGTTCAGCACCGCCTTTGCAGCGGGATATTCCATGCCGTCCAGCATTGAATGATGCAATTCGCGGCAAGCCTCGAAACATTTAATGTCCTTATTTCTTTGCTTTTCTCTTTCTGCATCATCCTCCCCTTTCTTCAGGCTCACACCCAAAATATAGGAGGAGTTATCCCAAAGGAAATTCGCCGCCGCGCCTGACGTTCTTTTCACAGCCGCCGGAACGGTCATCTCCTGCGGTTCTTCCTTCTTTTTTCCCTTCGGCATATCACCCGGTTTGAAAAGAGGAGTGATTCGCAGCAAATCCCCGTTCTCATCTATTCCAAGTGCGAAGCTGATTTTTTCTCGGCTCCAGCCTTCTTTGGGTACTTCGCCTTTTGGGGCAAGTGCCTCATAAAGGCTCGTCAATGCCTGCAATATCATCCTGTCACCTCCGCCGAATCCATTGCCGGCACGGTCAATACGCCGTCAATAAGCTTTGCGCGAAAGAACACGGGCTTGATGTTTTCCTTATCCGAATAATCCAAATCCAAAAGCATCCAGCCAAGATCCCGTTCTCCCGCAAGTTCCGGCGGACAGGGCGGCATCTCAACGCATTTTACTACCTTTGCAGGGAATTCGCGGGTTCCGAGGCAGGGCTGATGATAGCATTGACCCTTTTCAACCCTTCTTCTCAGCATGTCGCAGAATTTTCCCGGGTTGTCGCTCGGCGCAGCTTTCTCCGTCATTTCAAAATGCGCCTCAATAACATAATGCACATTCCTCAACACCATCGCAGCGCGCTGTTGAATGGACTCCGATGCTGCAATATACAGATCGCCGCTTCGGCTATTCATCTCCGCTTTGACGTTTCGCGCGCTGATAACATCCTTCACTTCATTTCGTCGAATGTTTGTGAACCGGATCGGTGCGCACACATGAATCCTGTCAATTACATAACGCATTCCCGGATGCCACATAACTGCTTCCAGTATGCCGCGTGCCGCAGACGGTGTTATTACATCGTAACTCACGCGTTCAACCTTCATCTCCGGTCTTGAAAAGCAGGCATACTCCCCGCTTACCTCAATACATATTGGCATGTACTGTCTCTCCTTTCTTTTCTTTTTTGTTCCTTTTTGCAGTCAATTTTTCCTTATTCCTCCTATGCTGTATTATGTTTTTATCGTTTACGGTCAAGCCCCGTTTGGTCAAATTCGGTATTCATATAACCTGCAAAGCCTTTCCGTTCACTTACCGATTAATAAAGCATTCATTATCAGTTAAACAGCGCACTTCCATCCGTCACATCTGTTGCAAGTCCCTTTTCATCCGAATAAAGACTCAAATCCGTCAGAATTGCTGCATCGTCACCGAAGGGTTCCGCCGCCCCGGCATTGATAAGAGCATTGAAATGATTTTCGTATATCGATACGGAATACATTCCGGCCTTTCGATACAGTTCACGGGAGCGTTCTCCCTCTCTGAGCCTTGAAATAAGCTCTTTTCCCTCTCCGACAGAAATGTAAACCGTGAAGGTGTTTTGGTCTATCAGCTTGAATTCTTTTGCAATCCATTCAAAAGGCAATCCACAGCCCGATATTCCTTTTTCGCTCGCTGTTATGACGCCCGACTTGTCATCATTCCGCAAAAAATCCCTGTACGCCTTAAAATAACGCTCTATAGTTGACGTTGTGTTCGGCTGCGTCCAGTCCCGCACCGTCTCCTCCGCAGCATCACGGTTAACCGCAATCAGCTTGTTCACCTTGTTTTCGGATTCAAAAACGGTAACAATGCTGCTTTCCGCACTCCGTTTACCCTCGCGGTTGCAGCGCCCTGCCGCCTGCAGTATTGAATCCAGCCCGGCCATCTCTCTGAACACACGAGGAAAATCAACATCAACACCGGCCTCTATAAGCGAGGTTGAAACGACTCTGCATGTTTTGCCGGATTTTAGTCTTTCGCGAATTTCGTCGAGCTTCTGTTTACGGTGAACCGGACACATAAGCGTGGACAGATGAAAACGCCCCTCCGACGGCAATGCCTCATAAACCTCTTGAGCAAATTTTCGCGTGTTGACGATGCAAAGCACCTGCTGCTGACTTTCAAGCCTTGAAACCAGTTCATCCGTTGTCAGCCTTCCTTCCTTTTCAAAGCTTGTCCTGCGAAACTTTTCGAACATGCCGTCAACATCGGGACATAATTCAACAACGCTTTCTTTTTTACTGTATTCAAGCAGCATTTCGTCAATAGCCGGCTGAGTTGCGGTACACAGAACGGCGGTTGCGTTGTATGCGCGCACAAGCTCCGCAATCGCCGCAACGCAGGGACGCAGATTGTTTGACGGAATCATTTGCGCCTCGTCAAAAATAATAACGCTGTTTGCAATATTGTGAAGCTTTCTGCATTTTGACGAACGGTTCGCGTAAAGTGATTCAAAGAACTGCACGGCAGTTGTCACGATCACCGGAGCATCCCAGTTTTCCGTTGCAAGCGCACTTCGATATTCCAGCTCGTCAGCATTTTCCGATAATTCGTACGAAACTGATGAATGATGTTCCACAACGTTCTCTTGACCCAGAATATCTCGGAAAACTTTCGCATTCTGTTCAATAATCGATGTGTACGGTATTACATATATAATGCGCTTCATTGAATTTGCAGCAGCATGGTTGAGCGCAAAGGCCATGGACGCAACCGTTTTGCCGCCGCCCGTCGGCACCGTCAATGAGAAAAATCCGCGCGGCGCAGACGCCTTTTCAATGCATGAATTGAGAATTTTTTGCCGCAGTATGTCGATTTCTCTTGTTGGATTGTTCCATTTTGAGATGTATGCTGTGAGCTTGTCACAAAGCGCAGAAAGCGGTTCGTAGTTTCCTCTGCCTGCGTCACCGTTCATAAAGGTTTCCGTGTCGATATAATCCGCATCAACAAGGCAGGAATACAGCATTCTTATATAGAATGCTGTTGCGAACCCACGGCCCGAGGGTCTAAAATAATCCTGCGGTAATGCTATGTGTCCGTTCCAATTTTTCCGATAATCCGGAATTCCTCCCTGTTCGGCGCGCAGCTTCCTGCCAAAAAATGTTTGGCTTTCGGTTGTGTCAGCGTCTTTATGTCCGACATTGGGCAATCCGCTGTGGTGGCCGATAACGCATACAGCCTCAAACGCTGCTTTGATTTTGAAGCATTCGATTGCTCCCGCCGTCGCATGATCGACCTTCTTTCCGCCGCGCAGTCTCAGCTGAAATTCATCCGAATACTTTCCTATGTCGTGAGCAAGCCCGCACAACTTTCCGTTTGCTGCGGCTCCAAACTCCGCTGCAAATGTTTCCGCAAGTTCTCCCGTACCTTTCAGGTGGGCTTCTATCGACTGTCCTTCCGGGTGCTCATCCGTTGCACCGTGAGCCAAAAGCATATTCAAATTCATTCCTCCGTTAAAAGAAAAAACCTTATGCGAAACTATTCAGCGTATTTATTGCTGTACGTATCGACAAGATAAGTATATACTGCATTTTTTGTCTTGTCAATTGTTTTTTGCTTTTTTGCTGTGCTGATTTATGTACATGTTCTCTGTTTTTCAAAAGATGAACGTTTTTTAATTTGCTGCATAGGTGTATTTTTGTTTATTATAGCCGCAGAGTTGTCGGCCGTTATGAATTATTTCGCCGTATTCTGCTCCGCTCCGACATTTGCTCTGCCTTTTTCTTCGAAACCAAGCATGTTTCTTTTGGTCTTTACAATACGGCATTAATGCTTTATAATGGTTACATCGGCAGGATATGACGATTGATCAAGCGGTATTTGCGGGCGGCAATTTAAGGAGACGCTGCGCTGCATTTGATGCTGATTAATCAGCGTTTACCTAAGGATTTTATGCAAAGCCGCGCATGTATCGGCGCGAGAGGTGCGTATTCTGCGTATCGGGCAGACCAAGGAGGAACACAAATGGGCATAATTCTCGGAATAGACGTTGGAGGTTCAACGACAAAAATTGTCGGACTGACTCCGGGCGGCGAACTGATTTCAACAATGACGGTTCGCGCTTACGATCAAATAACCTCACTTTACGGCGCATTGGGACATTATATCAACGCCAACAAGTTCTCGCTCAGCGATGTTGAACGCATACTTGTGACAGGCGTCGGCTCATCCTATCTTTCGGGCGACATTTACGGCATTCCGACTCAGCGCATTGAGGAATTTTCCGCGATCGCGCGGGGCGGGCTTGCTCTTGCCGGGTTGGATGAAGCGGTTGTTGTGAGCATGGGCACCGGCACAGCGTTTATTCATGCCCACGGCAAGGATTATTCCCACATCGGCGGCAGCGGTGTCGGCGGCGGAACCATCGTCGGCCTCGGCAAAAAGCTTACCGGTGCATCGGATCACGAGAGTCTTTGCGCGCTTGCGGAGCGCGGCAGCCTTTCACACGTTGATCTTACAATCGGCGATATTTCCAAAAATGACATCGAAAAGCTCGGTTCGGAAATCACCGCCGCAAACTTTGCAAACGTAAAGGACAGCGCAACCGATTGTGATCTTGCTCTCGGCGTTGTCAATATGGTGCTGCAAACCATTTTGACCCTTGCGGTTTTCGCCTGCAAAAACTCCTCTGTCAAAAAAGTCATTTTGACAGGTGCGCTTACCGGACTGCGTGAGCTTTTGCCAATGATTGAGCTTTTTAAAACACTTTATCCCGTTGAGTTTATCGTTCCGGAAAATGCAGCATTTGCCACCGCTGTCGGCGCCGCTCTTCACTCCATTGACTGATTGGGCAGTTGTTTCGTATTTTAAACAATCCATCAAACATTGACAATACACAACCGACTTCCGTCATCTGTCGGAAGCCGGTTGCGCTTAATTTCGATATGTTTACTTTTTTGTTTTCGGCGTAAAAATCAATGCAAAAGCGTACCCGAAAAGCACTGCGGCGGCGATACCGCCCGCGGCTGCCTTCACACCGCCGGTTATTGCACCGAGCAAACCCTCGTTCATTGCGCCGTCAATTGCGCCGTTTGCAAGCGAATACCCAAACCCCGTCAGCGGCACTGTTGCGCCCGCTCCGCCGAGTTCGACAATGGGTTTATACAGTCCGACAGCCGTGAGCACAACCCCCGCCGTAACAAAAATCACAAGGATTCTTGCAGGCGTCAGCCGTGTCAGGCTCATGAGAAGCTGTCCGATGACGCAAATCGCACCTCCGATTGCAAAAACAAGTAAATAATCCGTTATACTGCTCATTTAATTCAACCGTCCAAATTCTTTATGTTTTCAAATTACAGTTTATTCTGCTGCCGTTTTTCACTTGACCGCCGTTTGGGTCAATCAATATGCTCAATCACAACCGCATGTGCAATTGAAGGAATGCTTTCACCCTGAAGGCTGCTGACAGGACTCATGAGCGCACCCGTTGCAAGGAAAAGAACGCGGCGGATTTCGCCGGATTCAATTTTCGGCAGGAACCAACTGCTCATTACGGTCGCCGCACAGCCGCAGCCGCTCGCACCGCAATTAACATTTTGTTCCGGACTGAACATCAGCTTGCCGCAATCCTCATGCCTGTCGGCAATTTCAATCCCCTCACCGCGCAGCAGTTCATACAGCATATCGCTGCCGAAAATGCCGAGATCTCCTGTTATTATCCTGTCGTAATCCTCCACCCTGCGCGAGTAATCCGAAAGATGAGTCTTAATCGTTTTAAACGCGGCAGGAGCCATCGCCGCCCCCATATTATTTGCATCTGTAATGCCGAAATCCTCCACGCTGCCGATGGTGCCGCCCGTAAGTGCAACATGTTCAAACACATTGCCCGCACCCGGACGGAATTCACCCGCCGCCTGAATGATTATGCTTCCCGCACCCGTGACCGTACGCTGACTGCTCGGAACGGCCTGAACGCCCATTTCCAGCGGATAGCGGAACTGCCTTTCGGCTGCCGAAAAGTGACTGCTTGCGGCACACGCGGCAAGCTCTGCAAAGCCTCCGTCAACAAGCATTCCGCCGAGCATCAGTCCCTCGCTGATGGTTGAACACGCACCGTACAGGCCGATGAACGGTGCACGGATCTCCCGCGCCGCAAAGCCGGAGGAGATTATCTGATTCAATAAATCTCCGCCCAAAAGGCAGCTCAAATCATCGCTCTGCCTTTTTATTTTTGCAAGAGCCACGCGAACCGCGCTTTCGAACATTCTGCTTTCCGCCTGCTCCCAAGAGTCAAGCCCAAGGGTATCGTCGCGGCAGATTTTATCAAAGCATTCTCTCAGGGGACCTTTCCCTTCTTTGTCGCCGACATAGCTTGCGGATGAAATTATTCGCGGCCTGCTGCAAAGCTCAAACGAATGCCTTCCGATTATTCCCATATTGCCTCCGATTTTTCTTTTTTCTTCTGCTATTTTGAGCAATTCGGAGGAAAATATGCATCAAGCGCCGAAACGGCAATCAAGGCGGCGCCGTTTTTCATTGATTCGTTTCAAATGCAAAACACCTTCGGCGACTGTCACGCCGAAGGCTCAAAAGTTTTTCCGAAATTAAATATTATCTAACCAATTCTCAAGGCTGCATTTCGCGCCCTCATCATACCAGCGCCGATAGGATTCAAACACCTTCAATGCATTTCCGCCGTATTTTTCCGCGGCGGCATCAACGGCAAGAAAACTTCTCCAGTAAGCATAAAAAATATGCACAATATCCCGTCCGTAAGCGGAGCGTGAAAAATCATTCAGTTTCGGCCGCCCGAACTTTTCATCATATAATGCAGAAAGAATCCGATTCGTTTCCTTTTCGGCAGCGTACTCCTCATCAGTCAGGAAATATCTGCGGCTTATGTATTCAGCCATGCCCTCTTCAAACCACATTTCGGTTTCATATGTTTCATCAAGAAAAAGGTCGCTGTGGTGCGCCATTTCGTGTCCCAATATCTGCAAAACATTATGCATGTTGAATTTTTCATAATACTGTTTAACCTTTTTGACCGACTCTGATTCGGTGTAAGCATCCGTCTGCTTAAGGTATAAACGTCTCCAAACCTCGATCTGCGGATTCATTACCGTGCGATAATCATTCGTATAGGCCGGCAGCGGGAGATCGCTCACGGAATTCACCGCTGTTTCAAAGCCCGCCCAAACTATCGACCTCGGAAGCTCAACAACCTGAAAATTCATTTTTAAATAATCCAAATACTCATTCAGTATCGGAGCAAATCCTTCCGTCAGCGACTGAAGGTTGTTCAGTTCTTCCGCATTCTCCGCTAAGAAAAGATGCTTCATTTCTTCTTTCTTTCCCCCTTTCGCAATAAACCGACCTGCAAGGTTCCGGCTCTGCATGATGCTTTCTGCATTCATCACATTTTCCGCGGCGTTCACAGTTCTTTTTTCTGCACGGACAGACTCTTTTTTATCATTTCGCCACTCCCGCTCCGTATGATTAACCTTATTATGTTTTACGTTTTCGAGAAAAATTACTCCCGCACTCCGGCAAGCGCAAGGAATTTTTTATCGGACCGTATCGCATGTGTCACGAATTTTCCGTCCCTGAACAATGCGTAAGTCGTGACCGGCGCGGGCACATTTTGCGCCTCTTCCCTGCATGCAACGTGAATGACCTTAAGCGGAATATCGTGTGCCTTTGCCGCTTCCCGAACCCTCGGCACCCAGTAACAGGTGAAGGGGCATTGATCCGTGAAGTACAGCACGAACCCCTTTTCCTCAACCGCCGGATGTTTTGCACACTCTTTGAATTTCGGCGGCACGGCAGTTGACTTCAGCGGCAAATACATAAGGGTGATTCCGCAATCCGATGTATCGGCAACGATGAACCCCTTATGCGCCAAGTATTTCGGATCCGAGAGAAACTCTTTTTTTCTGCCCTCGGCGGAAAGGATGCACAATCCCTGCTTATTTTGCCGTTCGGCGTCGCGAATGCATTCCGAAAGCAGAGCTTCGGAATATCCGTGTCCCTTCAGCGCACCTGCAATCCAAAGGCAGTTAATATAAATGTATCCGTCCGCATCGATTGGAACCCATGCATTTTCCGCCGGAATATACTCAATAAAACACTTGCCGCGTTCCTCGCTCCTGTAAAACACAAGGCCTTCGTCGAACCGCTGCTTCATCCACTCTTTTTTAACAAGGCTCTGTTTGCCCGACATGGCGCAGCAGATATGCTCCCTGTCGATGTTATCTTTGTTGATTTTTAAATAGTTCATCAAAAAGCCTCCCTTTTGCTCAATTCTATCGTTCGGCAGGTGTGTTGTCAAGAGAATCGGCAAAAACAAAACAGTACCCTGATTGAAAGCAAAAACAAACCGCTGCAAAGCTCTGTGCCTTGCAGCGGCTTGTTATGCATATCATTTTGGAAACAGCTGATAATATTGATACGGTTTCAAATGGTTTCATTCGGTGTCACTTAAAAATGAAACCATAGCGGTGGAAGTGAAACCATGCGGATCGGTTAGACAGATTGAAACTTATAGTTCTTTTCGCATGTATCTTGGCGCATATTCCTGATAGCCGTGCTTTGGATAAAATGAGTAGGACTCAAGCCATTGTTCCTTAGGAGAACCAAGATGAACAAGCGAAACGGTAATACCTTGACTTCGCATTTCATTTTCCGCTGTTTGAAGGAGTTTTGTTCCTATTCCTTTATGCTTTTCAGATGCTTTCACATAAAGTCTGTGAAGAAAGGCCTCCGAGGGATTTTCTGTTTTGGAATATCCAATACATCCTATCACTCTGTCATCCTCATTGATTGCAACCCAAAACATATCTCCACTGTCAAAGTAGTTTTTGCGTATATCCAGCAAATCTTTGTTTATAGTGGGTTTTCGTCCGAGCGCATCTTTGGCCTGCAGAACCATAAAAATAAGGTCATCCCTGTATTTTTCTTCATAAAGCTTAATAATCACGCTTATCTCTCCGTCAAATTCAAGTACATAGAATGAATTATAGCACATCATTATAAAATTTACTATAATCAATAAGCACGACGGTTTCGTATCAAAACCATCGTGCTTTTCTGGTCGGGGCGAGGTGATTTGAACACCCGACCTTTTGGTCCCGAACCAAACGCGCTACCAAGCTGCGCTACGCCCCGATTAATGGAGCCAATGAAGGGGCTCGAACCCTTGACCTGCGCATTACGAATGCGCTGCTCTGCCAGCTGAGCTACATTGGCTTACACAAGTAAGGATTATAGCATAGTTTTTTGAGTTTGTCACCATTGCCGGGTAAATATATTTTGAGGCCGCGACTTGAAAACGAAGCCGCAGCCTCTTTCCCTCGATTTTTGCTCTGTGAAAGACTGACTCAATTGCTGCCGTCAGAAATTTCACGGTCTTTTTGCATTTTCCTTTCTAATAATCAGATTCCGCGCACTACACGCGCAACGATTTTGAAAATAACAATGACGAGGTAAAATGCGCCTATGAAATAGCCGACAACGATGCTGAGAAGTACCTTGACTATGCGGTTCTTCAGTGCTTTTTGATCCAGCCACGGTGAGCGTCCGGTCAGGAATTTATATCCCGAATAAATTGCCCATGCGGAATATGCGATGATGATGATTGCAAGCAGTCCTTTGTCCATACTTTTCTCCTTAAACTACAGTTGATTAGATTTAAACTGTTCCGCTGCGTTTGAAATGCTCATGCATTTCTGATCGACAACTCGAATTGTTCATAAATTCACGCAGCATAATACGAACGCAGCGGAACATTGTTAACGGAAATCGGAAAAATCTGTGTTCCGGTCAGAGCGCACCGGATAATCCGTGTTTTCAAAAATAAGCTCAATTCTGCTTTTCAATGAAAAACGATTAAATCCGGAGCTTTCTCAGCCTTGATTAGCCTTCGTACCTGTACTTGAAGCAGCCGTTGCGGTCGTGCGGGTAATTGTATCCATACCCTGCTTCACAGTAAACGCGGCCGTATGAATCCTTGTCACGGTAGTTGGCATGCACGCAGTCGCTGCAGTTGCCTTCAAAGCATCCCTCAGGGATTTCGATTGCAAAGGTTTTCTTTGCGGGTTCGTTGATGATGTGTTCTTTTGACATGATATTACCTCCTTGTCAGTTGTGAATTATTGTTATCGGTTCCTGTTCAATTATGACTTTTCCCGATTCCGTTCTTGCATAATAACAAATCATTTTTCTCTCCGGCATTACAACCAGCGGAAAGAAGAGTTTTTTGATGTGCGGTGGCATATTGAGAAGTATTGACTCAATATATTTTTTGTCGCCCTGCGAAAGCGTGCAGACATTGTGAAAATGAGTGTGATATATACCCATGAATTCGGTGCCGCTGCATTCCCATTCACGAATAACCCTGTTTAAGTGCTGCACATCCGGCGCATAACTGCACATTTTTCCGCACGGAAGCCCTTTATCAGGTTCAAACGTAAAAATCGTTGTGCCGTCCCCACCGAGAATTCCGCCTGTTTCAGGTGTTAGTGGCTGCTGCTGTTGAAGTATTTGTTGATAAGCATCAAATTTGATTTTCATGGTAAGCATTACTCCGCATCCAACATCTCTACGTTCGTTACCGAATTAAGCATGTTGATAATTTCCGTATACTCTTCACTCGCAGGACTGTTCCTTCTTTTGTTGCACTTGTATAAATACCTGAGAACATTTAACTCAATCACGTTATTCCCCTGTTCAAAGAAATATCCTGCCACATCGAATAATGTGTACTTTAGCTGCTCATCGGTTCCGTTTCTTATAAATTCCACGTTTCTGCACTCTTTCGGAAGATGTCTGGTAACCTTTTTTTCAGTCAGCCTTTCGCCGGATATTGCAATCACGCAATCAACCAGATTTGAAACCATGCCGCTGCATATTCTTTTCGTGCGCCTTTCGTAATGGCTTAGATAACGCAGGAGCTTGTCAAAGTCGATTTTTAGATTTGCTCTCAGTTTTCTCGACAGGTGGTTAAAATGTTCAAGAACAAAGGCAACTCTCCAGCTGCGCAGGGAAATGGATTCGGCATCACTTTTCCGGCTTGCCGTCAAATCGAACGGCTCGTTTTTTACGATGCTTAGCAAGGTACTTGAAAAGCTTTCTTCTTCCTCCTTTTGTATTTTCTCGGAAAGAGCGTTGTATATTTTCAGAGCTTCTTCTTTTTTCATATTTCCTCCTTTTGAATTGCCGCCGATCTGCAAAATCATTCTGCACACGGCACCTAAATTGTTTCTGTACTTATTCTATCGACTGAATTTCAAAATTCCCGGGGATTAATTCATGCATTGTTGAATATATTTTGCGCGAACGCTGCGAGATTCCGGTTCCATTTGTTTTTCATTCAAATTATAGCCCGAATACGGGCTATTGTCAACATGCAGGCAATAATATACATTGAACGAAAATTTGTTCGGAGGGCAAAATGATACGGTTTGACAGGCTGTGGGCAACCATGAAGAAAAAGGGTGTGTCGCAATACAGGCTTATCAAGGACTACAATTTCAGCACAGGGCAGCTTGACAGGCTGAGAAAAAACGGCAGCGTGAGCACCTACACGCTGAATCAGCTTTGCAGCATACTGAACTGCGATCTGTCCGAGATTGCCGAGTATGTTGCGGACGAAAAAGACGGGCAGGCTTGACCTCCCCCGCCGCGATGTTATTTGCTCTTGCAAAACCCGCGCGGCAGGCATTATAATGTAAGCGGGTGAAAAAGGAGGATGGGCTATGAGCGAATCCGAACGGCTATGCAGCAAACTTTTGAACAGGCTCAAGGACATCGGCAGCGCAGCGATTGCGCTTTCGGGCGGCGTGGACTCATGTTTTCTTGCTTATGCGGCTTCCCGCGTTGAGGGTGGAAATTTTGCCGCATACTATGTTCAATCGGCATTCCAGCCGGAATTTGAGCTGACGGACGCACTGCGGGCCGCCAAGGAAGCCGAACTGCCGTTTAAAATTATTTCTGTTGATATCCTTGCCTGCGAAGATGTTGTCCGCAATCCGACCGACCGCTGCTACCATTGCAAAAAACACATTTTTTCCGCGATATGCAAAGCGGGTACAAAACGATTCTGGACGGGACGAATGCTTCCGATACGGAGGATGACCGTCCGGGAATGCGTGCCCTGCGGGAAGCGGGCGTGCTTTCCCCGCTGCGCGAATGTGGACTGACAAAAGCTGACATTCGCCGTTTTGCCCGCGAAGCGGAGCTTTTCACTTGGAACAAACCTGCCTATGCCTGCCTTGTAACGCGGATTCCGACGGGCGAATTGATCACAAAAAACAAACTGCATTCCGTTGAAGCAGCGGAAAACTTCCTTTTTTCGCTCGGCTTCTCCGACTTTCGCGTTCGGAGCGTTAACGGAACCGCAAAACTGCAATTGAAGGCCGGGCAATTCGATGAATTATTTAAACAGCGTGAGCATGTTTTAAACGAGCTGCGGCAATATTTCGATGCAGTGACGCTTGACCTTGAGCCGAGATGAAATCCCGCTGTTCTGACAGCACAACACAAAGACTATGAATGACGAAACAAAAAACCTTCTTGAATCCGTGCGCCGCGGCGAAGTGTCGGTTGACGAAGCATATTTGAAACTGCGCACCGCTCCGTTCCGCGACCTTGGATTCGCAAAGATAGACACCCATCGCCGCCTTCGGACCGGTGCGGCGGAAGTGATTTACGGTGCGGGCAAAACACCCGAGCAGATGCTTGAAATCATTAAAGCCATGCTTGAGAGCGGACAGGAAACGATACTTATTACACGCCTTGAAAAATATGCCGCAGAGATACTGAATCGTGAATTTGCCCTGAGCTACTGTGAAATTGCAAAAATCGGCAGTATCGGCAGCATCCCCGAACCGAGCGGAAACGGCTGCGTTGTTGTTGCGGCAGGCGGCACAAGCGATATTCCCGTTGCGGAAGAAGCGGCACTGACGGCGGAATTTCACGGCAGCCGTGTGCTTAGGCTTTATGATGTCGGCGTTGCAGGGCTGCACCGGCTCCTTTCGCATATTGACGAAATCATGGGCGCAAGCGTCATTATCGCCGTTGCAGGCATGGAAGGTGCGCTTGCAAGTGTAATCGGCGGGCTTGCCGACTGCCCCGTTATTGCCGTGCCGACGAGTGTCGGTTACGGTGCGGCATTCGGCGGAGTTGCGGCGCTGCTTTCAATGCTCAACTCCTGCTCAAGCGGAGTATCCGTTGTGAATATCGACAACGGCTTCGGCGCAGGTTACCTTGCAAACATGATAAACCATATCGGCACCGGCAGCAATGCGCGGTGACGATTCTTTCCTTAATTATAATATGCAACCCTGAATAAAACTGTTGAAAGGCCTTTTTACTATGAAAACACTTTACCTTGACTGCGGAATGGGTGCGGCGGGCGATATGCTTGCGGGCGCACTTTATGATCTGCTTTCCGAAGAACAACGTGCCGAGTTTCAGAATATTGCAGCTGCCTTCTCGGCCGTCGGGCTGAATGTTCGCTGCGCTGCCGCCGAAAAATGCGGCATTCGCGGAATTCATTTTGCCGTTGAATACATGAACACCGATGCGGACGAATATGCCGCCTGCATACACGAACATGAACACCTTCACGAACATGAGCATTGCCATGAGCATGAACATAATCATGAACATGAGCATGAACACGAGCATGAGCATTGCCATGAGCACGAGCACAGTCATGAACACGAGCATCACCATTCTCACAGCGGGCTGCACGAAATCGAACACATTATCCGTGCGCTGCCCGTGTCCGATGCAGTGAAGGAGCATTCCCTTGCTGTTTACAAACTGATTGCAGAAGCGGAGAGTCATGCCCACGGCGTTCCCGTTGAGCTTGTGCATTTTCACGAGGTCGGTGCGCTTGATGCCGTTGCAGATATTGTTTCCTGCTGCGCGCTGATCGAAATGCTCGCACCGGAACGCATTGCCGCCTCCCCCGTTCGCACGGGCAGCGGACATGTGCATTGTGCGCACGGGATTCTTCCCGTTCCCGCACCGGCAACAGCTTTCATTCTTCACGGCGTTCCTGTTTATGCGGGCGATATAAAAGGCGAACTCTGCACTCCGACCGGAGCGGCACTGTTAAAACATTTCGTTCATGAATTCACCGCAATGCCGTTAATGACAATACTTTCCCAAGGGTACGGCATGGGCAAACGCGACTATCCCGCCGCAAACTGCGTGCGTGCGCTTTTCGGCGAAAGTCCGAGTGAAGAATCGGCGGATGAGATCATCGAGCTTCGCTGCAACATTGACGATATGACAGGCGAAGAGATCGGGTTTGCATTTGATAAGCTGCTTAACGCGGGTGCGGCGGATGTTTACACCGTTCCGACAGGAATGAAGAAGAACCGCCCCGGAATTATGCTCTGCGTGCTTTGCAATGCCGAAAAACGCAGCGAAATTATCCGCATATTGTTCAAACACACAAGCACTCTCGGCGTCCGCGAGTGCAGAATGCCGCGATACATTTTGCAGCGTGAAACGCAAACCGCCAAATTTGAGGACGGTACGATTCGCCTGAAGACCGCTCAGGGGTTCGGCGTTAAAAGGGCAAAGTTCGAATATGCCGATATTGCCGCGCTTGCCGAACGCCGCGCAATCACGCTTGCCGATGCGAAAAAGATTGCGGAAACTGCCTTTAAGGAGTTTTCCGAATAACGAACCCTAAAAATTAAAATTTGTTTCAACATCGGAGTCCGATCGGTTCGGGCTCTTTTTTTGTATTACTTTGCATTCATCTTAAACATATTGTGCGTTCATCCTATCAGCTCCGTTTGACTGTTTTTTTCCTGTTGAAAAAGAATTGTTAACAAATTGTTCACAATTTGGGGTTGAAATGATATTAATTTGCTGATATAATAATATTGCGATGAAAGCCGCACCATTGAAACGAATCCGATTCAACACATGTCCCGCATTTGCATATCGCAAATTGCGTATCATAGACTGCGTATCGCAAGCTGCGTATCGCACCCAAAGTTTGCACAGCATTCAACAAGTGCAGACTTTGGGGAAGAGAAACCCAACCGCCAACGGCACAAAACCATGACACCGCGAAAGGAGAAATAATTAATGAAGAAAATACTGTCATTGACACTGGTTGTCGTGATGCTGATGTCTGCATTCGTTTATGCGCAGGCATCGACCCTGCGTGACGGCGGGGCAAGGACTGCTGCGGATTCCGCAGCAAGCGACAGAACACATGCGGACTCGAAAGAGGACGCAAAGGTCGTTTCAACCGCCGAACCTTGTGATTCGGCAAAACAGCTTCCGCAGGATGATATCAATATGCGGAAAAACCCGTCCGAAGAGTCTTCCGCCGAAGAGCCTTATATCGTTAAGGTTTATGATGCAAACGACTGTGTTGACATTCACACGGCGGTAAACAGCAAGGGCGGCCTGTATGAATCGCAGGCACTCCTGAAGACACACTATCTGATGAGCGACGGCACATGGCGCATCGGCGAAAGCTACGCAAAAGGCCAATGGTACGATAAACCGTATAAGTACAGATATATCCTGTCAAGCGGCGCAGCGTTTGACGAAACTGCTATTGTGCTTTCGAACAGACCCGATCTTACGTACGTTGACGGACTTAGGTTGATTTACGGCAGCGACCTGAACTACAAGTACAGCCTCGAAACAATCGTTGTTGCTTGGCATTTCGGCGACAAGACCGTTGCATGGGCCGAAATGCAGGATCAGGTTCCGGCACACTGCGTGTCACTGAGCCACGGGGAACAGCAATAGACGGCTGCTCTGCCTCCGTTGCAGGTTAATGCAGCTTGATTCTGCTGCCGATGTTATGATTGATGATCCGCAGCGCTTCCGTCACGGTTGGTAACTCTGTACGCAGTTCATACAAGCGGGACATAAACAACCCCGCCGCAGGGCTTAACGGCTTTGCGGCGGGGCTGTATTATTTATGCAGGCTTGTTGTTCTTGACCGTGAATAAAATCAGAGTTCAACGCTGTTGCGGACAAGCAGCTCCCGCGCCGTGTCAACCGAATCAACCCCTGTGCGGTTCTTGACAGGTGCAAACTCCCTTGCCCTTTCAACCTCAAACACCATGCAGCCGTTAAGCAGCCGTATCATATCCAAAATCAGGGTTTCATACTTGAAGCCGTTCGGTTTTTCGGGCGTGACATGCTGCCCGTTTTCATCAAGGCATGGAATCTTTTTTTCAACAACATGCAGCGGAAGGGATTTTTCCATTATGCCGTCCAGCGCATCCACGCGGAACAGGTAGTTCAAAATAACGCCGAAATTGTAGGCGGGTTCGCCTTTTTCGTTTTTCGCATTGCGCATTTCATCCGTAAGCTCATAGTATTCAACGATTGAAGGATGTCCGTCTTCAAGGCACATAACGCCCACGCGCTCATCGGGCGCGGCTTTTTTAATGACCTTTGACCCGACTTCGCAATGCGCAAGCTTTGTTGCGCCGATGAAGAGCGGATCGGCAATGCGCTGAAGAACATTGTCAACCGCAAACACGTTCAGCCATTCTATGCCGTTTCTGCGGACAATATCAAGCATTCCGTGCTTTGCCATTGAGGAATACCAACCGCCGTTGCCGTTCGGTGAAGTTGCAAGTCGGTATTTTTCTTCGAGATAAACCTTGCCGTCGTAATCCGCCGCGGGTGCCGTCTCCTGAGTGAAAAAATGCACGAATTCCGCCGCATAGCCGAAATAATTATGCTCTGCAAAAAACGCACGCGTTGCTGCGTCGTTTTTGTCGCTGGTCATGATGAAAAGGTGAACAAAACTGCCGACTCTTTCCGTAACATTCAGAAGATTGTTTATAAGGCACTCAAAAATATAAAGTTCACGCTTGATTCCGATATTGAACGCACCCTTCGGAGCATCCGAACCGAGCCGTGTGCCCATGCCGCCCGCAAGCAGCACCGCGCCGACATGCCCCGCACGCAGCTCCGCCATGCCCGCATCAAAGAATTCATCTCCGCGAGTGCGTATTTCCGCAAGCTCCGTAACACCGATCGGAGTGATTCTGCCGCGTTTTTCAGGCTGTTTATTCGTGCTGACAACGGAAAAATCGATCTGCTCGATTTGATTGAGCAATGCGGCGCGCTGCGCTTCATCAAGCTCATCATAATATTTAAGCAGGTGCTGCTGCCCGAAACTTGCAAGTTTTGCATATGCCTCCGCATATCCGTATACATTTTTTCCGTTTGGAATGCTCATATTTTTCTTCCTCCCTTTTGTAATTGATTTGCGATTGATTCAATAACCGGCGGAAAAAGCCGCATAATGCCCGCCGCCGCACATCTTATTCGACGGGCGACGGCGGTTTGTTCGTTTGTTGATTTAATTATTTCTTTTTGGGCAGACTGTGACAGCAAAGACCTTCCCGATCATGCGCCGCTTCCGCAATAACCTCGCTGACGGTGGGATGCGGATGAATGGTTTCGGCAATTGTTTCAACCGAGGCACCGACTTTAAGCGCAAGAGCAAGCTCCGCTATCATATCCGTTGCGCGGGGACCCATGAGCTGTGCGCCGATGAGATTTCCGTCCGCATCGGAAATCAGCTTTGCAATGCCGAGAGCTTCGCCCATTATCATTGCTCTGCCGTTGCCTGCAACATTGAAGCTGCCGATTTTGTATTCAATGCCCTGCTGCTTTGCTTTTTCTTCGCCGATGCCGACAAATGCAATTTCGGGAGCTGTATAAATGCAGGAAGGAACAACCGAATAATCCATCTTTACACTCTTCTGCCCGCATGCATTCGCCGCAGCTGCAAGGCCCTGTGCGCTTGCAACATGCGCAAGCTGAATCTTGCCGGTTATATCGCCGATCGCATAGATGTTTTCGATATTTGTGCGGCAATAATCGTCGATGTTCACAAACGCGCGGTTCATTTCGATTCCGACATTTTCAAGCCCGATGTTTGCCGTCATTGCGCGGCGGCCGACGGCAACAACGCAGCAGCCTCCCTCGGCTGTTTTTTCGGCTCCGTTGAGTTCGTACGTTACGGTGACTTTTTCGCCGCCGTTGATGCCTGTTACCTTGGCATTGTTGATAACAGTAACTTTTTTGCGTTTGAGTACCCTTGTTGAAAGCATTTTAACGATGTCGGCATCCACGCCCGGAAGTATGCTCGGCATCATTTCAATAACGGTTACGGGCTTTCCGAGAGAGGCAAACAACGTTGCAAACTCTATGCCGATAACACCGCCGCCGATAATAACAAAGCTGTCCGGAAGCTCTGTCATTGAAAGCACTTCGTCGGAAGTTACGACATTTTCGCCGTCAATGCCGGGAATCGGGGGACGCGCAGGCGCACTTCCCGTTGCGAGAATCAGCTTGTCGAACGTGACTTTTTCGCCGTCAACATCGAGAGTGTGCTCATCAACAAGCTTTCCGAAGCCGTTTATGACCTTCACTCCGTGCGCTTTTTCAAGCCCCGCAATGCCCTTGCGCAGGCCTGCAACAACAGAATCCTTGTATTCGGCAAGCTTTGCAAAATCAAACCCGACCTCACCCGTTGTTACACCGCAGGACGCAGCGTTCAGCGCCGACTGATAAACTTCCGCACCGTGCAGCAGTGCTTTTGTGGGAATGCAGCCACGGTTCAAACATGTTCCGCCCAAATCGCGCGCCTCAACAAGCGCCGTGTTTTTGCCGTATTGTGCGCAGCGTATAGCCGCTTCATAACCGCCCGGGCCCGCGCCCAGAACAACGATATCATAATTGTATTCGCTCATTATTTAAATTCCTTATCCTTTTTGGCGGCGTACCGCCGTGTTTATCCAAAGTATACCACAAACGGAAAGATTTTTCAATCCTGCCGTGACTTTCGACGCATTCTGTTTTTTTAAGCAGCATCACTTTTCACTTGCCGAAAGCCGCGATTTGTGCTATATTATAGTGGGTTGATACGGCATTATGCGCCGGTTTGCGGCCGATGCGGTGACCCGGGAACGGAGTTTGGCAGCATGAACACGGAATTTTTCAATGCAGCAACACAAAAAGAGAACGGAACAAACGTGTGCGGGCGAATCATTCGCGCGGGCGGGCTTGTTGCGTTTCCGACCGAAACCGTATACGGACTCGGTGCAAACGGGCTTGACGGCTGTGCTGTGGAAAAGATTTTTGCTGCAAAGGGACGCCCCGGAGACAACCCGCTCATTCTTCATATTGCAAAAAAAAGCGACCTCAAACAGCTTTGGAAACATGTTCCGGACAAGGCGCGGCAGCTTGCGGATGCATTCTGGCCGGGTCCGCTCACCATGGTCTATCTCAAAAGCGACATTGTCCCTCCGCAAGTCACGGCGGGGCTTTCCACCGTTGCGGTGCGTATGCCGGAGCATAAAACCGCACTTGCTCTGATTCGTGCGGCCGGCGTTCCGATTGCGGCACCGAGCGCGAACCTTTCCGGAAAACCGAGCCCGACCTGCGCTCAGCATGTTCTTGATGACCTTGACGGATGCATTGATGCAATTATTGACGGCGGGGATTGCAGAGTCGGCGTTGAATCCACGGTGCTTTCCCTTGTCGGCACACCGACGGTGCTTCGCCCCGGCGGAGTCACAAGAGAGATGCTTGAAAGCGTCATCGGGCATGTTGATATTGCTCATGCGGTGCTCAACCCCTTAAAAAACGGAGAAACCGCCGCTTCACCCGGCATGAAATACAAGCATTATGCGCCCGAATGCGATGTTGTCATCGCTGACGGCGGCAATGACTGCAAAAAAACCGCCTCCATCGCCTGCCGTGAATACACCCGCGCAGAGCTTTCGGGCAAAAAATGCATCATACTCGCAACGGAACAAACCAAATCCCGCTATTCTGGAAAGCGGCATGTCGTTATCGGCGACAGGACTCAACCGCAGACGCTGTGCGCCGCCCTTTTCCGTGAACTTCGAAACGAATCGCGCGGCATGGATTTGATAATTGCGGAAAGTGTCCCCGCCGAGGCTCAGGGGCTTGCATACATGAATCGTCTGCTCCGTGCCGCCGGGTTTACGGTTATTTCCGAATGACCGCTGCGATATGCCGACGACTTTTCGGCTGCGTTCGAAGCCGTTTGGATGCCGTCGGTGTTTACGGAATTTATTCTTGCTCAATCACAAAAATTTTTAATATTTTTAAAGACTTTACGGAAAGGATTTCCCGCGCACCGCACGGGACAATAAAAAAATGAAAATTGCAATTGCATCCGACCACGGCGGATACGCACTCAAGAACGAGCTTTTGCCCTATATTACTGAACTTGGTCACGAATTCAGGGATTTCGGCTGTTATTCAACCGACAGTATGGATTATCCCGACATCGCATTTCCCGCCGCAGAAGCTGTTGCCTCCGGCGAGTTTGACCGCGGAATTCTCATCTGCGGCACCGGCATCGGTGTTTCTATCTGCGCAAACAAGGTTCGCGGTATTCGCTGCGCACTCTGCGGAGATGTTCTTTCCGCGGAACTGACCCGTCAGCATAATGATTCCAACACGCTTGCAATGGGCGGAAGGATTATCGGCATTGAAACCGCAAAGGCGATCGTCAAAACATGGCTCTGCACCGAATTTGCCGGCGGCAGGCACGAACGCCGCATCGGCAAAATTTCCGATTACGAATGCAGATAAAAGCTTCTTGCTTGATTTCAACTTTTTTAATAAATAATTTTACAAAGGGGTATTAACAATGAAAAACTACATGGAAAACGTTGTCGTTATCGACCATCCTCTCGTTCAGCACAAGCTCACCCTCATGAGGGACAAAAACACCGGCACAAAGGATTTCCGTATGCTGCTCAACGAGCTGTCCACGCTCATGGCATATGAAGTCACCCGTGACCTTCCCATGGAGGAAGTTGACATTGAAACTCCCGTTGCATCAATGCGCGCAAGAGTGCTTGCTGGACGCAAACTCGGCATCGTTCCCATTCTCCGCGCCGGTCTCGGCATGGTCGACGGCATGGTCAGCATGATGCCCAACGTAAAGGTCGGCCACATTGGCCTGTTCCGCGATCCTGAAACTCTT
>OHDE01000178.1_pt1 | contig 30892 bp, 22 predicted proteins | sample 1566931 | NCBI WGS metagenome assembly OHDE01 (sample SAMEA3879591, study PRJEB24766) | human gut metagenome | biome: human-associated habitat; feature: feces | place: USA | collected 1985/1987 | reverse complement strand
GCCATCGAGGGAAACGAAGAAGAAATCAACGATCGTTTTTACCGTGATCTGGAATTTGGTACCGGTGGACTCCGCGGTGTGATCGGAGCCGGAACCAACCGGATGAATATTTATACTGTCAGAAAAGCAACACAGGGTCTTGCCAATTACATCATCAAACAGGGCAGTCAGGAAAAAGGCGTAGCGATCGCATATGATTCCAGAAGATTTTCACCGGAATTTGCACTGGAAGCAGCTCTTTGCCTGAATGCAAATGGAATCAAGGCGTACTTATTTGATGCACTTCGTCCGACACCGGAGCTTTCCTTTGCTGTCCGCAAGCTCGGCTGTACAGCAGGTATTGTCGTAACAGCCAGCCATAACCCACCGGAATATAACGGCTACAAGGTATACTGGGAAGACGGCGCGCAGATCACAGCTCCGAAGGATGTGGAGATTGTTGCAGAGGTAAAGGCGATCACAGATTATCATACAGTAAAAACAATGTCTGAAGCAGATGCCAAGGCACAGGGACTTTTAGCGATCATCGGCAAAGAAATCGATGATGCATATATGGTAGAGCTGAAAAAGCAGATCGTACATCCGGAGATCATCAAAGAAGTAGCAGATGAGATCAAGATCGTTTACACACCACTCCACGGCACAGGTCTTCGCCCTGTACAGAGAGTGCTTAAGGATATGGGCTTTGAGAATGTATACATTGAGCCAAGCCAGGCAGTGCCTGATGGCAATTTCCCTACATGTCCTTATCCAAATCCTGAGAATCCTGATGCATGGAAGCTTGCACTTGAGCTGGCAAAGGAAAAGGATGCTGATATTGTTTTAGCAACTGACCCTGATGCCGACAGACTCGGTGTATACTGCAAGGATACAAAGACAGGTGAGTATGTGACATTTACAGGAAATATGTCAGCTATGCTTATCGGTGAGTACATTTTAAGCCAGAAGAGCGCTAATGGTACTCTGCCTGAGAATCCTGCATTTGTTGAGTCAATTGTTTCTACAGATATGGGTAAGGCAATTGCGGCAGCATATGGCGTAAAGCATATCGAGGTTTTAACAGGTTTCAAGTATATCGGTGAGCAGATGCTTAAATTCGAAAAGACCGGCTGCAACAACTATGTATTCGGTATGGAGGAGAGCTACGGATGCTTACCTGGCACATATGCAAGGGACAAGGATGCTCCTGCAGCAGTTTGCATGCTGTGTGAGGTGGCTGCCTTCTACAAGTCACAGGGCAAGACACTCTGGGATGGCATGATTGACATGTACGAGAAGTACGGCTACTACAGAGAGGGCATTTCCACAATGACCTTAAAGGGCATTGATGGTGCTGCACAGATAAATGAGATTATGACAAAGGCACGTGCCGCTGAGCCAAAGAAATTTGGTGATTATCAGGTGCTTGCTATCCGTGATTACAAGAATGACACAAGAAAAGATATGACAACAGGAAAGGTCGAGCCGACAGGTCTTCCTTCTTCTAATGTACTTTACTACGAACTTAACGATAACGCTTGGTGCTGTGTACGCCCTTCTGGTACAGAGCCTAAGATTAAATTCTATTTCGGAGTTAAAGGAGTGTCTCTTGAAGATTCACAGGCTAAGCTTGATGCTTTGTCAGCTGAGGTTCTCGGACAGTTTGAATAAAGACTATGATGAAAATATACATTTGCCCGGATTGTGGCTGGATACGGATGGTTTCAAGAAGGAAAGAGGTTGAATGCTTCAAGTGTGGCAGGCCGCAGATGCGTCTGACGAATCTGGAGTTTGGAAAGTATACCAATATGTCAGAGAAGGAACGTCAGGACTACGCAGACGCGTGGCTTTACATTCATAGGAAAAAGGAAAAATAACATGGCAAAGAAGAGAAGAAGAAAAAAGAGAAGAAGTGGACGTAAGAAGATTATACTCTTTGTATTTGAAATCCTGCTGCTGTTAATTGTTCTGTTAGTGGTTTGGGCTTATAATAAGACACTCGGACAGGTTAAATATGAGGATGCGCTGACAAATAGTGAGGCCGGAATCAATGAGGAGATTGATGAGGATGTTCTTGCCAATATGCATGGATATCTCAATGTAGCGTTGTTTGGTCTGGACAACAGAAGTAATGGTTCATACGATGAGGGGCATTCCGATTGTATCATGATTGCTAGTCTGAATTATGATACTAAGGAGGTTCAGCTTGTTTCTGTCTACAGAGATACGTATCTGCCTATAGGCAATGGAAAGTTTGCAAAGGCAAATGCCGCTTATGCAAATGGTGGGGCAAAGAGAGCAGTAGCTATGCTTAATTCAAATTTGGATTTGAATATAACCAAGTATGTCTGTGTTGACTGGAAGGCTCTTGTAGATGCTATAGATGATATCGGTGGCCTTGATCTTGAGATTACTAATGCGGAGATGAAGGAAATCAATTATCTGATTCCTGAGGTTGATTATACTACAGGATATAATACTCCTTATCTTGAGGGGGATGGTATGCAGCATCTTGATGGAACTCAGGCTACATGCTATGCACGTATCAGAAGCACCTCAGGTGATGATTTCTTAAGGGCATCCCGTCAGAGAATTGTGCTTCAGGCTATGCTTGACAAGGCTAAACAGTCAGATTTAGGCTCTCTAACAGAGATGTGTAAGGATATTATGAGTCAGATAAGTACTAATTTTACAGCTAAAGAGATTATCCAGTATGCAACAGCTGTTACAAAATATCAGATGAAGGAGACAACAGGCTTCCCATTTGAGCTGACTACAATGAATCTGTCAACTACTGGCGATACCGTAATTCCTATAGACCTGGCACAGAATGTTTCTAAGCTTCATCAGTTCCTGTTTAATGAGACTGATTACCAGCCAACAGAGACAGTTCAGACAGTAAGTGATAAGATTGCTAAAAAGACAGGTGTTACATCTAAGACTTCAGCATTTGATCTCACGCAGTACAATGATACTGTTGGCTCTGATGGAACAGAAGGGGCAAAGAAAAAAAATAAGGACAAGCAGGATGCCCTGAAAAAGAGCCAGTCAGAATCTGAAAACGGTTCAGAAGAAAAATCATCATCAGATGGTTCGGATGATTAAATAATTAAAGTTAGCTATTAGGGAGATTATTTATTATGAAACCGGAAATCAAAGAAAAAATCACGGCAACAAACCAGAAATACTTAAAGAAATTCTTAACAGAGGAAGCTCCGGCTAAGCTTGAGAGCCAGCTTGAGCACATGGACTGGTCATACCTTGATATGATTCACAACAAGGAGCAGCAGAGAGGTACATTTTCACCGCTTGCTGCTATGGAGCTTTCAGAGATAGAGGCAAATAAGGACAAATACCTTGCAACAGGTCTTGATGCTGTCAAGAATGGCAAGGTCGGTGCAATTCTTCTTGCCGGTGGACAGGGTACACGTCTTGGCTTTGACAAGGCTAAGGGCATGTTCAATATCGGAAAGACAAAGGAACTCTACATCTTTGAGCAGCTTGTCTCAAACCTCATGAAGGTTACAAATCAGACCGGTACATGGGTGCCGCTGTATGTCATGACAAGCGAGATAAATGATGGCATGACAAGAGAGTTCTTTGAAGAGCACGACTATTTTGGATACAACAAGGATTATGTGAAGTTTTTCGTGCAGGAGATGGTTCCGGCAGTTGATTTTGATGGAAATCTGCTCATGAAATCTGAAGATTCACTTGCCATGTCACCAAACGGAAACGGTGGATGGTTCAAGTCACTCATCAATGCCTGTCTTGATAAGGATTTGAAGGACAAGGGGGTTGAGTGGCTCAATGTATTTGCTGTGGACAATGTGCTTCAGCAGATTGCAGATCCTGTATTTGTAGGTGCTACAATCGAGTCCGGCTGTGTCAGCGGCTCTAAGGTGGTCAGAAAATGTGATCCATATGAGAGAGTTGGTGCTATGTGTCTTGAGAATGGCAAGCCTTCGATTGTTGAGTATTACGAGCTTACTCCTGAGATGGCAGAGGCAAAGAACGAGAATGGTTCATTGCAGTATGGTTTTGGTGTTATCTTAAACTATTTATTCCGCGTGGACAAGCTCATGGCTATCGCAGAAAAGAGCCTTCCACTTCATGTGGTAGAGAAGAAGGTACCTTACATTGATGAGAATGGTACAGAGCACAAGCCTGAGACTCCGAATGCATACAAGTTCGAGACACTCATCCTCGATATGGTATACATGATGGACAATAGCCTGCCATTTGAGGTAGACAGAGAGAAGGAGTTTGCACCTGTAAAGAATGCGACAGGTACAGATTCGGTTGAAACAGCGAGAGCTCTTCTTGAGAAGAACGGAATTGAAATTTAATATATGATTTATGGTAACTGTTCATTGGCAGGGATGTATTGATATTCTGCAATTTCTATTTATCGCAGACTTAGAGGTGCATCTGCCGATGAGCAGTTATTTTTATTTTTATAATCGCATAGTGGCCTGCAATGGGGAATATAGGCTATAAATAGTTAAATGATTTATGAAAAAATAAATAATCCCGTCACAAAATAAACACAGATTGACAGTATACTTCTAAATGTAAACGAAAGGAGAAATTATTATGGATAACAATTATAGAAATATGAATGATACAAATAATACAAATAATACTAACAGTACAAATAACAATACAAACAATGTAAATTTCACAATGTCGGGTAATCCTTACAATTCGGATGAGTCACAGAAGGCTGCACAGACTAATAATACATCAGCGGAAAGCTATTCACAGAGCTATAATCCGTACTCGCAGGCTTCTGCAGCAGGACAGCCAAATGTAAATCAATCATATGCAAATCAGCCTTATTCTAATCAGTCGTATAATTCAGGCACAAATAATAATGCATATGGCGGCACATCAGCAGGTTCGACAGACAATTCATATAGCCGCCGGATGAATATGAATGGTCAGGCATACCAGCAGACTGTAAAGCCTAAGAAACAGAGAGCACCTAGAAAGCCTGGTGCATTTGGACCATTTGCAGCAAAGACAGTAGCTGCAGCTCTTATCTTCGGACTCGTCGGAGGCGGAGTTTTCACAGGAGTAAGCTATATTGGCACGAGAGCTATTTCAAATTCTTCTACTGCAAGTGCAAAGCTTACCACTACAACATCCGGTGGGACTAAGCAGACATCCTCAGGGGATGCAAAGGATATGACAGATGTATCATCTGTTGTCGATGAGGTTATGCCTAGCATCGTTGCTATCACAAATACAGGAACAGTCACCTACAACAGCTTTTTCGGAAGGCAGTCACAGCAGTCTCAGAGCTGTGGCTCAGGAATTATTGTGAGTGAGGATGATGATTATCTTTATATTGCTACAAACAATCATGTTGTGGCAGATTCAGAGGAGCTCACAGTACAGTTTGATGATGATTCTGTGGTAAAGGCAGAAATCAGAGGAACAGATCCGGATGACGATCTTGCAGTTGTACGTGTAAAGAAAGCAGACCTTGGAAAAGATACTTACTCAAATATCAAGATTGCTACAATCGGAGATTCTGATAGTGTAGCTGTTGGAAGTCCTGCAATTGCTATCGGTAATGCACTTGGATACGGACAGTCTGTCACAACAGGTATAGTAAGTGCACTTAACAGAACTGTTACTACACAGGATTCACAGACAGGTGAGACTGTTACCAACAACAAGCTTATCCAGACCGATGCAGCCATAAACCCTGGAAACAGTGGTGGAGCACTCTTAAATGAAAATGGCGAGGTTATCGGTATAAACTCTGTAAAATATTCTTCAACTGAGGTTGAGGGTATTGGATATGCAATTCCTATGTCAGTTGCAAAGCCTATTATTGAGAGCCTTATCCAGAATGGAAAATATACTAATGAGAATCAGGCATACCTTGGTATCAAGGGTGGTGATGTTTCATCTGAGATGGTAGCCTACGGCTTCCCACAGGGTGTGTATGTTTCATCTGTTTCAGCTGGTTCAGGTGCCGCAAATGCCGGCTTACAGGAGGGAGATATCATCACTGCTGTTGACAGCACAAAGATTTCTTCTATGACAGAGCTGCAGTCAGCGTTAAAGAGCTACAAGGCCGGAGATAAGGTTACTCTTACTGTTGCCCGTCAGAGTGGCAGACAGTACGAAGAGAGCAAGGTTGAAGTAACCTTAAGCTCTGCGAAGGATGTCCAGCAGTAATTCCGGCGCGTTTTCTCCTCACCCCTGCGTCCATGCAGGGGTGTTTCTGCGTTGTGCGCCTAGCGGCGCACGTTTCTAACGGGTTAAAGTCCCGAATCCGCCCGGTAGTGGGAAGGATATAGCCGAAGGCAAGGGTGTCCATCGTGAGATGGAATCTGAAGGAAGCTGGATGTGAGGAATATACCAACTCACGGGCAAATCTCTGGTCTGACGAACAGAAATCTCATATGAGGTCATGCATGTGGGTAAGACAGCAACCCATGTTAAAGCCCAATAACTACACGGAATCATGCATGATAAATGAGGCAGATGGATGGAGAGGAAGAAACGTGTGGTACCTAGGGAGGTCTGTGCGGTATGCCTTGAAAGAGGTAACCATTGCATAAAGCAATGCTGAACGCATAGAAGTCAGCAGAGGTCATAGTAGCCGAGAGGTGAAGGACCGAATCAGTAGGAGTCTTGAGTATGACCGAGAAAGGAGGAATGACCGTCTATGGCAGAAAACATTGAAAACAATGGCTGTTCGCAAAGAGATAATGCGGAACATGAAGGGTATGTGAAAGCGTCTAGGTCATTCAATCGGATATGGAAAGAAAGAGACAGTGCACAGCCGAGACTTTTGGAAACGATACTGTATAAAGACAACTTTAACAGAGCGTATAAGAGAGTTAAGGCAAACAAGGGAGCGCCGGGAATTGATGGCATGACCATTGAAGAGGCTCTTCCATATCTAAAGGAACATCAACAAGAGATAACTGACCGCATTTATCGTGGAAAGTATACTCCGTCTCCAGTAAGACGAGTTGAGATTCCCAAACCAGATGGTGGTGTGCGAAAGCTTGGCATACCAACAGTGATAGACCGTACACTTCAACAGGCAATAACCCAACAGTTAGTGCCAATCTATGAACCGCTGTTTGCAGATGGTAGCTATGGCTATCGTCCGAACAGAAGTGCAAAAGATGCAATACTTAAGGTTAAGGAGTATGCAGAACAAGGCTATACATTTGCTGTAGTCCTTGACTTGTCAAAGTACTTCGATACTCTTAATCACGAAATTCTCATCAATCTTCTCCGAAAGAATGTAAAAGATGAACGTGTAGTACAGTTGATAAAGCGCTATCTGAAAAGCGGTGTAATGGAAAACGGAGTGGTCATTGACACAGAGGAAGGCTCACCACAAGGTGGAAATCTATCACCATTGCTGGCAAATGTCTACCTCAATGAGTTCGACCAGGAATTCCTGAAAAGAGGTGTTCCATGCATAAGATATGCAGATGACATCGTGCTTCTTGCAAAGAGCAAGCGAGCATCAGAGAGACTCTTGGAAAGCAGTACAAAATATCTTGAGGAGAGGCTGAAACTTACAGTCAACCGAGAAAAGAGCCGTACTGTCAGCGTGTTTGCAATCCGAAATTTTAAATTCCTTGGCTTTGCATTGGGAAGGAACGGAAAAGGCATTTATGTCCGAGTTCATCCGAAGTCATGGAAGAAGTTTAAGTCTAGACTGAAGGAGTTATCTTCCCGTAAGCGATGTCAGTCAATCAAGCCAAGCCTTGAGAAAATCAAGGTGTATGCAAGGGGATGGCTTAACTACTACGGAATTGCAAGTATGAAGAGCAACATAGATGACATCAACGGATGGCTCTATCACAGAATACGCATGTGTATATGGAAACAGTGGAAGAAACCTAGAACGAAATATAAAAATCTAGTCAAACTTGGAATCCCAGAACACTATGCGTCAACAATAGCAAACAGTCGCAGAAAGTATTGGTATATCAGCAATAACAAAGCTGTGATTTGGGCGCTGAATAAAGAAAGACTGATAAACAGTGGCTTTTATGATTTAGCCACAGCCTATCAGTCTGTGCACGTCAACTATTGAAAGCGCCGTATACCGAACGGTACGTACGGTGCTGTGAGAGGACGGCGGTTAGTCACCGCCTCCTACTCGATTCATGGGCATAATTTCTACAGTATCTAAGCCACTTCGCTATTCGCTCCTGCAAGAGTACGTGTGCGTCACAGGTGCCCGGGGCTTACGCTATGGTGGAAATGTTGTTCAAATCAGTTCAAAGTACTAGACAAATTCCCTAAAATATTAGATAATGTATATAAATAATTTTACTTTTTGCACCGCATAGGAATTCTTTAAAATTGATGGTTTATATGTAGATTTATAATAGTATACACATCGGTTTATGATTATGAGATATAATACACATTGAGCGGATGCAGCATAGGAGGTCGGCATGAAGAAGAAAAAAATAGTTATTGCACTCGGACATGATGCTCTTGGAACAACTCTTCCGGAGCAGCACGAGGCTACAAAGCATACAGCAAAGGCAGTTGCAGATTTTATCAGGGACGATTATGAGGTTGTTATCACACACAGCAACGGACCGCAGGTGGGCATGATTCACACTGCTATGTCTGAGTTTTGCAGGATTTATCCTGAGTATACAGCTACACCTACAGCTGTCTGCTCTGCAATGAGTCAGGGATATATAGGATATGATTTACAGAACGCTATCCGTACAGAGCTTCTTGGCAGAGGAATTTACAAGACCGTTTCTACAATACTTACACAGGTGGTTGTTGACCCATATGATGAGGCTTTTTATCATCCGACAAAGATCATTGGCCGTGTTATGACAGAGGCTGAGGCTGAGGAAGAAGAGAAGAAGGGCAACCATGTGACACAGGTTGAGGGAGGTTACAGAAGAGTTGTGGCAGCTCCAAAGCCTGTTGATATAGTGGAAAAGGATGCTATAAGGGCTCTTGTTGATGCGGATCAGGTTGTTATCGCATGCGGTGGCGGTGGAATTCCTGTTTTAGCACAGGATAATAAGCTTCAGGGCGCAAGCGCTGTTATCGAGAAGGATCTTGCAGCAGGAAAGCTTGCAGATACTCTTGATGCTGACAGACTTGTTATACTTACAAGCGTTGACAAGGTCTGCCTGAACTATGGCAAGGAGGATGAGAAGCCGCTTGATACCATGACTGTTGATGAGGCAAAGAAGTACCTTGCAGCAGGCGAGTTTGATGAGGGTACCATGGCTCCAAAGATTGAGGCGGCTATCGACTTTATCGGTGACTCTGCCATCCGTTCGGTGCTTATCACAAAGCTCAACAAAGAGGGCAAGACAGTTTCAGGTGGTATGGGCACTTTAATTACAAAGTAGAGCTTAATTGTTATAATTCACATATATCCCACACGTCTATATGCATTTTGCAGAGCAGATGTGTGGGATTCTAAATAAAAAGAGTAAGATAGAAGGTAACACAAAATGAGTGAGAAAAGGCTTCAAAAGAGAGATGAAATCTCAGACGAGTACAAATGGAAGCTTGAGGATATGTATGAGACAGATGAGCTGTGGGAGGCTGAGTGTGAAAAAGCGTCACAGCTTGCAGAAAAGCTATCAGGATTTAAGGGACATCTGGCCGACAGTGCAGCAACGCTGCTTGATTTTTTTAAGAAGCAGGATGAGTTGTCTTATTATTTGGAGCGTATAGTGGTTTATGCGAATGAGCGCTCGCATCAGGACACTGCCGTGTCGAAATATCAGGCATATGTGTCAAAGGCAGAGACACTGACTGTTCAGGCATCAGGTGCGCTGGCATTTGCGAGTCCGGAGATTTTGCAGATAGATGATAAAAGGCTTGAGAGCTTTTACAGTGAGAGCAATGAGCTTATGCACTATAAGCGTGCGATTGATGAGATAATGCGTCAGAAAGAGCATACCTTATCGGCTGCAGAGGAGAATATCCTGGCGCAGTGCGGTGAGATGGCTGCAGCGCCGGAGAATATATTCAGCATGTTCAACAATGCGGATATCAAATTCCCGTATATCACTGATGTCGAGGGAAATAAAATACGTATCACGCACGGCAATTTCATAGACTTTTTAAGCAGCAAGGACAGAAGTCTGCGCAAGCAGGTGTTCCGCGGAGTGTATGATTCGTACAAGAAGTGGAGCAATACTGTTTCCATGATGTACATCAGCAAGCTGAAAAATGACACTTTTTATGCAAGGGTAAGAAAATATGACAGTGCAAGGGCCATGTATTTATCCGGTGGCGATATTCCTGAGAGTGTCTATGACAATCTGATTGAGACGGTTCATGCACATCTGCCGGCTCTGCACAGGTACATGGCACTTAGGAAGAAGCTTTTAGGTGTGGAGCATCTGCATATGTATGATTTGTTTGCACCGATCGTGGACAATGTACAGACCACATACACCTATGATGAGGCGAAAAAGCTTGTGGCAAAGGCGCTTGAGCCTATGGGCGATGAGTATGTCAGCACACTTAAGGCTGGCATGGAGAGTGGCTGGATAGATGTATATGAGAATGAGAACAAGAGAAGCGGTGCGTATTCATGGGGCGCTTACGGCACTCATCCGTATGTGCTTTTGAACTATGCCGACAATCTGGACAGTGTGTTTACGCTGGCTCATGAGATGGGACATGCGATGCATACATACTATTCAAATGAGCATCAGAGCATCACCTACGCAGGATACCTGATTTTTGTGGCAGAGGTTGCATCCACCTGCAATGAGTCGCTTCTAATGAACTATATGCTTGAGCATTGTGAGGATGAGAATGAGAGAAAATATCTCATAACACATTTTCTGGACGGCTTCAGGACGACACTTTTCAGGCAGGCGCAGTTTGCAGAGTTTGAGCATATAGCTCACCGGAAAATGCAAAAGGGCGAGCCGGTTACCAAGGATGTGCTAAATGAGCTATGGCATGAGCTGAATGTGCAGTACTACGGACCGGATATGCGCGTGGATGATGAGATATCATATGAGTGGATGCGCATACCGCATTTTTACACACCGTACTATGTATATCAGTACTCGACAGGCTATTCGGCAGCAGTTGCTTTTTCAAAAAAGATACTTGAGGAGGGAAAGCCTGCTGTGGATAAGTATATAGGAAATTTCCTGTGCGGTGGATGCTCGAAGAATCCAATCGAGCTGCTAAAGAGTGCCGGTGTCGATATGAGCACACCAAAGCCTGTGGATGACGCACTCAATGTATTTGAGGATTATCTGAAGCAGTTTGAGGCAGCAAATAAGTAAGGAGAAACATTTTTATGGAAAGAATTAAAAGCTTTACAATCAATCATAATATTCTTAAACCTGGATTTTATATTTCAAGAAAAGACGGAGAAATCGTTACATACGACCTTCGTACAAGAAAACCTAATGCAGGCGATTATATGTCCAATTCAGCTATGCACTCAGTGGAGCATATGTTTGCAACATGTGTGAGAAACTCTGAGATTGCAGATGATGTGGTATATTTTGGACCGATGGGCTGTCAGACAGGTTTCTATCTCGTTGTGAGGGATGTCGAGCCGGCGAAGGTTTTTGAAATTACCAAAGAGGTCTTAAGACAGATACTAGAGTATGATGGTCCGGTATTTGGTGCATCAGCCATAGAGTGCGGACATTACGAGAATCTGTCACTTGACGAGGCAAAGAAGGAGTGCCGTGCATATCTTAAGGTACTTGAGAGCCAGACAAATATGGAGTTTACTTATCCACAGTAAACGAGGACTAAAAATATAATAGCAAGATAGCAGGAATGGAGAAATAAAATGACAATAGGTGTAATTGGTGCAATGCAGATGGAGGTCGATGACTTAAAGGCTCAGATGACAGACACACAGACAGAGGTTTACAGCGGAGTGGAGTTTGTTGAGGGCAAAATCGGTGATCAGTATGTTGTTGCGGCAAAATGCGGAATAGGAAAGGTATTTGCGGCAATATGTGCAGAGGCCATGATTTTGAAATATGATGTAGATATGATTGTAAATATCGGAGTGGCTGGTACTTTGACAAAGGACTTAAATGTGCTTGACGTGGCAGTAGCAACAAACGTGCTGCAGCACGATATGGATACATCGCCAATCGGAGATCCGAAGGGACTTCTCTCAGGCATCAACATGATTCTGCTTCCGGCTGATACAAAAATGGTGGAGCTCATGTGCTCATGCTTAGCTGACAGGAATATCCACTATAAAAAGGGCAATATCGCAACAGGAGATCAGTTTATTGCCACAAAGGAGCAGAAGGATTATATTTCGAATACCTTTGATGCAATCGCAGCAGAGATGGAGGGAGGCAGCATCGGTCATGTGTGCTATGTGAACAATGTGCCATTCTTCGCTCAATATCAGACGGCGATGGCGGCGAGACAGACTACCAGACCTTTGCGGAGAAGGCTGCGCATCAGTCGATTGAGGTAGTGCTTGAGTTTATCGGAAGGGCAGAAGAACTGAAATAGAGTTATTTCATTATTCATAATTTGTGATAATAAAGAATAGTATATAGCATGAGTGAATACAGAGCATACATGCAAAATACAAAACTACATAATGGGACAAAACGAAAGAAACGCCGACACAGATTCCTTTTTGGAGTGCTGCTGTCGGCGCTTCTTATTACAGGCGCTTTATATGGCAAAGAATATGACATATCGCAGCTGAAAAATATAGAGGTGATGGAGACACTTAGCAGTGCTGTGAGTCAGTTCGGAGACAGAAAGCTGCCTGTATATTCGGTTCAGACAACGGAAAAAAAGATAGCCCTTTCATTTGACTGTGCCTGGGGAGCAGAGGATTTTGACAGTATGATGGAGACACTTGACAAGCACAACGTAAAGGCTACATTTTTTATGACAGGAGGGTTTGTGAGTGATAACCCTGAATGTGTAAAGACGCTGGTTGAAAAAGGGCATGAGCCCGGAAATCACAGTGAGCACCACTATGATATGGCAACAATCAATGCAGGCGAGATGAAGACAGAGATAATGGATGTGCACAAAAAGGTCAAGGAGCTGACCGGAAAGGATATGAAGGTATTCAGACCGCCATACGGCTCGTACAACAATGAACTGATTGACACAGTGTATGGCTGTGACTATTATCCAATCCAGTGGGATGTGGATTCGCTCGACTGGAAAAACTATGGTGTGCAAAACATTATAGATACAGTGTGCAATCACAAAAGCCTGGATTGTGGCTCGATAATACTCTGCCATCTAGGCGCAAAATACACCTCGCAGGCACTCGATGAGATGCTCACGAAGCTGCAGGACATGGGCTATGAGATAGTTCCGGTATCAAAGCTGATCATGACTGAAGGCTATCATATGGATGCAAATGGTATGCAGATCAAGGACTGAGTAATTTCATAAATCAATATTTTAGTCAATATTTAGTCAATAATTTAGCCCTTTACGATATTGTTATTTACAGACAAGTGTGTTAAACTAAAACTATATTTTAAAGAAGCTGTGAGACAGCTATGGGGGTAAATTATATGACAGATACAGGTTTTTTAGTAGCATTCTTTATAGTTATTTTTTTAGTTATCATCTTTGCGCTTGTCGCTGTAATCGGAGCCGTTACAAGTGCTGTTGCAGGTATCAATGATGATGAGGATGAGATTGAGGAAGAGGGCATTTGAAGATGAAATAAATAAAAAATCTTAAAAGAGATTAAAAGACATTTAAGGACATCGAATTATATTAATCGTATAATTGGGTGTCTTTTTATTGTCAAAATCTCTTAAAAAAGTATAAACCAATTGAGTTGCAATCCGCCACATTGTATAATAAAAGTATAACAGCGAATTAAATTTATTGTGAAAATCGCAGTAATCACATTGTCTATCAAACTAAGGCAGGACATTATCAAAGAAAAGAAGAAGGAGGGGTCAGATGATATCAAGATATAGTGTAAAAAAGCCTTTTACTGTACTTGTAGGAGTACTGCTGGTAATAGTACTCGGTGTTGTATCACTTGGCAGGATGACGACAGATCTGCTGCCGGATATGAGCTTTCAGTATGCACTTATAGTGACAACAGATATGGGAGCAAGTCCACAGGAGGTGGAGAGCGATGTCACCGCGCCGCTTGAAGCAGCTATGGCAACTACGTCCAATATCAAAAACGTAAGCTCAATGTCATATAACAGCTATTCTCTGGTGACATGCGAGTATGAGCAGAATGCCAACATGGATTCTGTAGTGATAGAGATGCAGCAGAAAATAGATCAGGTCAAGGCTGGCTGGAAGGATGGAGTGGGTACTCCGACCATTATGAAGATAAATCCGGACATGCTTCCAATCATGATGACTGCTGTGGATATGGATGGGAAAAGCAAGGCAGAAATCACAGACTTTGTGGAAAACACACTAAAGCCTGCAATTGAGAGTACAGAGGGAGTCGCATCAGTGACTGCGACAGGTGAGCTCACCGAGCAGATACAGGTCACGATGAATCAGGCCAAGATAGATGCGCTCAATGAGAAAATAAATAATGCCGTTTCAAAGAAATTTGACGATGCAAAAAGTCAGATGGATGATGCAAGCGCAAAGATAGAGAGCGGACAAAACGCAATCTCATCTGCATCGGATCAGATGAGCGCGGGAGTGGATACGCTAAAGGAACAAAAGGCAAAGCTTGCAGAGCAGAAGACTCAGCTAGAGAGTACTCTTGCAAGCTTAAATGAGCAGAAGACTCAGCTTGAAACAATTCAGTCAGCTCTTTCAGACTTCATGAATAGTGATACATATACAAAGACAATTCCGTCACTCATAGAGGGCGCAAATGTACCGGGTGAAGCGGGCACAGCACTCAAAGCGCAGCTTGAGCAGGTTGATAAGCAGATTGCAACACAGTTTTCAGGACTCTCGGCGCTTGGAATCACCGTAAACACAGCAGATGATCTGCCTGCGGCAGCGTCAGCGATAGCACAGACTCTCATTCAGGTGAATACAGGTATAGAGCAGTGCCAAAGTGGGCTTGACCAGATAGCACAAGGAGAGACAGCACTTTTAGATGCCTATGATAATCTAAACAGTCAGGCAGCCATCAGCTCTATAAGTATAGGACAGCAGTCGGCACAGCTTGCAACAGCAGCGGCATCTCTTGACAGCTCAAAGAAGGAGCTTGAAAAGAGTAAGGATGATGCACTTGACAAGTCAAACTTAAATGCAGTTTTAACAATCGACTCGCTCTCGCAGCTGCTCGTCGCTCAGAATTTTGATATGCCTGCAGGCTATGTAAATGATTCAAATGGCACGCAGTACATAGTACAGGTGGGAGATGAAATAAAATCAATTGATGATTTAACAAATCTGGTGCTTATGGATATGAAGCTTGATGGAATAGCTCCTATTCATGTCGGTGATGTGGCAGATGTTGAGATGACTGACAACTCGGATGAGACATATGCGATAGTCAACGGTAATCCCGGAATAATGCTCTCCATGGAGAAGCAGACCGGCTACTCTACAGGAGACGTCACAGACCGTCTTTTAGACAAGCTTGATTCGCTGGAAAAGGAAAATGACGGATTACACACCACAGTGCTCATGAATCAGGGCGTATACATCGACATGGTAGTAAAGAGTGTTATGGAAAATATGATAGTGGGAGCAATACTTGCCATTTTCGTATTGCTCTTGTTCTTAAAGGATATAAAGCCAACACTTGTTATTGCAGCATCTATACCGCTATCGGTTATTGTGGCAGTGGTGCTTATGTATTTTACGGATATCACCTTAAATATCATTTCAATGTCGGGACTTGTACTTGGAATAGGAATGCTGGTGGATAATTCAATCGTAGTAATCGAGAATATCTACAGATTAAGAGGAGAGGGATATTCGGTAAAGAAGGCGGCTGTTGAGGGCGCAAATCAGGTGGCAGGAGCCATTTTTGCCTCTACACTCACCACGGTAAGTGTGTACGCACCAATCATTTTTACTGATGGAATCACGAGACAGCTCTTTGTAGATTTGGCTCTTACTGTAGCATTTACACTTATGGCATCTCTTGTAGTTGCACTCACATTTGTACCGGCAATTGCTTCAGGCATGCTCAAAAAGACGAAGGATATAAAGCATCCATGGTTTGACCGTTTTAAGGATTGGTATGGAAATGTGCTCGGCACATGTCTTAGATTTAAGCCGGTGGTTTTTATTGCGGCAGTAGTGCTTTTAGTCGGCAGTGGCGCACTTTGCATGTCAAGGGGAATGACATTTATGGATATGGACATGGAGTCAAATCAGATTTCACTTACCATAGAGGCAAAGGATGACGAAAAGCTTGACTTCAAGCAGCTTACAGAGCTGTCTGATAAGGTCATGGACAAAATCTCTGATATAAAGGGAATAGACACAATAGGAGCTACAGCAGGCGGCAGCTCGACCATGAACCTGATGAGCTCAGGAAGCGACAGCGTGAGCATGTATATATTGCTTGATGAGAAGTCGGATGTTTCATCGGATAAGGTAATAGATGAAATTGAAAAACGCACAAAGAATCTGGACTGCAAGGTAACAGCATCTTCGCAGGCTATGGACTCATCAGAGTTTTTCGGAAGTGGTCTCTCTGTCAGGATTAAGGGTAATGATATAGACAAGCTGCAGAAGCTTGCAGGTGATGTGGCAGATATCCTTAAGGACACAAAGGGCGTGACAGATATAGATGACGGTCTTGGAGATACAATCAATGAGCTTAAGATAACTGTGGATAAGGAAAAAGCAGCAAAGTATGGCTATACGGTGGCTCAGGTATACCAGCTCGTATCCGGTGAGATATCATCTCAAAAGAGCGCAACAACCATTACGACTGACATAAAGGACTATGAGGTATACTTACAATCCGCAGAGCAGTCTGATGTGACTGTGGACGACATCAAAAACCTTACATTTACCTATAAGGATAATGATGGCAGTGAAAAGGAGATTCCGCTCAGTGATATCTGCACTATTTCGCAGGAACAGACACTAAGTACCATTCATCGAGATGCTCAGACAAGATATATTACAGTATCAGGTGCGGTTGATGAAAACCATAATGTAACATTACTAAGCAATAAAATTAAATCGAAAATTAATAAACTTAGCATTCCTGATGGCTATTCAATAGACATGGAGGGCGAGGATGAGACAATAAATGAGTCAATGAGTCAGCTTGTACTTATGCTTGTGCTTGCAGTGATATTTATCTATCTTATCATGGTGGCGCAGTTCCAGTCATTGCTTTCACCGTTTATTATCATGTTCTGTATACCTCTTGCGTTTACAGGAGGCTTTATAGCTCTTTTCATCACGGGAAATGAGCTCGGAATCATATCAATGCTTGGCTTTATCATGCTGGCAGGTCTCATTGTAAATAATGGAATCGTGCTCATTGATTACATCAATCAGGCCAGGAGAGAGGGCATGAGCAAGCATGAGGCAATCATAGACGCAGGCCGTACAAGGCTTCGTCCAATACTGATGACAGCGATGACCACCATACTTGCAATGTTTACATCGGCGATAGGTATCGGAGATGGCTCAGATATGATTAGGCCGATGGCAATTGCAATAATAGGAGGTCTCGTATACGGAACCATCCTTACGCTTATAGTAATTCCATGTATCTATGATGCGTTCAACAGAGAGAAGAGCATGGTAGAGGAAGAACTGTAGCAAGTAGATAATAATAGCTGACATATAAGGATAGAGCTGTACAATCACAGGATTAACTAAAAAACCGCTCGGAACGCAAAAAAAGTTCCGGGTGGTTTTTTATAATAAAAAGTAGTTTTATCTGCTTATTTTTTATGGCTATTGCATATTGCACAAAAAATGATTAATAAATTTAAACAAATAGCTGAAAATGCTTTTGCAACGTTATATACTATTGAAAAGTCAATGCTATAGTAATATAATACAAACAGAAGCCAAGAGAAAAACATAACGGCTTATATTTTTTACAACAATTAATTAACAAATTTAACTAACTATCAAGGAGGAAGCAATCATGAAGTATTTTCTGGACAGTGCAAAAATCGAAGAAATCAAGGAGGCCTACCATACATTTGGTATTGATGGAGTGACAACAAATCCACGCCACATAATGGTAAGCGGAAAGCCTTTCCTTACTGTAATCAGTGAGATGGCAGACTGGGTTAAGGCGGAAGGAATCGAGGGATACGAGAAATTCCCTATTTCGGTTGAAATCAACCCACACCTTGATGATGCAGATGAGATGGTAGCAGAGGCAAGAAAGATTTCAGCTATCTGCAGTAACTTTGTTATCAAGATTCCGTGCACAGAGGCCGGTATTCAGGCAGCAAGAAGACTCGAGGCAGAGGGAATCAGAACAAATGTGACACTCGTATTCTCACCAGCACAGGCTATTCTGCCGGCAAAGAATAATTCGCTTTTTGTTTCACCTTTCATCGGCTGGAAAGAGGCAAATGGAGAGGATTGTAAAGCGTACATTCAGGCTATTTCAGATATCTATGACAATTACGGATATAAGGGAAAGACACAGATTATCTGTGCGGCTATCCGTACACCTAAGCAGATTGTAGACTGTGCGGTTGCAGGAGCAGATATCGTTACAACAGGCCTTGCAGTATACAAGGACAGTATCAAACATGCATATACCAGACAGGGACTTGAGACATTCCAGAATGCATGGGATAATACAGTTACAGAATAGATGAAACAGGGAGGTGCTTGTAAGCAATGAAAATTGGATTTGTAGGACTCGGAATCATGGGGGAGTCCATGAGTGAGAATATAGTGAAGAAGCATGATGATGAGGTATATGTATTTGATTTCGTAAAGGAGAAGGTAGAGCTACTGGAGAGCAATGGTGCAATCGGCTGCAGCAGTTCGCTCGAGCTGGCAGAAAAATCAGATGTAATTATATCAATGGTTCCAAAGTCAGAGCATTCGATGGCTGTTTATAAGGAAGTTTTACCGGCACTTGATGATACAAAGCTCTGTATTGATATGAGCACGATAGATCCATCTGTTTCTGTGGAGATTTCTGAAATGGTAAAGAAGACGGGCGCAGAGTTTGTGGACGCACCGGTTGTGAAATCGAAGCCTGCTGCTATTGCAGGAAAGCTCGGAATATATGTCGGTGGAGATGAAAAAGCATGTGAGAAGGCTATGCCGATTCTTTCCTATATGGGGGAAAATATCATCAGGATGGGTGGAAACGGAAAAGGTCTGGTCATGAAAATCTGCCATAACGCGCTTGTATCACAGATTCAAAATGGTGTAAATGAGACACTGACACTTGCAAGGGCATATGGAATAGATATAGAAAGCTATACTACAGCTATCTCATATGGCGGTGGACAGAACTTTTATCTGGATTCCAAAAATGTGCCAATCAAAAATGAGGATTACACCACTGCCTTTTCGATTGAAAACATGTACAAGGATGTGAATATCTGCATGAATATGGCAAAGGAGAGTGGATTAAAGCTTCAAGGAGAAAACGCTGCAAAGCAGGTATATGACAAGGCAATGGAGCTTGGCTTTGGAAAAGAAGATTTCTGCGCTACTATAAAGGCTGTCAAGGCAATGCAAAGATAAGTGGGGGAAATATGTTAAAACATTTGAATGAAAAAAATGATGTGACTATATACAGTGTCACTGATCCATGTTTTGAAACCTACGGAAGGATGATTTCAAATATCAATTGCAACGAACTTATCTCATTTATGGAACAAAATACTGTAATTCCTGAGAAAGGAAATATATATGTGGCTTCAGTAGAAGAGCTTGAACGTACACATATAGCAGAGTTTTTTAAAAATCGTATATATGGAGAGATGCCTATACAGATAGGCTACTGTAACGGCAGAAACACCACATACAATGGTTTTGAGTACCATAAGGGCAGCGAAATCAATATAGCGGTAACTGACTTTATGCTGGTGCTGGGACATACATGGGAGATAAAAGACAATACATACCGTATTGAAGATGCAAAGGTATTTTTTGTGGAAAAGGGTACAGCAATAGAGATGTACCAGACGACACTTCATCTATCACCATGCAGGGTGTCAGATATTGGATTTAAGGATGTTGTGATTCTTCCAAGGGGAACCAATACACCACTCAATAATGGAGGGACAGATGAAGCTGCTATAGGAGAAGAGAGACTGCTTTTGCAAAGAAATAAGTGGGTAATAGCACATCCAGATAGAGAACCATTGATAAAACAAGGGGCATATCCTGGATTGCTTGGAGAGAATAAGGAACTTTATTATTAAAAAAACCACGTGACCGAAAGACTGAATACTGGACATATTACTGTACTTTCGGTTGCGTGGGAAATAATTTTCAGAAAAAGTATATCATGTGAGAGATAGAATGTGAATAGTTAGTTTCAACAAATCGATGTATATTTTTTCTATTAAATTGGAGGATTTTATGGAGCATTTAGTATTTACTTTGGTGACATTTGTGCTTTTCACAGCACTGGTTGGAATTATTTCAGGAAAAATAGTGAAGAATAGCGATGACCAGAAAACGGCAAAGGGTTATTTCCTTGCCGGAAATGGACTTGGAGGTTTTTTCATTGCAGGCTCAATGCTGCTTACGAATCTGTCGGCAGAAAATCTGGTAGGTTTGTCGGGACAGTCATATGCAGCTAATATGTCAGGCATGGCATGGGAAGCAACAGCGGTTATAGCCACAATTATTATGGCTTTTGTGTTTTTGCCGATGTATCTTAGAAAAGGATATACAACGCTGCCGGAGTTTATGGAGGAGAGGTATGGCGTTGGTGTACGCCGTATGGTTTCTATCCTATTTCTTATTGGATATTTAGTAATCGGAATTCCTGTATGTCTGTACGCAGGCGCTATAGCATTTGAGCAGATTTTTGATTTTGCTACAGTATTTGGAATCAGCGAGGGTATGGCACTTACAATTCTTATAGTGCTTGTAGGTATTATTGGTGCACTATATGCCGTACTTGGAGGTATGAGAGCAGTAGCTGTATCAGACACAATCAATGGAATTTTACTTGTTTTAGGCTCAGTGCTTGTAGTCGTATTTGGTTTTATAGCTGTTGGAAAATTAAGCGGAGGTGGATTTATTGTCGGTGTGAAGGATGTTATTACATCTGAACCGGCAAAGCTCAATGCGATTGGTGGAAAGAATGATCCTGTACCATTTGCATGTATTTTTACAGGTATGCTGCTTGCAAATCTGTTTTACTGGGGTACTAACCAAGTACTTATTCAGAGAGCACTTGGTGCTGAAAACTTAAAGGAAGGACAAAAGGGAGTTTTACTTTCAGGCTTTTTAAAGATGATGGTACCATTACTTCTTGTTATTCCCGGAGTAATCGCAGCAAGACTTGTACCAGGTCTTACAAGCAAGGATTTTGCATATCCTTCACTTGTAGCTAGGTCATTGCCATGGCCGGTTGTAGGACTGTTTTGTGCAGCATTGTTTGGATCAATTATCTCAACTTATAATTCATTTCTCAATGCAGCTAGTACCGTATTTATGATTGATATTTATAAGCCGATTTTTAACCCAAATCTCTCAGAGGAAGCTACAGTAAAACTTGCAAAGAAAATTGGATGGGGCTTTGCAGCATTTGCCATTATCTTTACACCATTCCTTGATGTGCTTAGCACAGGACTTTATGATTTCGGACGAAGCTTTACAGGTTTTTATAATATTCCTATCATTACAATGGTGCTTGTAGGAATGTTCTCAAAGAAGGGCTCTAAGCTTGGAGCAATATGTGCAACAATATTCCATATTGCATTCTACGCATGCTACAAGTTTATCTTCCCACATATTGACACACCATTCACAAATGCTGTTAGTGGAATTAATTATATGTATATATACGCTATCTCATTTGTTATCATGCTTGTAATCATCTTTGTATGCAGCAAGATTGCACCAAATACAAAGGTATTTGACAAGAGTGCTTCAAGAAATGATGGCTATGATATGACAGCATGGAAGCATAAAAATGCTTTTGCAATCTGGCTTGTTTCATTCCTGGTATATGAGTATTTCATTTTCTCGCCTGCAGGAATTGCAACAGAGAACAAAAATGTAGTAAGAATTGCTATTGTAACAGCAATATTTGTGATTGAGACAATTGTTCTGATTGTGAAAGAGATGAACAAGCGTAAAAAGACAGCTTAGGGAGGTTATTAAATGCAGATTAAAGTAAATGATAATGAATTTCAGCTTTTTGTGGGAGAAAAAAGGATTCTGGAGCATAGCAAAGAAAGACCGATGATTTATGTCGGAGTAGGACAGGAAGATGTTGATATGTACAGAGGTAACTTCAAGATAACAGATTATGTTACCGAGCGTTTTCCACTAAAGCTCACAGATGTGATTCAGACAGCTGATACAGTCAGACTATGCTTTGAAAGCTATATCATTGCGAAAATTAAATGTGACGAAAATCTGTGTACCATTGATTTTGAACAAAAGGATGACAGGATTAACCGATTCTGGTTTAGGGTAGCCGCGGATAAAGAGGAAAAATGCTATGGCTGCGGTGAGCAGATGTCTTACTTTAATCTGCGTGGAAGAAATTTTCCTATCTGGACATCTGAACCGGGTGTAGGACGTGATAAGACAACCTACATTACATGGCGTTCGGATGTAGAAAATAAGGCAGGAGGAGACTATTACAACACAAATTATCCACAGCCAACCTTTGTTTCCACAAATAAATATTATCTGCATGTGGATTCAACAGCATATGCAGATTTTGATTTCAGAAATGACAGCTTTCATGAGCTGCAGATCTGGGAGGTGCCTAAGCAGATCCGTATAGAGTGTGCTGATACATATCTCAAACTGCTTGAGAGACTTACAGCATATTTTGGAAGACAGCCAAAGCTCCCGGATTGGGTATACAATGGGCTCATAATTGGTGTTCAGGGTGGAAATGAAAGGTCATTTGGATTGCTTGATAAGACCCTTGATAAGAACATCAAGGTAGCTGGCATATGGTGCCAGGATTGGTGCGGAAAGAGAGTGACATCATTCGGAAAGAGACTCCAATGGGACTGGAAATATCACAAGGAAATGTATCCGGATCTGCCAAAGAAGATTAAAGAGATAAATGCAAAGGGCATAAAATTTTTAGGATATGTTAATCCATATCTGGTAAATGATGGTGAGCTCTATAAGGAAGGCAAGGAAAAAGGCTATTTTGCAACAAAGGCAGATGGCAGTGATTATCTCGTGGATTTTGGTGAATTTTATTGTGGAGTTGTGGATCTCACAAACCCGGAGGCATTCGAGTGGTTTAAGGATATTATTAAAGAATACACACTTGGTATAGGCATTGATGGCTGGATGGCAGACTTTGGAGAGTATCTGCCTACAGATGATATATGCTTATACAGCGGCAAATCACCTATGATTGAGCACAATCACTGGCCGGTGCTATGGGCAAAGTGTAACTATGAGGCAGTAAAAGAGTCAGGAAAGCTTGGAGATGTGGTTTACTTCATGCGTGCCGGAGGTGCCGGAAGCCAGAAATACTGCACATTGCTGTGGGCCGGCGATCAGTCTGTTGACTTTACAATACATGATGGACTCGCATCTGTTATCTGCGGAGCACTTAGTGCAGGAATGATGGGATGTGGGCTCACGCATAGTGATATTGGAGGCTATACATCGCTTTTTGATAATACTCGTACAAAGGAGCTGTTTCTCAGATGGGCTGAGATGGCGATGTTTACACCATTTATGAGGACACATGAGGGAAACAGACCTGATACCAATTTTCAGTATTACGATGATGAGGATACCATGGAGCGACTGGCGAGACTCGTTGATGTATACACGATGCTTGCACCGTATACAAAGACACTTGTTGAAGAGAATGCAGACAGTGGACATCCGGTGCAAAGACCTTTGTTCATGCATTATGAGTCTGATGCGAAAGCTTATGACATACAGTATGAGTATCTTTTTGGAAGAGATATGCTGATAGCACCTGTTTATGAGCAGGATAAGCATGAATGGGATGTGTATCTGCCACAGGATGAATGGGTACATTTGTGGACAGGCGAAGAGTATCACGGCGGAGAAATAACAGTATCAGCCGAGCTTGGCTATACACCTGCTTTCTACAGAAAAAATAGTGAGTTTGCTGATATATTTGAAGAAATCAGAGAAAAATATGGAGTCAAATAAATGAACACTGTTTTATTTTACATAATAATTTTTCTGACAAATGTGATTCAGGGCATTACAGGCTTTGCGGGGACCATCCTCGCAATGCCTCCTAGCCTAATTCTGGTGGGATATGATGTCGCTAAGCCGATATTAAATGTGCTTGGTATTCTTGCCGGAGTGTATGTCTTTGTTACACAATGGAAACATGTAGACTGGAAGCAGTTGAAAAAGGTAGTCATCGTCATGGCTATAGGAATCTTTGGCGGCTTTTTTCTAAAGAACGCACTTGCAGGATATGATGCAGTATTATACAAGTTTCTGGGTATTTTTGTGATATTTCTTGCAATACATGGGTTTTACAGCATATATGGGCAAAGGCAGCGTGATACAAAAGAAAAATCATCATGGAAATCAATGCTGTTACTTATTGGTGCGGGAATAGTTCATGGTATGTTTGTGTCAGGCGGACCGCTTCTGATAGGGTATTTATCCAATGAGATAAAGGAAAAGATAAGCTTTAGAGCAACTATTTCTACTGTTTGGATTATATTAAATTCGATGATACTTGTTCAGGATATATGTGCGGGAATGTGGAATGCAGGGCTTGTTATGACTCAATGCATATCGATTCCGTTTTTGATAGCGGGAATGGCAGCAGGCTCAGTGCTTGTAAAGAGGATGAGCCAGGAAATATTTATGAAGCTCACCTACATATTACTTTTTATATCAGGAATACTGCTTATGGTTAAGTAGTTTTTGAAAATTTTATTGGAGGTAAAATAATAAATGACAAAATTTCAGGTGGCATATGTGCCGGTCGGGGTTCCGACATTTCATTTGGAGAGCGCACAGAAGGAATTTGAAAAATCAATAGACTTATTAAATACAATAACGGATGCTGCAATTGTACCGGATAAAATGCTTTTATCAATTCAGGATTTAACTAATTTTCTTGATACAATAGAGCCATCCCTGATAATTTTACAGAATATAACCTTTGCAAATGCAGCTTATGCGAGTGAGGTTCTTAAAAGATTTTCGTGTCCAGTACTGCTTTGGACACTTCGTGAGCCGGTTATAGATGGAGGCCGGTTGAGATTAAATTCATTGACGGGAGCATATTCGGCAGGAAATGCACTGGCTGCGTTTAGGGATGGTAACTTTGAATATATCTTTGGAGCTCCACAGGAGGAGAGGACAAAGAAAACAATTAGTGCCTGTATTCGTGCAGCATGGCTTAAAAATGAGCTTAAAAATCTAAGGATTGCCTCAGTCGGACATACACCGCAGGGATTTGGATTTGGACGTGCAATGGATGCTGACATGCAAAAGGTATTTGGGGCAACGCTTGAGTCAATTGAGGCGAGAGAGCTTATTGATATGGCAAAGGGCTATACTGATGATGAGTGCAGTGAATATCTCGATAAAATGACTAAGTGTACTGTTGGTCTTGACAAGACTCCTGACAATAATCGAAAGGATTTTGCGAGACTGTGCAAGGCCTATAAGGAGTATGTAGATGAAAATAATATTGGAGCACTTTCTTCAAGATGCTGGCCTGATTTCTTTACCGCGTTTGGAACACCTGTTTGTGGCGTGCTTGCTATGCTAAATGATATGGGGGTTGCTGCAAGCTGCGAGGCTGATACATATGGAGCACTCTCTATGTATATGGGAATGAAATTATCTGAGCAGGCGGTATTTTTCGGAGATCCGGTGTCTCTTGATGAGAGTGAAAATACAATTACATTCTGGCATTGCGGAACAGCTGCATGCTCTATCGCAAGAGAGGACACAGGTGCAACAATCGGAGTGCATCCGAACAGAATGATTGGCCCTGTAATGGACTTTGGCTGTAAGGCGGCTGACAAAGTCACAGTGTTCAGAGTAGGACAAAAAGCAGATGGAAGCTTTAGATTTTTTGTCACAACAGGAAGTGCTCTCGACAAGCCTAAGCAGTTTTGCGGAACATCAATTGTAGTCAGGACAGACAAAAATAGCTATGATATTGTAAATCAAAGTGTAAAGGATGGTTGGGAGCCTCATTTTGTGGTGATTTACGGAGATTGTTCAGATGAGTTAAAGGTTTTAGGACATATGCTTGAAATCGAAGTCTGTGAGTACTGATTTTATGGAAATAGCTTAAATATCATGCTATAATAATAGTAGTATTTAGGTACCGAATAATTGGTTGGAGGATTTTTACATGGCAAAGTATATTATGGCATTAGATGCGGGCACGACCAGCAACAGATGTATACTTTTCAATGAGAAGGGCGAGATGTGCAGCGTGGCACAGAAGGAATTTACGCAGTTTTTCCCGAAGCCAGGCTGGGTGGAGCACGATGCAGAGGAAATCTGGGCCACACAGCTTGAGGTGGCAAAGGAGGCAATGGCAAATATACAGGCTACGGCAGCCGACATATGTGCGATAGGCATTACTAACCAGAGAGAGACCACGATTGTGTGGGACAAAAATACGGGAGAGCCGGTTTATCACGCAATAGTATGGCAGTGCAGGCGCACGGCAGAGTATGCGGATTCACTGAAGGAGAAGGGGCTTACTGAGACCTTTAGGAAAAAGACAGGTCTTGTGATAGATGCTTATTTTTCGGCAACTAAGCTCAAGTGGCTCCTTGACAATGTGCCGGGAGCAAGGGAGAGAGCCGAAAGAGGCGAGCTTTTGTTTGGAACAGTCGAGACATGGCTTATATGGAAGCTCACTCAGGGACAGGTGCATGTCACGGATTATTCCAATGCTTCAAGAACCATGATGTTTAATATCAATACCTTAAAGTGGGATGATGAGATACTTAAGGAGCTTGATATACCAAAAAGCATGCTTCCAAAGCCAATGCCGTCAAGCTGTGTATATGGTGAGGTGAATCCGTCTGTCTTTGGCGGAGCAATTCCTATTGCAGGTGCAGCAGGAGACCAGCAGGCTGCACTTTTTGGCCAGACCTGCTTTAGGGCAGGAGAAGCCAAAAATACATACGGTACAGGTTGTTTTCTGCTGATGAATACAGGTGAGATGCCTGTTTCATCAAAGAACGGACTTGTTACCACAATAGCCTGGGGCATAGACGGCAAGGTGGTATATGCGCTGGAGGGCTCAATATTTGTGGCAGGAGCCTCAATACAGTGGCTCCGCGATGAGATGAAATTTATCGATTCCTCAACTGATTCAGAGTACATGGCGAGAAAGGTAAAGGATACAAACGGCTGCTATGTGGTGCCGGCCTTTACAGGGCTTGGGGCACCGTACTGGGACCAGTATGCGAGAGGAACTATTGTGGGTCTTACGAGAGGTGTAAACAAGTACCATGTCATAAGGGCCACCCTGGAATCAATGGCATTTCAGGTAAATGATGTGCTTGAGGCAATGAAGGCTGATTCGGGCATCAATCTCACATCGCTTAAGGTGGACGGCGGCGCCAGTGCCAACAATCTGCTCATGCAGATGCAGGCTGATATCAGCAATGCACCGGTCAACAGGCCTGTGTGCGTGGAGACTACAGCCATGGGTGCAGCGTACCTCGCAGGGCTTGCAGTGGGCTATTGGGACAGCATGGATGATATAAAGAGAAACTGGGCTATTGACCGTGTGTTTGAGCCGGAGATAGCGGATGATATGAGAGAAAAGAAGCTTAAAATGTGGAAAAAGGCTGTCGCCTGCGCATTTAACTGGGCGAAGGATGACTGAAAGTAAAAATATATATGGAAATTGGTAGGAGAAAATAACATGTATGATGTAGTAATTATAGGAGCGGGAGTATCGGGAAGCGCCTGTGCAAGAGAGCTATCGAAATATAACCTGTCCATCTGCGTGGTGGAAAAGGAGGAGGACGTGTGCTGTGGCACATCAAAGGCCAACAGTGCTATTGTCCATTCCGGAATTGACTGTAAGACCGGTACACTTATGGCACAGATGAATATCCGTGGAAATGAGATGATGGACGAGCTTTCGAAGCAGCTTGATTTTGAGTTCAGAAGAAACGGCTCGCTGATTTTGTGCTTTAGCGAGGATGATATGCCAAGGCTTAAGGAGCTTTACAATCAGGGAATCGCAAATGGCGTGCCGGGACTTGAAATTCTTGATTCAAAGAAAGCACATGAGATGGAGCCGAATCTGTCTGATGAGGTGGTGGCAGCTATTTACTGCCCGACAGGAGGCATTGTATGTCCGTTTGGCATGAATATCGCATTTGCTGAGAATGCGGCAGCAAACGGTGTGGATTTTTTATTTAACACCGAGGTGAAGGCGATACAAAAGGAGCAGATAGGCTATATTCTCATTACTCAAAATGGAGAAATTCATGCACGCTGCGTTGTAAATGCAGCCGGTGTATATGCTGATGTATTTCACAACATGGTGAGTGAAAACAAAATACATATCACACCAAGACGCGGAGAGTACGAGCTTTTAGACAGGGCAGCCGGTGGTATCGTTGACAAGACAATCTTCCAGCTTCCGGGAAAATACGGCAAGGGCGTGCTTGTAACCCCGACAGTACACGGAAATATCCTAATCGGACCTACAGCAGATGATCATGATGACAAGGATGGTACAAATACAACAAGAGCGGGCTTAGCGCATGTTGTGACATCCGGCACACGTTCGGTGCCGTCACTTCCTATGCGTCAGGTCATCACATCGTTTGCAGGAAACCGTGCACATGAGGACGGACATGAGTTTATCATCGAGGAGCTTAAAGATGCACCATTTTTTGTGGACTGTGCAGGTATAGAGTCACCGGGCTTATCAAGTGCACCGGCTATCGGTGAGAGAGTGGCAGCAATAGTTGAGAGGCTTTTTAAGCCTTCTAAAAATGCGGATTTCATCGGGACAAGAAAAGGTATTTTAAATCCAAAGAAGCTTTCAGAGGATGAGTATAAAGAGCTGATAAAAGAAAAGCCTGAGTATGGTAACATAATCTGCCGCTGTGAGATGATTACGGAGGGCGAGATAATGGATGCGGTAAACAGACCGTTAGGCGCAAAGTCGCTTGATGGTGTGAAGAGACGCACCAGAGCCGGAATGGGCAGATGTCAGGCAGGCTTTTGTTCTCCGAGAACTATGGAGATTATCGCCAGAGAGAAGGAAATTTCGCAGCTTGACATCACTAAAAGCGGTGGAAAGTCAAAGATAGTTGTTGGAATGAGCAAGAATCGCGGATAGTCTGTCTTACTTCAAAGAGACAGGTAACGAAAGATTGATATTGGGTTAATATCAGATTAACATAGGGGGACAATATGGAATTTTACGATATTGTGATAGTAGGAGGCGGCCCGGCAGGTCTTGCGGCAGCAGCTTCCGCTAAGAAAAATAAAATAGATAAAATACTTATACTGGAAAGAGACTGCGAGCTTGGCGGCATATTAAACCAGTGTATACACAATGGCTTTGGCCTGCACACCTTTAAGGAGGAACTCACAGGCCCTGAATATGCCGGCAGATTTATCAAAGAGGTCAAAGAGCTTGGCATAGAGTACAGACTGAATACGATGGTCATGGATATCTCAACCGGTGACGAGTCCGAAAATGGGTCAAACGATAAAATAGTCACGGCTATGAACCGTACAGACGGACTTTTCCATATCGCTGCAAAGACAGTAATACTTGCGATGGGCTGCAGAGAGAGAGCAAGAGGTGCCCTAAACATACCAGGCTACAGACCGGCAGGAATTTTCTCGGCGGGTACAGCTCAGAGACTGGTGAATATAGAGGGATACATGCCGGGACGAAAGGTAGTAATACTTGGCTCAGGAGATATCGGTCTTATCATGGCAAGAAGAATGACCTTGGAGGGTGCCAAGGTGCAGGTGGTTGCAGAACTCATGCCGTATTCAGGAGGCTTGAAGCGTAATATTGTGCAGTGCCTTGATGATTTTAATATCCCGCTTAAGCTCAGCCACACAGTGGTTGATATAAAGGGCAGGGAGCGTGTGGAGGGCATCACTCTCGCTCAGGTTGACGAGCATAACAAGCCTATTGAGGGAACAGAGGAGTTTTACGAGTGCGATACGCTTTTACTCTCATGCGGACTCATTCCGGAAAATGAGATTTCAAAAACAGCAGGTGTAGAGCTCAATCCTGTAACAAGCGGACCTGTCGTAAACGAAAGCCTTGAGACAAATGTGCCGGGTGTATTTGCCTGTGGAAATGTGCTTCATGTGCACGACCTCGTGGATTATGTGTCAGAGGAAGCAACAGCAGCAGGCCGCCATGCCGCAGAGTATGTGAAAAATGGCGGTGATAAGAGTTGCGATGGCAAAGAAATATCGATAACCGCTACAGGCGGAGTCAGATATACTGTCCCAAGCACTATAAATACTGCACAGATGGATGATACTGTGACGGTAAGATTTCGAGTGGGAGCTGTGTATAAGAATTGTTATATTGCAGTATATCTGGATGATAAACAATTACAGCACCGCAAGCGCCCTGTAATGGCACCGGGTGAGATGGAGCAGGTAGTGCTGCAGAAGAAGCAGCTCATCGAAACAGACAATCCCTGCACAATTACGATAAAGATTGAGGAGGCATAGTATCATGGAAGAGAGAAATTTGACATGTATAGGCTGCCCTCTGGGCTGTGCCCTTAAGGTGACAATAGACGGAGAAAATGTCACAGTAACCGGAAATACCTGCAAGCGCGGAGCAGACTACGGAGCAAAGGAAGTGACACATCCGACGCGAATC
>OHDE01000137.1_pt1 | contig 38746 bp, 29 predicted proteins | sample 1566931 | NCBI WGS metagenome assembly OHDE01 (sample SAMEA3879591, study PRJEB24766) | human gut metagenome | biome: human-associated habitat; feature: feces | place: USA | collected 1985/1987 | reverse complement strand
CGAAACCCACTGTTTGACCACGCCCGAAGCGACGATCCGGCGCATCTCTTCGGGGGAGTATCCTGCGGCGTACATGCCCGCGATGATCGAGCCCATCGAGGTTCCCGACACGTAGTCGATCGGAATGCCGCTCTCTTCGAGTGCCTGCAATACGCCGATATGGTAAAGTCCTTTGGCTCCGCCGCCGCTCATGACCACCCCGACGCTCTGGGCCGCTGCCGGAAGGGTGAAAAGCATTCCCGCCGCGAGAAAAGAGAGGATTTTCCGCTTCATATCCTGATATTTTTATTAACTTTGCCTATTAAACCGTGCGTAAAAGTACAAAATAAAGCGTAAACTTTAGGTTATGAACGATAAAATCAACGAGCTGCTCGAACGGGTGGAGGCATTCAAACCCAAAGCTGCGGCCGAGATCGAGGATTTCCGAATCCGGATGCTGGGGAAAAAAGGCGAGCTGACGGCCCTTATGGAGGAGTTCAAGAGCGTGGCGCCTGAGCTGAAACGGGAGTTCGGCCAGAAGCTCAACAACCTTAAGAACCGGACGCAGGAGCGGATCAACGCCCTGCGGGGGCAACTTGCGGACGCCGCCGGGGACTCCTCGCAGCGGATTCCCGACATGAGCCGTCCCGGTTCTGCGGAGGAGCTGGGTTCGCGTCATCCCATTTCGCTGGTGACCAACCAGATCGTCGAGGTATTCTCGCGGCTGGGCTATACGGTGGCCGAGGGTCCCGAGATCGAGGACGACTGGCATGTCTTCTCGGCGCTCAACTTTCCGCCCGAGCATCCGGCCCGCGACATGCAGGATACGTTCTTCATCGAGAAGAACCCCGACATCCTGCTGCGCACCCACACCTCGTCGATTCAGGTCCGCACGATGGAGCGTCAGAAGCCCCCCATCCGCGTCATCTGCCCGGGCCGCGTCTTCCGCAACGAGGCCATCTCCTACCGCGCCCACTGCATCTTCCACCAGATTGAGGGGCTCTACATCGACGAGGGGGTCTCGTTCGCCGACCTGAAGCAGTCGCTGCTCTACTTCGCCAAGGAGGTCTTCGGCGAGCAGACCGCCATCCGCATGCGCCCCTCCTACTTCCCCTTCACCGAACCCTCGGCCGAGGTCGACGTCTCGTGCAACCTCTGCGGAGGAAAGGGGTGCCCGGTTTGCAAGGGGACCGGCTGGCTCGAAATCATGGGCTGCGGCATGGTTGACCCCAACGTGCTGGAGGCCAACGGAATCGACCCGAAGAAGTACTCGGGATTCGCCTTCGGCATGGGCATCGAGCGCATCGCCATGCTCAAGTACGGAGTCAAGGACCTGCGCCTCTACTTCGAGAACGACGTGCGGTTCCTCCATCAGTTCGACACGGCGCTCTGAGGCGTCGCGACACACCCCAAAAGCGCAAGCAGACCATGAGACGACTGGCGGCAACCCTGCTTCTGTGCATGTGCATGCTTCCGGGGCTGCTCTCCGCCGCAGGCGGCGGCGGGACGCCCGCGGCAGGCGGCATCGTGCCGCCCGACTCGCTGCGCAGCCTTTATCTCTACACCGATGCGCTGAAGCGGCTGCTCATCGACCGCGACACGGCCGGCGCCCGCACGCTCTGCCACGAGGCGCTGCGCTGCGACTCGGCCTGCGCCCCGGCCAGCTACACGCTGGCGGCCAACGGGATGTACGATTCGAACGACGAGGCGGTCGCGCTGGCCGGACGGGCCTACCGTTCGGACACGACCAACAAGTGGTACGGACGCCTCTACGGCCAGACGCTCATCTATGCCGAGCGCTACGGCGATGCGCTCGACATCTTCCGCCGCCTGCTGCGCGACGACCCGCGCGAGCCGGACAACTACCGCCTTGTGGCGGCGCTCTACGAACAGGTCGAGCGCCCCTACTCGGCCCTGGCGACGCTCGACAGCGCCGAGGTGCGCTTCGGACGCACGCCCGTGCTCTCGACCATGAAGCGGCAGCTGCTCATCGCCACGCGCCAGCTCGACAAGGCGGTCGACGAGGCGCGCGCCGTGGCCGAGGAGATTCCCTACGAGGCGGAACACCACACGGTGCTGGCCAACCTCTACGGGCTGCAGGGCAACGATTCGCTCGCCCGCGCGGAGTTCGACCGTGCGCTGGAAATTGACTCGACCGACGTGCAGACGCTCATGTCGCTGGCCGACTTCTACAACACGCGGCACGACTATGCGGGGCTGCTCTCCGCCACGCGCCGCATCTTCGAGACCGACGCCCTCACCATCGACGAGATGGTCCGCCGCTTCGGGCAGCTCACCTCCGACCTGCGCTTCTACCGCGAATACTACGCTCAAATCAACAGCCTGGCCTCGACGCTCATCATCCGCCATCCGGACGACCCGCGCATCGTACGCCTCTATGCCGACCACCTGATTGCCTCGGGCGAGCTGGAGGAGGCCCTCGCCCTCTACAAGCTCCGCTCGGCCGACCGGCCCCCGGTGAAGAGCTACTTCCGCGCCGTGGCCGAAATCGAGAACTACCTCCAGCGCCCCGACTCGGTGCAGAAGTACGTCACGCAGGCCATCGCGCTCTTCCCCGACGACCCCGACTTCCGCATCTTCCGGGGCCACGCCCTGAGCTACGCCAAACACCACGAGCGGGCCGTGAAGGCCTACCGCGAGGCGCTGCGCTACGTCGCGGGCGACTCGCTGCGCAGTGCCGTCTGGGGCTTCATCGGCGACGCCTACCACGAGGCCGGCATGACGCGCAAGTGCTTCGCCGCCTACGAAAAGAGCCTCCGCTACCGGTCGGACAACGTCCTGGTGCTCAACAACTACGCCTACTTCCTGGCCGAGAAGGGGGGCGATTTGGAGAAGGCCCTCGTCATGGCGAGCCGCGTGACGGCGCTCACGGACAACGAACCCACCTACCTCGACACCGAGGCGTGGATTCTCTTCCGGCTGGGACGCGCCGCCGAGGCCAAGAAAATCATGCAGCAGGCCATCGCTCTCGACCGCACGAACAGTCCGGTGCTGCTGCTCCACTACGGCGACATCCTCGAGGCGCTCGACGAGCGCTTCATGGCCGAATTCTACTGGCGCAAGGCGCTCGAGAACGGGGCCGACCCCCAGAAGGTCGACCGCCGCATCCGCGCCCGCTCCGAGGCTGCCGGGAACGCCGCCGAGAAGAAGGGTGCCGCGGAGAAGAGGCCCGGACGCGAAGGGCGCTCGAAATAGGCGGTCTGCGGAGCGTTGCGAAGGCCAGACCCCGGGACCCGTAAAGAACCTGCTATGAAGAAGTTGCTCCCATACCTCATGCTGCTTGCGGCACTCTGCGCGCTCCATCCCGTGGCGGCGCAGAACGACCGCATCGAGCGGCAGAAGCGCATCATCGCCGACCTCGAGCAGCGCATCGCCCGGGGCGAACGCGAAATCGCCTCCATCAAGAAGGGGCGTGCGGCCACCGAGGAGCGGCTGCGCCGGCTGGCGCGGCAGATTGACTCGCGCAGCCAGCTGCTCGACGCCACGGAGCAGCAGGCGGCGCTGCTGCGGCTCGAGATTGAGCGCACGGACAGCGTGGCGGGCGACCTCTCGGCGGCGCTCGAGCGCAACCGCCAGCAGTACGGCGCCATGGTGCGCGAGGCCTACCGCAACTACCGCCACAACAACTACCTCACCTACCTCTTCGCGTCGCGCAGCTTCGTCGACGTGGCGCGCAAAATCACCATGCTGCGCGAGGTGGCCGCCATGCGCGAGCGCAAGCTCCTCGAAATCGACAGCCTCGCCCGCGAGGTGGCCGACCAGAAGGCGCTGCTCGACACGCGCCACCGCGCCCTCGACTCGGTGCTGCAGCGCCTCACCTCGCAGCGCGAGAAGCTGCAGCGCGACGCCCGCTCGGCACGCAGCGAGGCATCGCGCCTCTCCAAGCGCGAAAAGACGGCCCTGCAGCAGAAGATGGCAAGCGAGCAGGAGCTCGACGTCGCCATCAGCGAGCTGCGCAAACTCACGCGGGGCAACACCGAGGGTGCCTCCTTCTCGAACAAGACCACGGGGCTGCGCCTTCCGGTGGTCGGCGGGCGCGTGAAGCGCTACATGGAGAACATGGCCGAAATCACCGGTCCGAAGGGGGCGGCCGTCATCTCGATTTACGACGGCAAGGTGGTGGAAATCAAGCGCAACCGCATCACCAACAAGTACGATGTCTTCGTGGCTCACGGCGAGTACATCACCTCCTATGCCAATCTGGGGGCGGTGAGCGTCACCAAGGGGCAGAAGGTGTCGCGCAACCAGCGGCTGGGGAGCATCGGCTCGGCGATGAACGTGGTGACGATGGAGCCCGAATACAAGCTCGTCTTCGGCATCTATCCGCCCTCGCCCAACATGAAGATGCGCGCCCAGGACTGCTTCCGCCGCTAAGGCGCGGGGGCCGGAGCGAGGGGGGCACACAGGAGGAGCACAGAAGGCCGGAGAGGCCGCACCGGAGCTGAAAAAGGACCCGGAAGGAGCGGGGCCGGGCAAGAGGACGGACAGTGGAGCCGGAGAAGGGCCCGGACCGGAGGACCCGGAAGCCGGGCAGAAAAGCCGGGGAAGGACCAGGAAAGGGAGCTGGGGATTGCCTCTGGAGTCCTGGGGCCGGACAGTGGGCCGGAGCGAGGACCGGAGTAAGGGCCGGCAAGGATTGAAACACACAACACACGTCATATTATGGCTGTCAGATACTACAACGACGACTGCACCTACCGCCTGCCCGAGAAGCGGCGCACGGCCCGGTGGCTCGGCGAGGTGGCCCGCGCCGAGGGTTATACGCTCGGCGACGTGAGCTACATCTTCTGCTCGGCCGCACGGCTGCTCGAGATGAACCGCCAGTACCTCGGACACGACTACTATACCGACGTCATCACCTTCGACTACAGCGACCGACGGGGGACACACGTCGTCTCGGGCGACATCTTCATCGATGTGGAGACCGTGGCCGACAATGCGCGGCAGTACGGCGCCACGAAGCTCGAGGAGATGCGCCGCGTGGTGGTCCACGGCGTGCTGCACCTCTGCGGGCAGCGCGACAAGACGCCGCGCACCAACGCCCAGATGCACCGCAAGGAGGACCGCTACCTCGCCTTCTGGCATGAAGGGGATGCGGCGGCGGAGCAGAGCGCCGCACCCGCCCCGAAACGGGCCAAACGGCCGGCGCATTCAAAAAAGTAAGGGCGGGCAGCCGGAGCAGCACTCCTAACGCCTGCAAAAGCCATTTTCCGCCCCGATAAGAGCCTCCGACAACAGCAGCGAAGACTTCCTGCACCCACCCGGCAAACGCAGCAAAACAGTCTCCTTTCAGCCCATACAGGACCTCAGGCAACAGACAGGGTGCCGCAACTGAGAACAGACGGAGTCCGACCGCACAGCTACCCCGCCGCAACACCCCTTTTCCACCCGGGGAGGTTCGCCGGGAGGGCGAAGAAGGAGAGGCGGCGAAGGGAAGCAGCTGCAACGCTTCCGCTAATCCTGCCGCACCCCCCCCCTTTTTCCGCCCCGAAAAGCTCGCGAAGGAGGGAAAAACAAAGAAGGACAGCCAACGTGGAAAGCACCGCTAAAAGGCCGCAAAAAGAGGCAAGGCGCGGGTAACAAAAAATTCCAAAAGGGGCAAGGCCGCGAACCGCCGCAAAAGAGGCAAGGCAACGAACCGCAAAACGCCGCAAAAAAGGCAAGGCAGCGGGCAGCGGGAAGAAGCGAAGAGAAAAGAAGCAACGACAAGAGACAAGAGAAGAGAAATAGGAAAGATGGTTCTGGACTACGATATAATCGTCATCGGCGGAGGTCACGCCGGTTGCGAGGCCGCATCGGCCGCCGCACGACTCGGCTCGCGCACGCTGCTGCTGACGATGGATATGGTCAAATTCGCCGAAATGTCGTGCAACCCGGCAGTCGGTGGAGTAGCTAAAGGACAGATTGTCAGAGAGATAGACGCACTCGGAGGTCAGATGGGCCGCATCACCGACCTCACGACGCTGCAGTTCCGCATGCTCAACCGCTCGAAGGGGGCGGCCATGTGGAGTCCCCGTGCGCAGTGCGACAAGCGGGCCTTCTCGGCCGAGTGGCGCCGCACGCTGGAGAACACCGACAACCTCTACATCTGGCAGGATGCGGCCGTCGAGCTGCTCTTCGACCGCGAGCCGGAGCCGGGGGCCGAAGCCGCCGCAACGGCCCCGAAGCGGCCGTCCGCCGACGGTACTCCGGAGACCCCGAACCCGGACACGGCGGCATCCGCAGCTGCGGCACAATCCGCCGCGGCAGGGGAGGGGGCCGGACAGCCGGGCAGGCTGCGCATCCGCGGCGTGAGGAGCCGCATGGGGGTCGAATTCTCGTGCCGGGCCGTGGTGCTCACGAGCGGCACTTTCCTCGGAGGGTTGATGCACTGCGGTGCGGCCCATGCCGATGGGGGACGCGCCGGCGACGCCGCCTCGCACGGCATCACCGAATCGCTCGTGGCCGTAGGTTTTGAGACCGGCCGCATGAAGACCGGCACCCCCGCACGCCTCGATGCGCGGACCATCGATTTCAGCCGTCTGGAGCCGCAGCCGGGAGATGAAAAGCCCGAAAAGTTCTCGTTTTCGCCCGAAACGCACCCCGTCAGCGAGCAGATGCCCTGCTATCTGGTCTACACGTCGCCCGAAGTGCACGCCATTCTGCGCAGCGGATTCGACCGCTCGCCCCTCTTCAACGGCACGATTCACGGCATCGGACCGCGCTACTGCCCCTCGATTGAGGACAAGTTGCGCACCTTTGCCGACAAGGAGCAGCACCAGCTCTTCCTCGAACCCGAGGGGCGGACGACGAACGAATACTACCTCAACGGCTTCTCGTCGTCGCTGCCGTGGGAGGTGCAGTGGGAGGCGCTGCACCGCATCGAGGGCTTCGAGCAGCTCCACATCTACCGCCCGGGTTACGCCATCGAATACGACTACTTCCCGCCCACGCAGCTACTCCACACGCTCGAGACGAAGCGCGTCGCAGGGCTCTACTTCGCCGGGCAGGTCAACGGCACGACGGGGTATGAGGAGGCGGCCGCCCAGGGGCTCATGGCGGGTATCAATGCCCACCTCAAGCTGGCAGGGCGCGAGCCGCTGGTGCTGCAGCGCGACGAGGCCTACATCGGCGTGCTGATTGACGACCTGGTGACCAAGGGGGTCGACGAGCCCTACCGCATGTTCACCTCGCGGGCCGAGTACCGGATTCTGCTCCGGCAGGACAATGCCGACATGCGGCTGACGCCGAAAGGGTATGAAATCGGGCTGATTTCGGAAGAAAGGTATGCTCATTTCCTGCAAAAAAAATCGCTCGTAGAATCGCTTGTAGCCTTCGCCCGCCGGCAGAGTGTCAAAGCATCCGAAATTGAGAGCTATTTGAAATCGCTCAATTCGGAGCCTCTGACACAGGGACGCAAGCTCTACGAGGTACTGATGCGTAACGATGTCACCTTCCGCGGGCTGAAGGAGGTGCTGCCGCGGCTCCGCCGCTTCATGGAGGAGGTGGCGATGACCGACGAGGCGATGGAGGAGGCAGAAATCCAAATCAAGTACAAAGGCTACATAGAGCGCGAAAAATTCATTGCCGAGAAGCTCCACCGGTTGGAAAATATACGGATTCCGGCCGATTTCGACTTTTTCTCAATGAATTCGCTTACGATTGAGGCGCGGCAGAAGCTCTCGAAAATCCGACCGGAGACCATCGGTCGGGCCTCGCGCATCCCGGGCGTGTCGCCGGCGGACATCAACGTGCTGCTGGTAAAATTCGGACGATAGGGGAACATACCGCACACAGCAGTGCAGCGCCGAAAGAAAACTTACTGCGACAGAAGCGGCCGAGGGCAAAGGGAATTCAAAACAGAGCAGGACAGCAAGAGTGTGTTCCACGTGGAACACACTCTTTTTTTTATTCGCAACAATGGTTCCACGTGGAACAATCAAGTAATAAGAGAAGCCAAACGTTCCACGTGGAACAGAGGGCGAGGGAGAAGAAAGGAATAAACAGAAAGAGAAAAAAGAGGCGGAGGTAGGGAAGATAGAGGGTGAGGGGGGGAAAGTGAAGAGGGCTGAAAAGAGAAAAGATGGAGAGAGGGAGGGGAGAGGAAAAGGGAGTAAAGAAAAAGGAGAGAAGAGACAGGAAGGTCGAACAGAGACAGGAATTGCTAAAGAAAAATCAATAAAAAAGGGGTGAACTGGAAAGCGGTTCACCCCTGAAAATTGTTTTGGAACGACGGAAGGGGAGCGGACGCAGCAAAAAAAATTTCGTTGAAAATTTTGCTTAAAAAGTGCCGGCCGCCCTGAAGGTCGTTCGAAGCAAAGGGTCGGATTACTCGATAATCGTGTTCCAGCCGTGGGTATCCTCGGCACGGCCGTACTGGATATCCTGCAGGCGCGTGTAGAGCTCCATCGAAACCTTACCCACCTCGGTGCCGTACTCGTAGACCTTGTTGGTCTGCATGTCGAAAATCTTGCCAATCGGCGAGATGACGGCTGCCGTACCGCAGGCGCCGCACTCCTCGAAGGTGCCCAGCTCCTCGAGCGGAATGGGGCGCTCCTCAACCACCAGACCCATGTCGGCAGCAAGCTGACGCAGGCTCTTGTTGGTAATCGACGGCAGAATCGAAGGCGACTTCGGCGTGATGTACTTGCCCTCCTTGATGCCGAAGAAGTTGGCGGCACCGCACTCCTCGATGTACTTGTGCTGTGCAGCGTCGAGGTAGAGGACGTTCGAGTAGCCCAGACGGTGGGCGTTCTCACCCGAGAAGATGCTGGCCGCATAGTTGCCGCCCACCTTCACGTCGCCCGTTCCACGTGGAGCAGCACGGTCCTGTTCGCGGTCCAAAGCAACCATGATGGGCTTGATACCCGTCTTGAAGTAGGCGCCTACGGGCGATGCGTAGACAATCAGCAGCGCATCCTTGGCCGGCTTGACACCCAGTCCGACCGTCGTGCCGAACATCACGGGACGCAGGTAGAGCGAAGCACCCGTTCCATAGGGAGGAATGTAGGCCTCGTTGCGCTTAACGACCTCGATGCAGGCGTTGACAATCATCTCGGTGGTGGGAACAGGCAGGCAGAGACGTTTGGCCGAAGACTGGAGACGGTGTGCATTCTCCTCGACACGGAAGAGACGAATCTTGCCGTCGACACCGCGGAAGGCCTTCAGACCCTCGAACAGCTCGATGCCGTAGTGCAGACACGAGGCCGACATGTGCATCTTGATGTACTCGTCCTGCGTGACCTCCATCTCGCTCCATTTGCCATCCGTGTAGGAATAGCGAACATTCCAGTCGGTTTTGTGGTAGTCAAAACCCAACTTGCTCCAATCAATTGTTTCCATACTCAATTATTTTAAGGTTTTCCAGTATTTTTCCCATTCATCACAACGCGGAACCATTCCGGAACCTTTTCAATTTTCATTGTTCATTTTTGCGCTTCGCGGGCGGCGGGGCCGGGCAGCACAGGCAACCGAGCCGGGCAGCACAGGGCCGAGCAGTGGGGCAAGTCAGTGCAGGCAGTGCCAGAGGCAGTCAAGCATCCGTGCTACAACAAGCGTCAGTGCAAAGCGAGGCATTCTGCGGCGCGAGCCAACAAAAATGTTTCTTCAAAAAAGCACCCTGCAAATGCGCAAAACAAATAAAGAACCCTAAAGTGTAAGCAGCAAACAGATACACAACGAATGCATATCTGTCAGGAAAGCAGCCCTTAGCCGACGATGGCGCCGTTGGAGGTCTTCTCGTCGGGTCCCAGCAGGCGCAGCTTGCCCGTGGCATCCTCGCCCATGAGTATCATGCCCCGCGAAACAATCCCCTTGAGCGTACGTGGCGCCAGGTTGACCAGAACCAGCACCTGACGGCCCACAAGCTCCTCCGGAGTGAAGTACTCGGCGATGCCCGAGACGATGTCGCGCTGGTCGATGCCCGTGTCGACGGTCAGGTGGAGCAACTTCTTGGTCTTGGCCACCTTCTCGGCCGAGAGGATGGTCGAAACGCGGATGTCCATCTTCTGAAAATCGTCGAACGTTATTTCATCTTTCTGAGCCTCAACGTGTTGCGCAGCTTCGGCAGCGGCATTGGCAGCCTTCGTGGCAGCCAGCTTGTCCAACTGGCGCTGGATGACGTCGTCCTCAATCTTCTCGAAGAGCAGCTCGGGCGTGCCGATGCGGTGGCCCGCCTCGATGAGGTCCGTGGCACCCATGCGCTCCCAGTCGAAGCCCTCGACCGAAAGCATCCGGCGCAGCTTGGCTGCCGTGAAGGGCATGAAGGGCTCGATGGCGATGGCCGTGTTGGCCGTAATCTGCAGCGCCACGTAGAGAATCGTCTTCACGCGCTCGGGGTCGCTCTTGATGACCTTCCAGGGCTCGGTGTCGGCCAGGTATTTGTTGCCGATGCGGGCGATGTTCATCGCCTCCTGCAACGCGGCGCGGAAGCGATAGTTCTCGATGTTGTTTTCGAGCGCCTGCTTGACGGCAGCCACCTCGCGCAGCGCCTCGCAGTCGTACTCCGTAAGCTCGCCGCAGGCCGGCACGACGCCGTCGAAGTACTTCTGCGTCAGCACCAGCGCGCGGTTGACGAAGTTGCCCAGCACGGCCACCAGCTCGTTGTTGTTGCGCGTCTGGAAGTCCTTCCACGTGAAGTCGTTGTCCTTCGTCTCGGGGGCGTTGGCGCAGAGCACGTAGCGCAGCACGTCCTCCTTGCCGGGGAATTCGTCCAGATACTCGTGCAGCCAGACGGCCCAGTTGCGCGAGGTCGAAATCTTGTCGCCCTCGAGGTTGAGGAACTCGTTGGCCGGGACATTGTCAGGCAGGATGTAGCCGCCGTGGGCGCGCAGCATCGAGGGGAAGACGATGCAGTGGAAGACGATGTTGTCCTTGCCGATGAAGTGGACCATCTTCGTATCCTCCGACTTCCAGTACTTCTCCCAGTCGGGCGTGAGCTCCTTGGTGGCCGAGATGTAGCCAATTGGCGCGTCAAACCAGACGTAGAGCACCTTGCCCTCGGCACCCTCGACCGGCACGGGGATGCCCCAGTCGAGGTCGCGGCTCACGGCACGCGGCTGGAGACCGCCGTCGAGCCAGCTCTTGCACTGTCCATAGACGTTGGTCTTCCACTCCTTGTGGCCCTCGAGAATCCACTGGCGGAGGAAACCTTCGTATTCGTTCAGAGGCAGATACCAGTGACGCGTCTCCCGCTTGACGGGGATGGAGCCCGAGACGGCGCTGTGGGGTTCGATGAGCTCGTCGGGCGAGAGCGTCGAGCCGCACTTCTCGCACTGGTCGCCGTAGGCGCGGTCGTAGCCGCACTTGGGGCAGGTGCCGACGATGTAGCGGTCGGCAAGGAAGGTGCGGGCCTCCTCGTCGTAGTACTGCATCGAGCTCTTCTCGATGAACTTGCCCTCGTCGTAGAGCTTGCGGAAGAACTCCGAAGCGGTCTTGGCGTGGGTGGGCGACGAGGTGCGCGAGTAGATGTCAAACGACATGCCGAGGCGCTCGAACGAACGCTTGATGAGTTCGTGGTAGCGGTCGACAATCTGCTGCGGGGTGACGCCCTCCTTGCGGGCCTTGATGGTGATGGGCACGCCGTGCTCGTCGGAGCCGCAGACCGAGATGACGTCGCGGTGGCGCAGACGCAGGTAGCGGGTATAGATGTCCGAAGGTATGTAAACGCCCGCCAGATGGCCGATGTGAACGGGGCCATTGGCATAGGGGAGCGCCGAAGTGACCAGATAGCGCTTGAATTCTTTAGCCATAGATAACGAGTGGAATATTACTAATTTGTGTCAAAAGTAGTAATTTTTAACAGAAAAGGAAAGCAATCGCGGGGAATTTGTTACCAATCGTCAGCCGCGCGCGGAGTCCTCCGCCGGCCGGGGGAGGAAATGGGGGCGAAGCGGTCCGGAAAAAGGGACAAAGGGGACAAAACGGGGCGGAAAGGGGGCGAAAAAGGGGAGGCAGAGGAATGGGGCGAAGCGGATGGAAAACAAGGGCCGGGCGGACGGGAAACAGAGGCGGGAGAACAGGAAACAGAGGCAGGAGAACAGGAAACAAGGGCCGGGCGGACGGGAAACAGAGGCGGGAGAACAGGAAACAGAGGCGGGAGAACAGGAAACAGAGGCCGAGCAGGCGGGAAACAGAGACGGGAAGGGCGGGAATGGTGGAAGGGAGAACGGCGGGGCGGGCAGGAAACGGGGCGGAAAACAAGGCGGAGCGGGCAGAGAAAAGGGACGGAACTGGCAGGAAGCTGCGAAAGCGAAAATCGGAAGAGGTGCGGAAAGAGAGAGTCGCAGGGCGGGCGAGAGCAAAGGAAAAGAGAAGGCAAAGCGGCAGCAAAAAGAGGGTGCTGCGTGGCGAAAAAAGAAAAAACTGAAAGGCAGGAAAAGAGGGCGCTGCGTGGCGAAAAAGGAAAAACTGAAAGGCAGGAAAGGGGCCCGGAGCGGGCAGAAAACAGAGGCTGGACGGACGGGCAGCGGCCGCTGTCGGGAGCCCTTCGGAAATACTCCTTTTCCGGCCCGTAGAGACAAAAAGGGGAGGGGTCCGTAAAGGACTCCTCCCCGTGGTCAAAACGCGCCCTGTGGGGCTATTTCTGTACAATATCGAGCTCGTCGAGCAACCAGCCCGCACCGGCGAACTTGTCAACGATGAAGAGCACGTAGCGGATGTCGACAGCGATGGTGCGCTGCAGCTCCGGCTCGAAGGTGACGTCGCCCGACATCGCCTCCCAGTTGCCGTCGAATGCCAGGCCGATGAGCTCGCCACGGCCATTCATCACCGGCGAACCCGAGTTGCCGCCCGTAATGTCGCAGTTGGCCAGGAATGCCACGGGCATCTCGCCCCGCTCGTTGGCGTAGCGGCCGAAATCACGTGCCGCATAGAGCTCCTTGAGCCGCTCGGGAACGGTGAACTCGGCGGGATTCTCGGGGTCCTCCTTCTCCATGACACCCTTGAGCGTCGTGTAGTAGTTATACTCGATGCCGTCGGCCGGCGAGTAGGGAAGCACCTGTCCGTAGGTCAGACGGATGGTGAAGTTGGCATCGGGCGCCCACGCCTTGCGGGGCTGCTGCAGCATCAGGCCGGCGATGTACTTGCGCTTGCCCTCGGCATAGGAGGCGTGCTTCTCGCGGTAGGCCGCCGCCAGCTCGAAGTACTTCTTCATCACCGACACCGCCAGCTCCACGGCCGGGTCCTCGGCGATTTTCGCGGGCGCATAGTCATCAATCAGCCCGGCAACACGCTCCCCGGAGGTGAAGAGCGAATGGTCGTAGAGGTAGTCGACATAGGCGTCGATGTCGCCACCGAAGCGTTGGTCGATGACCTCCTCGTAGAACGAGGGCAAATCCTGCATGTGCTCGCGCGTGATGGCAAGCATCCGCTTGGCCACCTTGCGGTCCGTCGCCGGGTTGTAGTCCTTGTACCACTCGGCAAGGGCCTCCCTGGCCGCTGCCGGGTCGGGGATGCTGTCGACAAGCTCCATCTTCGAGAGATTGACGAACGCACGGGCGGGCGTCAGCAGCTCGACGGCTCCGAGCAGCGCCTCCGAGATGTACTGCATGCCGGCCTCGTAGGGTGCGGCCTGCTCCTCGGCGCGGCGGATTTTGTCCAGCGCGTCGATGTAGCCCTCCTCGGGCAGCGTCTGCTTCTCGGCCCAGGCCTGGAACGAGGCCTCCTGCGCCTGCTTGCGCTCCATGACGCGGAGCTTGAGCAGCGCCTGCGACATGCCAATCGAGTTCTTCCAGTAGTTCGACGAGCGGGCATACTTCGAGGCATACTGAATCCGCACGGCGTCGTCGGCCATCATGTCCTCCCAGAGAATCTCCTGACGCTCGCCGCGGATGAAGATGCGCTGCGGGTTCTGCGTCTCGAGCAGGTTCTTCATCTCGAACGAGGTCATGTAGCGCTCCGTCGAGCCGGGGAAGCCCATAATCATGGCGAAGTCGTTCTCACTCACGCCATTGAGCGACACCTTGAGGTACTTCTCGGCGCGGTAGGGGACATTCTCGGGCGAGTAGTCGGCCGGACGGTTGTCTTTGCCGGCGTAGACGCGGAAAATCGAGAAGTCGCCCGTATGGCGCGGCCACATCCAGTTGTCCGTATCGCCGCCGAACTTGCCAATCGACGAGGGGGGAGCGCCCACCAGACGCACGTCGCGGTAGACCTCCATGACGAACGAGAAGTACTGGTTGCCGCCGAAGAACGAGCGTACGATTACCTCCATGCCGGGGTTCTCCTCTGCGAGGCGGTCGCGGACGGCCTTGATGTTTTCGGTCGTGATGCGCTCGTACTCCTCCTGCGAGGCGATGGAGGGGACGTTGCCCACGATGTCGGCCGTCACGTCGCCGATTTTGCGGATGAAGCGCACCTCGAGCCCCGGTGCGGGGAGCTCCTCGGCCTCGGACATCGCCCAGAAGCCGTTCTTCAGGTAGTCGTGGTCGACGGCCGAGAGCTGCTGGATGGACTCGTAGCCGCAGTGGTGGTTGGTGAAGAGCAGGCCGCGGGGCGAGACGATTTCACCCGTGCAGCCGCCGCCGAAGATGACGACGGCATCCTTGAGCGAGGAGTTGTTGACGCTGTAAATCTCCTCGGCCGAGAGTTTGCAGCCGCGCTCCTTCATAGCCTTGATGTTCATCTTCTGGAGGTAGGGCAGCAGCCACATGCCCTCGTCCGCCAGCGCCGTGAGCGACAGGAAGGCCGCTCCGAGCAGCAAAAGCATTTTCTTCATAAAAATCGGTGTTGTGGTTTATTGGATTTGTCAGGTTTTTTCCAGATTATTTCCAGGTTTGCCGGGCCGTTCGGTTTCTCCGGGCCTTCCGGTTGTTCGGGCTCCCGGCAGCAACGGAAGGGCCCATCGGAGGGGGCAGCCCCTCTCAGCGGATGACCTTGCACTTGCCGCTCACGCGGAGGATGTCGAGCCGCACCACCTCGGTGCGGTGGAACGACTTCTCGGCGTAGCGCATTCCCACCTCCACGTCGTCGGGCGAATACTTCTCCAGAAGCAGCCCGAGGGCCTGCATCCGCTCCCCTTCGTCGAGGCCGCGCACGGCCCGGCACTCCACGACGATGCTCTCGTAGGCGGTCGTGAAGCGCTCGGGGCAGACCCGCGTACGCCCCACCACGCAGAAGGTGACCCGCGGCGAGCGCTCCACACAGCGCAGCTTGCGCCCCTCGGGGGCACAGTGGATGTAGAGCGCACCGGCGCCGTCCCAGACGTAGCTCAGCGGCACGCCGTAGGCGCCCCCCTCCTCCCGGTCCGAGACCATGGCCAGAAAGCCGTACTCACCCCCGCGCAGCAGCTCTTCGGCCCGCTCGGGGTCGAGCAGGCGGTCACGCCGCCGCACCGTCGCGTTGTCGTAGGGAAGCATCGCCTCAGCGGATGGCAATCATGTTGCGAATCGAGCGCTCGGCGGCGCGGCGCACCTCCTCGTCGAGCTCGATTTCGGGCGACTCGTGCTCGAGGCACTCGGCGATGTTCTCGAGCGTCACCATCTTCATGTACTTGCAGTTGTTGCAGGCGCACGTCTCGTCGTCGGGCGGCGCGGGGATGAAGTGCTTGTCGGGGTAGCGGCGCTGCATCTCGGCGAGGATGCCCGCCTCGGTGACGACGATGAACTCCTGCGCATCGCTGCGGCCGCAGTAGTCGAGTATTCCGGCCGTCGAGCCGACGTAGTCGGCCGCCTCGAGGATGTAGGCGCGGCACTCGGGGTGGGCCACCACCCGTGCGGCGGGGTGTTCACGCTTGAGGGCCAGCAGCTTCTCGAGCGAGAACTCCTCGTGGACGTGGCAGGCGCCGTTCCAGAGCACCATGTTCCTGCGTCCGGTGAGCTTCTGGATGTAGGAGCCCAGGTTGCGGTCGGGGGCGAAAATCAGCGGCTGGTCGGCCGGCAGCGACTCGACCACCTTCAGCGCGTTGGACGAGGTGCAGCAGATGTCCGTGAGCGCCTTGACGCCCACAGTCGTATTGACGTAGGAGACCACCATGTAGCCCGGGTAGCGCGCCTTGAAGGCGGCGAATTCGGCCGCATCGCACGACTCGGCCAGCGAGCACCCCGCCTCGGGGCAGGGGATGAGCACCTTCTTGTCGGGGCAGAGCACCTTGGCCGTCTCGGCCATGAAGTGCACCCCGGCAAAGAGGATGATGTCGGCGTCGACCTGCTGCGCCTGGACCGAGAGGGCCAGCGAGTCGCCCAAGAAGTCGGCCACCTGCTGCACGTCGGGCGTCGTGTAGTAATGAGCCAGAATCACGGCCCGCTTCTGCCGCTTGAGCTCTTCGATTTTCCGGCGGAGCGCCGGGCGGTTGTCCACAGTCATCTTCTCTTTTATCTTTTTATTTATTATTAAAATCTAAAAATAAGAATAATAATGGGTGTTGACAATGTTGACAAGTCGGAGCGCGGAATTTTCTTCGACATCCGCCGCCGCCGCTGTCGGTAACCCGCCGCCGCAAGTGGCTCTGATTCGGGACTGCCCGACGGGTTATGGACAACTGTTGAAAACACTTTTCCACATTTCAACACCCCTCGGTTTTCCACATCGACCCTCTCGCGGCGGATGATTGCGGCTGCAACAACTTTCGAAAACTTTTTTTGGAGTTGTGGAAAATCCGTACACACGCCCTTTTTTCGTGGTCTGCAAATTTTCGGGCCCCAAGTTGTTCTTTTTTTTCGAACGGTTATCGACAGGTTGCCAACACTATTTGCGCACCTTTTCCACAATCCGTCCGGCGATGTCGCGGTACCACTTTTCGACCCGCGGGTCGATGCCGGCGGCCGGGCGCCCCTCCTCGGAGCACTCCATAATCGACTGTACGATAGGAATTTCGCCCAGGAAGTCGACGCCGTTCTGCTCGGCATAGCGGCGTGCGCCCCCCTTGCCGAAGAGGTAGTAGCGGTTGTCGGGCAGCTCCTCGGGGGTGAACCACGCCATGTTCTCGATGATGCCCGCCACGGGGATGTTGACCTGCGGGTTGCGGAACAGCTCCACGCCGCGAACCACGTCGGCCACGGCCACCTGCTGCGGGGTGGAGACAATCACGGCGGCGTCAATCTTCAGCTCGCCGATAATCGAGAGGTGGATGTCGCCCGTGCCGGGAGGCAGGTCCGTGAGCAGGAAGTCCAGCTCGCCCCAGCGTGTCTGGTGAATCATCTGCCGCAGGGCGTTGACCGCCATGGCGCCGCGCCAGAGCAGCGCGTCGGTCGGTTTGATGAAGAAGCCAATCGACATCAGCTCGATGTCCTGCGCCCGGGCGGGGACTATCTGGTCGATGCCGTCCTCCTGCACGGCGTCGGGCAGGTAGCCCTCGACGCCGAACATCCGGGGCTGCGAGGGTCCGTAGATGTCGGCATCGAGCACGCCGACGCGGTAGCCCATGTTGCGCAGCGCCACGGCGAGGTTGGCCGTGACGGTCGACTTGCCGACGCCCCCCTTGCCCGAGGCGACGGCCACCACGTGGCGGATGGCCCCCGTCGTGGTGCGGTGCTCCTGCTGCTGGGGTTTGCGCGGCGTACCCTCGCGCAGCATCACCGTGACGGTGGCGGCGGGGAAGGCTTCGCGCAGCAGCGCCTCGGCCTGCGCCTTGAGCTTGAAGGCGAAGGGGTCGCGCGCCTTGGCGAAGTGCAGCGCCACGGAGATGTGTTCGTCCGAGGCGTTGACCTGCTCGACGAAGCCGCTCTTGACCAGGTCCTCGCCCGTCTCGGGGTGGATGAGCGAGCCGAGCAGCTCGATGATTTTCTCCTTTGTATCCATAGGTTGAAAAGGGTGTTTTGCGTTTTTCCGACCCGGTGCTCTGCACTGCCGCTGATGTCGGTGTGCGGCATGCGGCGGAGCGGGCGGGGTGTAGTTTTCGCAAATATAATGCTTATTTTGAAGAAAAGTGCTTTTTGGGGCGGAATATTTATCGAAAAACGATAAAATTTATTTGTTTTTCAGAATGAAGTGTTTATCTTTGCCGTAGAATAGGAGTTCGCGCGCATGCGCGAAGGCGGTTTCGGGGGTTCGTCCGGTCCTCCAGAGCGGTCGCAACAGTCCGGCAGCTGGTCGGTTCGGGCAGGGTCGCCGGGGGGGGAGGTTCCGGGGGGGCCGGAGGGTCCGGAGCGGCTGTTGAAAACCGGGTCCGGGTCTGTGGAAAAGAAGCCGGCAGGCTGTCGGTTCGTGTCTATCCCGAGGCGGCCGGAAACGTACCGGTCCGTAGTCGGGTCGGGGCGCGTCGCCGGAGTTTTTTCGACGGATGCGGGCGGTTCCGATAAGGCCGGAGGGTTCGGAGCATCCGGAGCAGCTGTTGAAAACCGGGGCCGGGTCTGTGGAAAAGAAGCCGGCGGGCTGTCCGTTCAAGGCGAGTTTCCGGTGAGCTGTCCCGCGGGCGGCCGGAGAAAAGCTGGCGGCAGTCCTTTTGGGGGCGAGTTCCCGGGACGTCTGGAGAGAAATCGGCGGGCTGTCCGTTCAGGCGCGTTTCCGGACCTTCAAAAACATGCTGGAAAACAACAAACAATAAAAACCATACGCACAATGAATTTTCTCAAAACTTTTCTGGCGGGGGTGCTGGCCTTCGTGGTCGGATGCTTCCTCGTCTGCTACATCGGCATGATGCTGCTGGTGAGCATGGCCGGTCTGGCGGGCTCCTTCGAGAAGGCGGTCTCGGTTCCCGACGGCTCGATTCTCGAAATCAACCTCGACGAGACCATCACCGACTCGCCCGCAACGAATCCTCTGGCCGAGTTTGACTTCGCGACGATGACCTCGCGCCACTCGCTGCCCGTCCTCAAGGCGATGGGCGCCATCGAGGCCGCGGCCGCCGACAGCCGCATCCGCGGCATCTACCTGCGCCTCAACGGCGCGGGCGGCATCGCCGGTTCGGCCCTCATGGAGGAGCTGCGCGGCGCGATTGCCGACTTCCGGCAGAGCGGCAAGTTCGTCGTCTCCTACAACGAGGTCTACAACCAGGGGGCCTACTATCTTGCCTCGGTGGCCGACAGCGTATACCTCCACCCCGAAGGGGGGATGGACTGGTCGGGTCTGGCCTTCAACCTCACCTTCTACAAGGGGCTGCTCGACAAGCTGGACCTCCACGCCGAGGTCTTCCGCCCGACGGTCTGCAAGTACAAGAGCGCCGTCGAGCCCTACATCCTCGACCGCATGTCGGACGCCAATCGGCTGCAGATGCAGGAGCTGGTCAACTCCATCTGGGGAACGCTCGTGCGGGCCGTCTCCGATGCGCGCGGCATCTCGCCCGAGGAGCTCAACCGCATGGCCGACAATCTGGAGGTAGTGCTGCCCGAGGATGCCCTCGAGAAGGGGCTGGTCGACGGCCTGCTCTACGAGGACCAGATGAACGACGTCTTCGCCTCGTACGGCCTGGAGCCCGACGCCGAGGGCCACTACAGCTTCGTCACGCTGGGCGACTACGCCGCGCAGACGGGCTTCGGCGCAGCATCGAGTCTCTCGCAGCCCGCCGTGGCGGTGGTCTATGCCGACGGCTCGATTGTCGACGGCGAGGGCTACGAGCTGGACAAGATTTACGGCAACACGCTGGCCCGCACGCTGGCCGGGGTGCGCGCCGACGAGAGCGTCAAGGCGGTGGTGCTGCGGGTCAACTCGCCCGGCGGCAGCGCCCTGGCCTCCGACATCATCTGGCGTGAGCTGGAGCTGCTGCGCGCCGAGAAGCCCGTCATCGTCTCGATGGGCTCCTATGCCGCCAGCGGCGGATACTACATCTCCTGCCCGGCCGACGCCATCGTCTCCGACCGGCTGACGCTCACGGGCTCCATCGGCGTCTTCGGCATGTACCTCTACACGCCCGACGCGCTGAAGAACAAGCTCGGCATCACGCTCGACGGCGTGAAGAGCAACCGCTCGGCCGGCATGGGCTCCATCTCGCCGCTCACGCCGGCGGAACGCACCTCCATCATGCGCGGGGTCGACAAGGTCTACGCCACCTTCACGGGCAACGTCGCCCAGGGGCGCAACCTGCCGCTGGAGCGCGTGCTGGAGATTGCCGGCGGCCGCGTATGGTCGGGTGAGGATGCCCTCGACATCGGTCTGGTGGACGGCATTGGCGGTCTGCGCGAGGCGATTGCCCTGGCGGCCGACAAGGCGGAGCTGGGGGGCGACTTCCGCGTCAAGGAGGTTGTCGAGCAGCCCGAAGGTCTCTGGGCGCTCCTCTCGGAGCTGGGCGTGAGCGTGCGGCAGCAGATGCTCCGCTCGGAGCTCGGCGGCATGATGAAGGAGTACCGTCAGGTGCAGGAGCTCACCTCGCAGCAGGGCGTGTTGATGTACTGCCCGTGGCAGCCCGAGTGGCGGTAGCGGCTCCGGAAGCGGTTGTTCCGGCGGCCCCGGAAGCGCGGTGACAGCGGCGGCTGCATGGCGGCGGCCCGGGTGCTGCACGGTGACAGCGGCGGCTGCATGGCGGCGGCCCGGGTGCTGCGCGATGACAGCGGCTGCGGCTGCGCAGGAAAGGCCCTGCAGCGCGGAAGCAGGCAGCAGGAGCCGGAACGGGTTCCGCAGCGGGTGCCGGGGGTGTGACTGCCCCACAGATAAGGGAGGGAGAAAAGTCGGCGAAGGCTTTTCTCCTTCCGTTTTTTATGCGTAACTTTGTTCGCTATGGCAACAATCAGACTTACCAAGGAGTTCTCCTTCGAGGCGGCGCACGCCCTCGAGGGATACGACGGCGCCTGCCGCGAGATTCACGGCCATTCGTACCGTCTTTTCGTGACGGTCAAGGGGCGCCCCTGTGCGGATGAGTCGCACCCCAAGTGCGGCATGGTGATGGATTTCGGCGATTTGAAGCGCATCGTGGGCGAGGAGGTCGTTTCGCGCCTCGACCACGCCTTCGTGCTGCGCCGCTCGCCGGCCAACGAGGAGCTCGCCCGGCTGCTCGGCGAGCGGTTCCACCGTCTGGTCGAGGTCGACTACCAGCCCACGTGCGAGAACATGCTCGCCGACTTTGCCGCCCGCATTGCGCGGCGGCTCCCCGCCGGTGTGGAGCTCCATGCCCTCCGGCTCCACGAGACGGCCACCTCCTTTGCCGAGTGGTACGCCGAGGACAACCGCTGAGGCGCCGGGGGTGCCGTGTGCCGGGGCCGGTAAGGGGGTGAGGCCCGCGATGTTGAGGGGTTGAGGTGCTGGGAAACCGGGGCGCCAAGGTCGAGAAAACGGGATGCCGGGTCGTTGAGGTGTCGGGCCGTTGAGGGTTCGGACAAATCGGACCGGGCCGCGTGCCGGAAATCGGGTGCCGGGTGGCGTGTGTCGGACGTTGTGCCGCGTATGCCGCTCCCCCATTCCGAACCGCCGCAAACGCTGCCCCGCCCAAACCGCCGCGAACCGCCGCAAACGCTGCCCCGCCCAAACCTCCGCGAACCGCCCGAGCCGCCCGCCCCGCCCAAAGCCCCGCCACTCCCCGCCCCGCCGACGGTTGAAGGTCGACGGCCGGTCTGCCCGCTGCCCTGCCGCCCGCCGCGATACGACGAATGAAACTAAATCGGAAAATGCGATGAAAAAGCTCTTTCTGGTCGATGCATACGCATTGATATTCAAATACTACTACGCCTTCCTGGGGCGTCCGATGCGCAACCGCGCCGGAATGAACACCTCCGTCGTCTTCGGATTCGTGAAGTTCCTGCGCGACATCCTCAAGCGCGAGCAGCCCGACCTGCTGGGGGTCGCCTTCGACCCCAAGGGGGGCAGTTTCCGCCACGAGCTCTACCCCGCCTACAAGGCCAACCGCGCAGAGACGCCCGAGGATATCCTCCTCTCGGTCCCCTACGTCAAGCGGGTGCTCGACGCCATGTGCATCCCCGTGCTCGAGGTCGAGGGGTTCGAGGCCGACGACGTCATCGGCACGCTGGCCCACAAGGGGGTCGACGCGGGCTACGAGGTCTACATGGTGACCCCCGACAAGGACTACGGACAGCTCGTGCGCGACCACTGCGTCATCTACAAGCAGAAGGGCTCCGACGGCATCGAGATTGTCGACCGCGAGGCGATTCGCCTCAAGTACGGCATCGACGACCCCGTGCTCGTGCGCGACATCCTGGCGCTGTGGGGCGACGCCTCGGACAACATCCCCGGCGTGCCGGGCATCGGCGAGAAGGGGGCCTGCAAACTGGTGCAGGCGTGGGGCGACGTGGAGAACATCCTGCGCAACGTCGACCACATCGCCGGAAAACAGGGCGAACGCATCGCCTCGTGGCGCGACAACCTGCTGCTGGCCAAGCGGCTGACCACCATCCGGCTGGATGTTCCCATCGACTTCCGCCCCGAGGAGCTGACCCTCTGCGAGCCCCATGTCGACCAGCTGCGGGCGCTCTTCGCCGAGCTCGACTTCAGGGCCTTCATGAACGATTTGCGGAACCTCTCGCCCGCCGAGCCTCTGTCGGACGCCCCCCGTCAGGAGGCGCAGATGCAGCTGGCCGAGGTGGCGCGCGCCAAGTCGGCCGCCGCCCGCAAGGCCGCGCTGGCGGGTCAGGGCGACCTCTTCGCCGCTCCGGCCGCGGGTGCGGATACGGGTGCAGGTGCTGCGGCAGGAGCCGCAGGTGCAGGGAGCGCCCAAACGGTCGGTGCCGCCGGAACAGCCGGGAGTGCCGGAACAGCCGCCGCCGGTGTTGCAGCAGGAGCGGGTGCCGGAATGGCCGGAGCCTCCTCCCCTGCCGGAACTGACTCTGCGGCCGGAGCGTTCTCCCCCGCTGCCGAGGGAACGGATGCCGATGCCGGAGCGGCCGCCGGGAGTGCGGAGGCAGATGGCGCGGCGGAGGCCGAACCCATGGCCACGGCGCTGACGACGCCCCACGAATATCAGCTCGTCGAGAGTGCGGAGGCGCTGCGCGGGGTGGTCGAGAAGCTGCTCGGCGCGACGGAGTTCTGCTTCGACACCGAGACCACGGGCCTCGACCTCTTCAACGACCGCATCGTCGGCCTCTCGCTCGCCGTCGAGCCCCACCGCGCCTGGTACGTCCCCTTCACGCCCGGGGTGGAGGCGGAGTATGCCGCCATCATCCGCCCCCTCTTCGAGTCGGAGCAGATTGCCAAAATCGGCCAGAACATCAAATTCGACCTCATGGTGCTGCGGCGGCTGGGCGTCGCCCTCCGCGGCCGCCTCTACGATACGATGATTCTCCACTACCTGCTCGACCCCGAATCGCGCCACAACATGAACGCCCTGGCGGAGCGCTACCTCAACTACCGCCCCATCGAAATCGAGACGCTCATCGGCCGCGGGGCCCGTCAGCTGACGATGGACCAGGTGGCCGTCACGCGCGTGGCGGAGTATGCCGCCGAGGATGCCGACATCACGCTGCAGCTCAAGCAGTGCCTCTGGCCCGAGGTGGTGCGCGAGGGTCTGCAGCACCTCTATGCCGAAATCGAGGAGCCGATGATTGCCGTGCTGGCCGACATCGAGACGGCCGGCGTGCGGATTGACACCGCGGCGCTGGCCGACTACGCCGTCGAGCTGCGCGAACGGCTCGCAACCCTCGAGCAGGAGATTCGCACGCTGGCCGAAGAGCCGGCGCTCAACATCAACTCGACGCGCCAGCTGGGCGAGGTGCTCTTCGGCAAGCTGCGCATCGCCGAGAAGCCCAAGATGACCCGCACGAAGCAGTTCTGCACCGACGAGGAGTATCTGCAGGGCTTTGCCGGCAAGTACCGCATTGTCTCCGCCGTGCTCGAGTACCGCGGCGTGAAGAAGCTGCTGTCGACCTACGTCGAGGCGCTCCCGCAGCTGGTCAACCCCCGCACGGGGCGCATCCATACGTCGTTCAACCAGGCGGTGACGGCCACCGGGCGCCTCTCGTCGACGAATCCCAACCTGCAGAACATTCCCGTGCGCGACGAGCTGGGGCGCCGCATCCGCCGCGCCTTCATCCCCTCGGACGACGACCACCTGCTGCTCTCGGCCGACTACAGCCAGGTCGAGCTGCGGCTGATGGCCCACCTCTCGGGCGACGAGTCGCTCATCGCCGCCTTCGAGCACGGCGAGGACATCCACGCCGCCACGGCCGCGCGCCTCTTCCACAAGGAGCTCGACGAGGTGACCCCCGAGGAGCGGCGGCGGGCCAAGACGGCCAATTTCGGCATCATCTACGGCATTTCGGCCTTCGGGCTGAGCCAGCGGCTCGAGATTCCGCGCAAGGAGGCACGGGAGCTTATCGAGGGCTATTTCGCCACCTATCCCGGGGTGAAGGCCTACATGGAGCGGGTGGTCGAGCAGGCGCGCCGCGACGGCTTCGTATCGACGATTTTCGGCCGGCGGCGCTATCTGAACGACATCAATTCGCGCAACGCCGTGGCGCGCGGTCTGGCCGAGCGCAACGCCGTCAACGCCCCGATTCAGGGCTCGGCGGCCGACATCATGAAGATTGCGATGATTGAGGTGAGCCGCCGCTTTGCGGCCGAGGGCATCCGCTCGAAGGTGATTCTGCAGGTGCACGACGAACTGGTGGTCGACCTGCTGCGCGAGGAGCAGGAGCGCGTCACGCGCATCGTCACCGAGGCGATGGAGTCGGCCGCGCGGTTGCGCGTGCGGCTGGTGGTCGAGTGCGGCGTGGGGAAGAACTGGCTCGAGGCGCACTGACGACGAGGGTGAAGCGAAAGAGGCTGCACCTGTATATCCTGAAAAACCCCGTCTGCTTCTCTTGCAGACGGGGTTTTTGTCTGGCCGGCCGAGGCTCCGACGGGGGGCAGTCTTCCGTGTTTGCCCTCCTTCCGAGTGTATCGGGGGCGCCGGACGGGCCGGGCGCTTCGGAAGAGCCGGAGGGGGCGGGGTTTCCGGGTGCATCCGGGTGCGTCCGGGCGCCTTGGGGAGTCTCTTTTTCGGCCGGGCCGGCCTCAGGGGTGCGGGGTCGCCGCGCAGGGAGCGCCTCAGAACGAGACGCCGACGCGCAGGCCGAAGCCGCCGATGTTGTCAAGCGTGTAGCCCAGCACCTCGCTCGAGTTGGTCGCGATGCTGTAGAAGGCCGCCACGTGGAAGCCCAGCCGGTAGTTCGGGCGCGGGAAGATGCTCACGCCCACCTCGGGCGAGAAGTAGAAGCCCCACGAATCGGAGTACTGCTTGACCGTATAGTAGTAGGAGGACATCTCGGCGTAGCAGGCGCCGATTTTCGTGCCCACGTAGGGCTGGAGCACGCTCTCGGGCAGGAAGACGTAGCGGCTCGCAACACCGAACGGCAGCTGGAAGAGCGCGTGCTTCTGGGCGGCCGTCAGCGCCGAGTTGCCCGTCGGGTAGATGGTCTGGCGCGGGATGGACTGCAGGTTGGTCTGGTAGTTGATGAACAGACCCACGGCCATGCGCGGGCAGAAGTAGTAGCCGCCCTCGAAGTTCATGCCCCACCCCGAGGCCTTGTCGGCGAAGAGGCCGCTGCCCACGGGGAAGTTGCTTTGCCAGTCGATGTTCATGTAGGTGTTGGGGAAGAGCTGCGCCTTGCCCGGCAGCGTCAGTACGAAGAGCCCGGTTGCGAGCAGCAGGAGTTTTATGGTTTTCATGGTCTCATGCGTTTTTTAGATGGTTATTGTGCCAGATAGGGGGATTGTACGAAGGCCTGGTTCAGACCGTCGACAGTGCGCTGCAGGTTGAGCTCGTCGTCCGCGGTGAGCAGCCCGCCCAGGAAGCAGTCCCAGACGACGGGGAGCTGCTTGCTGCCCGCGTCGGCGTCGCCCTCGAGGTTGACCATCTCGACCAGCAGCGAGCCGGTCCGGTAGCCGTAGAGCACCGGATAGGGGTAGTACCACCCCAGCCAGTCGCCCCAGTAGCCCGGGCCCCAGTAGTAGGGGTAATAGCCCCACCAGTAGGGGTAGTTGTAGCCTACGTAGTAGGTCACGCGGCTCACGTAGCTCAGCTGGAGGCCCAGCTGTGCCGCGGCCTTGTCCTCCACGCGCGTGTAGTTGCGTGCGTCGAGGTTGTCGACCACCGTGGCGATGAGCTGCTGTGCGTCGGCATCCTTCCAGTATTCGGCCTTGTCGGTGTTGCCGATGAGCAGGATGCTGTCGGGGATGAAGTAGGTGTCGAAGGAGGCGAAGTCGGTCCCCTCGTCGTAGGCCGTGTAGACCAGGTTGTCGTTGTTGAGCCCCGATGCGGAGGGCTCCTTCTGACACGAAGCGGCTGCAATGCCCAGGAGAGCAACCGCAAGGATTCGGAAAATTCGAACGCTCATGACATTTTGATTTTTATGGTTTGTTGACTGTCGATGCCGGGGGTTCAAATACTGTTCCACTCGAGCGGGGAGCGCGTCGGCGGACCGAATCTGCCGCAAAGAGGTTTTTTCGTGCCGGCGGAGCGGGGCGCTGCGGTGCGTTGCGGGAACTTTTCGGCGGGGGAAGGGCGGAGCGGAAGGTGCCGGGGCCGGGGCCGGCTGCGGGCGGGAAAGAGGCTGAATCGGAGGGGCGTGCCGGTGTGCGGCGGGGAAAGCAGCAGACGGGCGGGAAAAGGATGGAAGATGGGCGATGGAAGCGGCGGCTGGAAGCAAAAAAATCCGGAGGGCGCATGTCGCTCTCCGGATTTTTTTATGATAAGGAATCTGCGGATAAACCGGGCCGCCCCGGTCGTTCTGCCGCCGTTCTGCCGCCGTCCGGGCCGCCGAACTGCGGTCCTCGCCGCCTCGGCTCTTGGTCGTCCTGCCGCCTCCGCCTCCGCTGCCTTTCTGCCCCCCCCCGCTATCTGTAGCGGTGCGAGATAAGGGTCATGAACTCCTCGCGCGTGCGGTGGTCCGAAAGGAAGATGCCCGTGAAGGCCGAGGTCGTCGTCGCCGAGCCCTGCTTCTCGACCCCCCGCATCTGCATGCACATGTGGCTCGCCTCGATGACCACCGCAACCCCCATCGGGTGGAGCGCCTCCTGGATGCAGTCGCGTATCTGCACCGTCAGCCGCTCCTGGACCTGCAGCCGCCGCGCAAAGCACTCCACCACGCGGGCAATCTTCGAGAGCCCCGTGATGTAGCCGTTGGGGATGTAGGCCACGTGCGCGCGGCCGTAGAAGGGGAGCATGTGGTGCTCGCAGAGCGAATAGAGCTCGATATCCTTGACCAGCACCATCTGCTTGTACTCCTCGCGGAAGGTGGCCGAACGGATAATCTCCAGCGGGTCGGCCTCGTAGCCCTGCGTGAGGAACGACATCGCCTTGGCCACCCGTTCGGGGGTCTTGACGAGTCCTTCGCGCGCCGGGTCCTCGCCCAGCAGGCGCAGAATCTCGGCATAGTGGTGTTTGAGCTGCTCGAGCCGTTCGGCGTCGTAGCGCTCCTGCTTCAGATACCGTTTCTCTTCCATGTCTTCTTCTCTCTTACGTACTTACGTACGTGCGTGTGCCCCCGCCGCCGCGCCTCAGGGGCGCGAAGGGGGCGCTAAGATACCCTATTTTTCGATGGAATGCAAGTAGTCGGCCAGTTTGCGGACCGCGCGGGCGCGGTGCGAGACGGCGTTCTTCTGCTCGGTGGTCATCTGGGCGAAGGTGCGGTCGTAGCCGTCGGGGATGAAGAGCGGGTCGTAGCCGAACCCCTCGCTCCCCTGCTCGTGGTCGATGATGCGCCCCTGGACCACCCCCTCGAAGAGGTGCTCCTCGCCGCCGAGGAGCAGCGAGATGACCGTGCGGAAGCGCGCCCGGCGGTTCGTCTGCCCCTCGAGGTTGCGGAGCAGCAGGCGGTTGTTGGCCGCGAAGTCGTGGCCGTCGGTGGCGTAGCGCGCCGAGTGGACCCCCGGGGCGCCCCCCAGCGCCTCGACCTCGAGCCCCGTGTCGTCGGCAAAGCAGTCGAGGCCCGTGCGTGCGTGGAGGTAGTGGGCCTTCTGCGAGGCGTTGCCCTCGAGCGTCGGCTGCTCCTCGGGAATCTCCTCGTCAACGCCGCAGCCGTGCGGCGTCACAAGCTCGAACGTGGGGCCCAGGACGGCCTGCACCTCCTTGAGCTTGTGGGCATTGTTGGTTGCAAAGAGTATTTTCATCGCTGTCAGTGGTTCGGGGTACAAAGGTAACTATTTTTCGGAAAATTCGGCCTCGTAGCGGCGGCGGAAGATGTACTCCAGCTCGCGCATGGCGCGCGGGAACTCCGCACGGTCGTAGCGGGCGGCGACCGTCGCCCCGTCGAGGACGTAGAGGTCGTCGCAGAGCTCCGCGAGCGGCTCCATCAGGTGGGAGGTGACCAGAAGCGTGGCCCCCTCGGCGCGGCGCCGCGCGAGCAGCTGCCGGGCGGCGTAGAGGCTCTCCATGTCGAGTCCGTTGAAGGGTTCGTCGAGCAGCACCACCTCCTTGCGCTGCATGAGCACCGAGGCGAGGGCCAGCTTGCGCTTCATGCCGGTCGACAACCGTTCGACGGGCTCGTCGGCCGGCAGGGCGAAGAGGCGGATGTAGGGCTCGGGGTCCGACGAGGGGTGGTAGTGGGCCGTCAGCTCCAGCAGGTCGCGGCCGGTCATCCCCCCGTAGAGGGGCACCTCGGTCTCGAGCAGCACCATTTCGCGGCGGTTGAGCGGGCGGCCGTTGCGGCTCACGGAGCCCGACGCGGGGCGCAGCAGCCCGTAGAGGGTGCGCAGCAGCGTGGTCTTGCCGGCGCCGTTGATGCCGGCGATGCCGTGGATGGCACCCTGGGTGAGGTGCATGTTGAGGCCGCGGAGGATGTCGCGTCCGCCGAGGCGTACGGTGAGGTTATCGACTGTAATCATGGAGGTAACGGTTGAGGTTGCGCTCGGCGCGCAGGCCGTAGCGGACAAGCAGCACGAGCGAGACGGGCAGCAGCGGCGGCAGCAGGAAGCCGATGAGGCCGAAGAGCATGACCGTCGAGGCGACGGGGCGCGGCTCGTCGGGGTCGTAGAGGGCGTATTTGGCCAGCACGGCGTAGAGCAGCACGAGCGTCGAGAAGGCGAGCCAGAGGGCTGCGACCCAGGCTGCGCGGGGGTGCAGGAGTGCGGCGGCGAGGGCGAAGGGGGCCGTGGCGAGGAGGTAGTTGCGCAGCGCCTCGAAGACCTTGCGGGCCAGCAGGTGGCCGCTCTCCAGCTCGGGGAGGAGCAGCAGGGCGAGGGGTTCGTTGCGGGTGTAGCACTCGACGGCGGCCAGTGCCGTGAAGCCCAGGTAGATGAAGCTCCAGTAGGGGACGGCGGCCAGAAGGAGCGCCCCGAGGGCCAGCAGGAGCGTGGCGATGCGGTGGCGGCGCAGCGTGGCGCACCACTCGGGCGACCAGCCGAGCCAGCCGATGCGCAGCAGGCTGCGGTGGCGCAGGGCGGCGCCGCGGCGGGGAAGCAGGGCGGCCGTCGGTGCGGCGGCCTGGAGAACCAGGGCGTGCCAGGGGTGGCCGGCGGCGAGGAGCAGCAGCGAGGCGGGCAGCAGCAGCAGGTGGCAGTCGTACCACGCCCCGAGGCGCGGGCGGCGCAGCAGGAGGTTCATCAGCAGCGTGTCGCGGCGCGTGAGCTGGAAGCGCACCACAAGGGCGGCGGCGATGAGGGCGGCCCAGAGGGGGTGTGCGGCGGCTACGGCGAAGAAGAGGGCGGCGATGCCCGCCGCGAAGAGGAGCACCACCGGGAGGAACCACCCCACGCTGCGGAGCCAGCGTGCGGCCAGCCGCAGCCGGAGCCTGCCGAGCGAGAGGTCGGAGCGGAAGAGGGGCGCGTCGGGCGCTGCGGGGGTTGCCGGAGCGGAGGTCGCTGCGGGCGCTGCGGAGTTGGAGGGCGCTGCCGGGTCCGAAGGCGCCGCCGGGACCGGGGAGTTGGCCGGAGCGGAAGCGCTGGCCGGGGCATTTGCAGCCGGGGCTGTCTCCCGGGTAGCCGGGGCGGCGGATTTAACGCTCGGTGCCGAGGTGTTTGCGGCCGGGGCTGTTTCCCGGGCGGACAGGGCCGGGGCGGACGGTCGGATGGTCGGGGTCGGTTCCGGGGCGGCGGATATGTCGGGCGTGGGGCTCTTCATGGCTTACTTGACCACTTCGAGCTGCTCGAGGCGGTGGTCCACCACAATCTTGTCGATGATGGTCTTCACCAGAATGTCCATCTCCGACCCCTCCGTATAGTCGGCCGGGCAGACGTGGCTCACGCGGTTGTCGTGGATGAGCGAGCCCAGCTCGCGCCGCGCGCCCTTCTGCTCGGGGTTGTAGACCGCAATGGAGTGGCCCCCCGAGCTCTTGACCAGCCGCATGCAGGGGATGTCGGTGGTGCCGTCGCCCACGTATATCATCCGCTTGAAGGGGACCGGACGCTCGTTCTCGGGGATGTAGCGGTTGACCAGCTTCGAGTCGAAGACCGACTCGACCCCCTTGTTGATTTTGAAGATGAACTGCGTCTTGTTGGTATAGTTGACCGCCACGGCGGGCCAGTAGGCGATGCCGTCGACGTCGTAGAGGAACGAGCAGGCGTAGATTTTGCGGAACTCGTGGGCGATTTCCGTTCCCTCGATAATCTCCTTGAGCCCCGAGGAGTTGATGTAGTGGAGGATGCGCACGCCGTGCCGCTCGCCGTAGCGGTTGATGCGGCCGAACCAGTCGCGCACGCCCGGATAGAGCGAGACGCGCCGCCCCGACTCCTGGAAGGCCTCGCGGCGCAGCGAGAGCCCCTTGGACTTCGCCTCCTGAATCATGCGGGCCATGTAGGTGAGCACCATGTCGGCATCCTGCTCCTCGGCCAGCGAGTTGGCCTCCGACCAGAACTCCTTGTTGCTCTTGCCCACGGCCGGAATGAAGTCATACTCTTGCATGTTGCCGGGCGAGAGCGTGCCGTCGAAATCGTAAATCAGGGCAATGGTGATGCTTGTCTGTTCCATGGCTGCATGTGTTTTGGGTGCGGGCGCCGGGTGGCTCCTTCCGGGCTCCTCCGGTTCTCTTTACGGGCTTTTCCAGTGCCGGCCCGGGCATTTCCGGTGCTTCGTTTGGGCTCCTCCGGTGTCCTTTGCGGGTCCTTTCGGTTGTCGGCCCGGGCGTCGGGACCCCGGCAGGGCGCACGTACAATGTCCAAATATACGGAAAAAATCGCTACATTTGTGTGAACGAACCCGTAAAAGAGAACAGATACCATGGAATTCAAGACTTTGCTCGAAAAACGCCGCAGCGTGCGCAAGTTCGCGCCCACGGCCGTGCCCTCCGAGGTGGTCGACCGGCTGCTTGCCGAGACCCTCGGAGCCCCCTCGTCGCGCAATTCGCGCTCGACGCGGCTGCTCGTGGTCGACGACCCCGAGGTGGTGGCCCGCATGGCCTCGATGCGCGACTACGGCTCGGCCTTCATGAAGGGGGCGCCGCTGGCCATCGTCGTGCTGGGCGACACGGCCTGCAGCGACCTGTGGCGCATCAATGCCGCCATCTCGGCGACGGTGCTCCACCTGGCCTGCGTCGACGAGGGGCTCGCCTCATGCTGGGTCCACATCGACGGACGTCCCCGTCTCAAGGCGGAGCCTCAGGGGGAGTCGGCGGCCGACTATCTGCGGACGTTCCTCCCCATTCCCGAGGGGTGCGAACCGCTCTGCGCGCTGGCCATCGGCTATTCGGACTTCGTGCCGGCGCCGCTGCCCGAGGCCGACGACAGCAAGCGCATCATCCGCCTCTGAGCCGGGGCACCGGGGCGGTCGGAGCGGCCCGGGGACGCTGTGTTGAGGAGCTGCCGGAAGACCGGGACGGCGCTGCGTTGCGCGTTGCGCGATGCCCGGGGGCCGAAGCTGTGGCCGGAGTGATTGCCGGGGCTGCCGGATGGCGCTGCGTTGCGCGGTAGCTGAAATGGTTGCCCCTGCTTTGCAGCCGCAACCCGGCGGCGTGTCCGGGCGGCTGCGGGATACTCCCCTGCCGGTACGCCCGGGCGGCATCTATCGAAAACGAGAGCCGACCTCAACATGAGGTCGGCTCCCGTTTTGTCCGCTTCTGTCGGAGGCTCCGGCGGCGCTCTCCCCTATCGGTTGAGCACCGGCTTGATGTCCTTGATGTGCAGCTGCGTGGTGACGTTGCCCCGGTAGTGGTTCTCGACAATCTGGTAGCAGACGTCGATGGGACGCCCCGAACGGCACCACTCGTAGTGCGTCGGCTGCTGGAAGGCGATGGTTTGCATCGTCGTGTTGGGCTTCTGCCGCTGCATGAGGTCCATGCGCAGGTGCTCGCAGTCCATCCCCACCAGCTTCACCTCGCCGTGGTTGATGACCCCGTAGGTGACGAAGACCGGCGCCGTGTTGCCCGGCCCGAAGGGCTGGAAGCGGTTGAGCGCCGCACGGAACGCCGGCGTGATGTCCGAGAAGAGCAGCTCGCTGTCGATGTCCACCTGGGGGACGAGCATCTGCGGGTCGATGTTCTCCTCGACGAAGGCGTTGAACCGCCGCGTGAACTCCTCGACATTCTCGGGCTTCATCGTGAGCCCCGCGGCGTAGGTGTGGCCGCCGAAGTTCTCCAACAGGTCCGAGCACGACTCGACCGCCTGGTAGAGGTCGAAGCCCGGCACCGAACGGGCCGAACCCGTCACGAAGCCGTTGCTCATCGTCAGCACCACCGTCGGGCGGTAGTAGGTCTCAATCAGCCGCGAGGCGACGATGCCCACGATGCCCTTCATCCACTTGGGGTTGTAGATGACGGTGCTCTTGCGCGCCTTGAGCTCGGGGTTGCGCTCGATGTAGTCGTGCGCCTCCTGCGTCACCGAGCGGTCAATCGACTTGCGGTCCTGGTTGTAGGCGTCGATGACGTTGCCGAACTCCTGGGCCACCCGCTCGTTGCCCTCGATGAGCAGCTCGACGGCGGCATGGCCTCCCGAGGGCGAGGCGTTCTCGTCGTTCTCGTCCATGCGCATGCGCCCGGCGGCGTTGATGCGCGGCCCGATTTTGAAGACGATGTCGTCGATGGTGATGTTGTGCTTGTCCAGTCCGCAGATTTTGATAATCGAGAGCAGCCCCTTCGACGGTTCGCGGTTGAGGTTGATGAGCCCGTAGTGGGCCAGAATGCGGTTCTCCCCCACCAGCGGCACGATGTCCGAGGCGATGCTCACTACCAGCAGGTCCATCAGCGGACGAATCTGCTCGAAGGGCATGTGGTTCTTCTGGGCATAGGCCTGAACCAGCTTGAAGCCCACCCCGCAGCCCGACAGCTCGTCGAAGGGGTAGGTGCAGTCGACCCGCTTGGGGTCCAGTACAGCCACGGCCTGCGGTATTTCGTCGGCCGGGAGATGGTGGTCGCAGATGATGAAATCCACGCCTTTCTGCTTCGCATAGACTACTTTTTCCGTGGCTTTGATGCCACAGTCCAACGCGATGATGAGTCCTACGCCCTTGCGGGCCGCATGGTCGATTCCCTTGATGGATATGCCGTAGCCTTCGGTATACCGGTCGGGAATGTAGAACGTCAGGTTCTTGTGTCCGATGTGGCGGAGGAACTTGTAGACCAGCGCCACGGCCGTGCAGCCGTCGACGTCGTAGTCGCCGTAGACCATGATTTTCTCATGGTTGCGGACGGCCTGCTCGACGCGCGCGACCGCCTTGTCCATGTCCTTCATCAGGAAGGGGTCATGGAGGTCGGCCAGGCTCGGTTTGAAGAACTTCTCAGCCTTCTCAAGTGTGTCTATGCCTCTCTGTACGAGTAGATTCGCCAGCACGGGAGAGAGCTTCAGCGCCGATGCGAGCATCGCTACCGTCGCGGGGTCTCCCTGCGGTTTCACTACCCATCGTTTTTCCATGGGCATACGTTCTGTTATTTATATATTTCAACATTCAATATCTCACTTAAGCTCTTCGCGACGAGGGCTTTGACCTCCTCCATCGCAATCGTGCGGCCGGTTTCGCGCTCGAGCGACGTGGCGCCCCGGTCGCGGAATCCGCACGGATTGATGCGCTCGAACCACCTCAGGTCGGTCGATACGTTGAGCGCGAAGCCGTGCATGGTTATATAACGGGACGAGCGCACTCCTATTGCGCAGAGCTTGCGCGTCGGGCCGTCGGCCGCCGTGCCGATGCACCGGGCGGCTCCCTCCGCTGCGTCCTCTTTTGCGGTTGCTGCGTCCTCCGTTGCGGTTGCTGCGTCCTCCGTTGCGGTCGCTGCGCCTTCGGTTGTTGTTGCTGCGTCCTCCGTTGCTGTTGCGGCTGCCGGGGCGGCTCCGTAGTCGGTGCCGGCTCCGAGCCAGACGCCCGAAGCGCCGGCGATGCGACCCGTGCGGAGGCCGTAGTGCGCCGCCACGCGGATGACGCACTCCTCGAGCGCCTCGATGTAGGCGCGCAACCCGATGCCCAGCCGCTCGAGGTCGAGAATCGGATAGACGACCAGCTGCCCCGGACCGTGGAAGGTGATGTCGCCTCCGCGGTCGATGTGGTAGAACTGCGCCCCGAGCCGCTCGAGCATTTCGCGCCCGACGAGCAGGTTCTCGGCATGGCCGCTCTTGCCCAGCGTATAGACCGGCGGATGCTCGACCAGCAGCAGCGTGCCGACATCCTCTGCGCCAGCCTCGACTGCTTTGGCGGCTCCGGCCTGCGGCTTTGTTGTGGTGGTTCCGGCCAGCGATTCCGCTCCGGTCTGCTGCCCTTCTGCGGCTCCGGTCTGCTGCCCTTCTGCGGCTCCGGTCTGCTGTCCTTCTGCGGCTCCGGCGTGCTGCCCTTCTGCGGCTCCGGCGTGCTGCCCTTCTGCGGCTTTGGCCTGTTCTGCTGCTGTGGCGTGCTGCCCTCCGGCGGCTTTGGCCTGTTCGGCTGCCGCGGCGCTGCGGGCTGCACCCTTTGCTGCGAGCAGGGCGTCGAAGAGCTGCCGCTGGAGTTCCCAGCAGCGGCCGTAGTCCATCGACCCGAGGTCGCGCAAACGGAGTCTCATCGCTACAAACTTTTCACCCTGCGGAGTGCCTCCTCAGCCAGATACGACGACCGCACCAACGGCGCGCTCGCGCAGTAGCTGAATCCCATCTCCAGCGCTTGAAGTCTGTACCATTCGAATTTTTGGGGAGTTACGTACGCCGCTACGGGGTAATGCTCCAGCGTCGGTCGAAGGTACTGACCAAGCGTTACAATCTTCACACCCACATCGCGCAAATCGCGCAGGGTCTGCAATACTTCACCATCGCTCTCGCCAAGTCCTACCATCAGTCCGCTCTTGGTCGTGGCCCCCTGCCGGGCAAGGATGCGCAACGTTTCGAGGCTCGTACGGTAACGGGCCCGCGAGCGTACGACGGGAGTAAGTCGTTCGACGGTTTCGATGTTGTGCCCGATGATGTCGGGCCCGGATGCGACGATGGTGGCCAGATGTTCGGCCTGCGCATCCAAATCGGGAATAAGGAGCTCAATTGCGGCGCCGGGCACCTCCTTGCGGATGGCCTCGACGGTGCGGGCCCAGTGTTGGGCTCCGCCGTCCGGCAGGTCGTCCCGTGTGACGGAGGTAACGACGACATACCTCAGCTGCATGAGCCGCACGCTCTCCGCAACCTGCTGCGGTTCGGAGGGGGCGGGCGGTGCCGGATGTCCGGTCCGGGTGGCGCAGAAACGGCAGCCCCGCGTGCAGATGTCGCCCAGAATCATGAAGGTAGCCGTACGACGGCTCCAGCACTCGGCCTTGTTGGGGCAGAGTCCGCTGCTGCAAATCGTATGCAGTCCATGTTCCCGGACGATGCGCTGCACTTCGGCGTATTGGGCCGTGCGGTGAAGGCGAATCTTCAGCCAATCGGGTTTTTTCAGCACATCGACCTTGTTGTCATACAACTTCGGCATTTAAGTTCATTATTTTCCAATTGATGCAAAAATAAAAAAATAATCCATGAAAAGCAACAGAACGGCGGTGAAAGCGCTGCGTTCGGGGTGCGAAAGTGTTCGGAAAGGGGCTTGGGGCCTTGTGCAGACGGGATTGCGGCGGCGAAAAAAAAGATGGAGGCCCGGGGGCCGGGCGGGCGGCGGAGGGTCATTCGGGCGGATTGCCGCGGGGACTTGGGACGGACTGTTGCGGGAACTTGTGCCGGGTTGCCGCGGGGACTTCCGAGCGGTGACGCCGCGGTGTCAACAGGCGTCGTGCTGCGTTTGCGGGGTCCGGGCGGGCGGTGGAGCAGTGGAGCGGTGGAGCGAGCGGTGTTTCTGGCGGCTGTGGGAACTTGTGCCGGGTTGCCGCGGGGGCTTCCGAGCGGTAGCGGCGCGGTGTTAACGGGACGCGTGTTGCGTTTGCGGGGTCCGGGCGGGTGAAAAATGGGAACCGGGGTGTGAAGCAGCTTTCAGCGGCAGGCAGCCGCGGGCCCGGGGATGTTTCCGGACGGCGGGTCTTCGGGATTGCGCGGTTGGGGTGGCTTGAGGGAAAAGGCGGCGCGGAATGAAGGGGCCGGCAGGAGCGGTCGGTTCGGCCGGAACAGCCGGAACAATCGGCGCGGTTGTGCCCTTCCTCCGCCGGGCTCTGGGCGGATGCCCGGAACCGGTACGTGCCGGGGCTGCGGGAACCGGGCGGCTTCGGAGCCGATGACGTGTGTCGTCTGCCGGAGCAGCGGTCGGGCCGGAGTTGGGGTCGATGGAGTGTGTTGTGTCGGGGTCGGCGGGGCGTGTCGTGTCGCTATTGCGGGGTGTCGGACGGATTTGATGGGTGCGGAGGGTTGCAAAAAGGTTTGTGCCGACGAAACGGCGACTCTTTTCGTTTGGTACATCGGACCGATTCCGTTCCTGCGGTCAGGGCACAAAAAAAGGGGACCGCGTATACCTGCCGGTATCGGGGCCCCTCTGGTTAGGTTAGTTAGGTTAATGAGAAGCGGGAGATTCCCACGTTGTGATACACAAAGGTAAATCGATTTTTAGCGAAATCCAAATATTTTTCTTACAAAATTTACAATTTCCTCCCCTTGGATGCGATGATTTATAATTGAAATTTTTTAATTAGTGCAAAATTTGTAATTTTTTCAACTAATTCCGAACTCCGTTCTCAGCTCTTTGCAACGGGGCGAATCGCCGCTGTGCGGTCTGGGGCGGGGTTTTTCGACCGTTTGGAAGGGACGAATCCGAGGGTGGGTGAGGCCGATTTGTTGCGTGCGGTTCGGGTTTCCGTTCCGCTTCGCTTCGGCAGCGGGATGGCCGATAGGGAGCTGGAGGGGTGAGGGAAGCGGCGGCCGGGGCTGGCGGTCGGGGCTGGCGGTCGGTGGTATGGGCGCGGACGGGCGCGACAGTCTGGTGTCAGGCTGAGACCGGCGGGATGGAGGACAAACGAAACGGAGCTCCGGGGCCGGTGAGGCTTCGGGGCTCCGTCTTCGGAGGCATTTCCCGGTCTGGAGCGGGATGTGGGTTTCGGCCGTTCGTCCCGGCAGGAGCAGGGCCGGTGTGGACAAGGTACCGGGCTCTCCGCCGGCACGCCGTCCTGTCGTCCTGTCGTCCCGCCGTGCTGCCGTCCCGTCGTGCCGTCCGACCGTTTTCTTCGGTACGCTTCCCCGGTGCGTGTCGTTCCGGCGTGAGCCTTGGCGGCGGGCGGACCTCAGGTCGTGGCTGCTTCGGCCGGCTCCAGAGCGGCGGGCTGAGGCTGTTTGCGGGCCGGAGTCTTGCGCAACACTTCTCGCAGCATCGTTCCGGCGTGAGCCTTAGCGGCGGGCGGACCTCAGGCCATGGCAGCTTCGGCCGGCTCCATAGCGGCGGGCTGAGGCTGTTCGCGGGCCGGAGTCTCGTGCGGCGCCTCACGGGGCGGCGTTCCGGCAGCGCCCGGCCGTGCGGAGAGCGCCTCCTCCGGCTGCGTGCGGGGCAGGCTGTCCCCCTCGGCGGCGCGGAGGTGGCGGCTGCGGTAGGCTGCCGGCGTCATGCGGTACTCCTTCTTGAAGAGCTTGATGAAGTGCGACGTGTTGGGGAAGGTGCACTCCACGCCTATCTCCGAGATAGACTTCGAGGTCGAGATAAGCAGCAGCCGTGAGTGCATCAGCCTCTGGCGGATGTACCACTTGTGGGGCGGCATCTCGAAGTGGCGCCGGAACTCCTTCTTGAACGAGGTGAGCGAGCGGTTGGTCAGCCGCGCCAGCTCCTCGATGGAGATATCCTTGAAGATGTGGTCGTAGACCGTCTGTTCGAAGTTCTCCTTGGCCGTGTCGATGTTGCTCAGCAGCTTGCTCTTGATGCAGCAGTCCTCGTGCGAGGCGATGAGGTAAATCAGCTCCGTCATCTTGATGCTCTCGGCGGTCTCGTCCTGCAGGAAGCTCTCGTCGCGCAGGTAGTTGTTCGTGTTGACGAAAAAGTTGCGCAGCGAGCTCCATGCGGGCATGGCGACGTGGGTGCGGTTGTGGCAGTTTTCGCACGAATGGTCGTTCGAGATGTTGAGTCCGTAGGTGATGTTCAGGTGGAGCAGGATGCGCTGCAGGTCGGCGGGCGTGTAGTAGAAGAGCACCTGCTCGAAGGGCTGGCCGTTTTCGGGGACGTTCTCCACGTAGTGGTGGCCGAGCCCCAGGTAGAAGACGTCGCCGCGGTTGAAGGCCTGGCGTTTGTCGCCGTCGTAGACATACTTCGTGCCGCGCAGGATATAGCCTATGGCGTAGCGGGAGAGGGCCAGCGACTGGATGCCGTTGTGAAGCGTTTCGACATACTTCACAATCATCGGCTGTTGGGCCGAGGGAGTTGTAGAATTCTTCATGCAGTAATTGTGTTTTTGGTTTCGGTGAACAGGAAGTTGCGTCTAGGTGTTCACCTCCAAATATACAATATAATATAATAAATAAAATAATAAATACTCTATTTGTGTCATAATGGGGCGAAAAGGACCGAACGAGGTGCGAGGGGGTCCGAATCGGGTATCGTCGCAGCGGCGCAGGCGCTTGTGCAGGGCTCTGCGTGGGGCTTTGTGCGGGGGTCTGCGCGAGGGTGTGCGGGGGTATGCAGGGGTATGCGGAGGCGTCGAGTGTGTTGGAACAGGGCGGGTTGCGGGACGACTGCGGGGGAGAGTGTTGCGGGGGGAGGGCTATC
>OHDE01000100.1_pt1 | contig 47969 bp, 45 predicted proteins | sample 1566931 | NCBI WGS metagenome assembly OHDE01 (sample SAMEA3879591, study PRJEB24766) | human gut metagenome | biome: human-associated habitat; feature: feces | place: USA | collected 1985/1987 | reverse complement strand
GTGGCACTCATTTTTTGCAAACCGGTTATTTGTTACTTAACAGGAATGCTCCTTATAGTTTTCTATCCCATTATGTTCATAATATTTTCTCAAAAAAGCAATTCTATGCACAATTCCTAATGTATCATCTTTTATGTAAGCTGCCAATGCCTGTACTACAGGTTTTATATCCTGTTTATAATCTATAGCTTTCTCAGTTAAAATTCCTTGATTATTTTTAATAAATTTAGAATTAAGAGCATCTTCTGGTAACTTACCTACTACTCCAAAATCAATAATTGGTTCAAAATCATGTGTCAACATTAGTACTGTTTTTTTGTAAAAACTTCTTGGCAAAATACCACTCTGTTTAGAAAACATTCTGTGTATTATTGCATATTTCTTATTTGTATCAAATGATGAAATAGGATCATCTAAGACAATAAGTTTTGCATTTTCACTAATAGCATAAAACATAAATAATACTAAAGAAAAAGCATTACGCTCTCCCCAGCTTAAATGTTTCCTGATTTTATCAACTTCAACCAATTTCTTATTATGTATATATTGCAATGTCGCAATAGCTTGTCCATTTTCATCTAGATTAATTCCAACTTGATATGTTATACCTGCAGACTCAAGGAAATTATTTATATCATTTTGTGATGTTGCAACAGTCTGCTTTAATACACTTTGTAGTTTTCCCATTGCAGCCTTTATATCAATTGCTTCTTTTCTCAACTCCTCAATAGAATTATTTATCTCATCAACTATTTCATAGAATCCTTCACTTGAGAAAAAATTAAAAATACTTTTTTCAAACTTCATATCTTCTAAAACTTTATCCATATCATTAATATTGGTTTTCTTAAACACATTTTTATCAAAATATGAAATTTTATTAAGCTGAGTTGAAATATGAACGTATTCGTTCATAAATGTTTTCAAAATCGCACTTATTGCACTTTCTTCTTTCTCTTCCTTAATACAGGCTATGATAGAATCAAACTTGTCATCTGGAATATATTTATGAAAATTCTCAAATAAATCTAACATATTTTTCAAATTCTGAGCATCCGATCTCTTATATGTTTCTTTAAATGTTTGTTTTTCTTCTGTAAATCCAGCATTTAATTCATCTGAACAGTATGGACATATGCCTTTAGTATCAAATGCCTCTCCTCTTGATTTCCAATCTATCCAGTTAATACAAATTTGATCATCGGATATAATCGGAGAGTACTTTTTAAGTCCATCTGGAATATTATACACATTATTTTTCTTAATAATAGCCTTATAATTGGTATTATTTTTTAAATTTTTTCCAGCCGCATTAAGCTCTAATTTTCCAGCAAACGCTGCAATATCATTTTTCAACTGAATTATTGGCGGTTTCTCATCTATGTCCACTTTTAGCCTAAGAAGTCTGTTATCCAAATTTTGTCTTTTTTGTTCATAGTCTGAGGTTCTAATAAATACATCAAAGGCATTATCAATTACTGTACTTTCCTTGAAAACCATATTATTAACAAAATCTTCATTAAATACTCTAACACCTTGAATATCCCCGTCAATACTAATTGCAGGTATAATTTCATCGTCACTTCCAAATGGCTTTAAATCGTCCATAGGCTTGCCTTGACTAAATAATGAAATTGCAGTTGATAATGTTGACTTACCAGTTCCATTCATTCCATATCTTATATTAAGTTTTTCTTCTTCTAAAGAAATTACTCCCTTAGAAATATTATTGCAATTTTCTATTGTTATTTTTATTTCTGCCACCCTCTCCATCTCCTTTATCAAAATTTTAACTATATAAATATCTTACAATTAAAATCTATGTCTAAGTAAATCATCTATTAACTTCTCATTATTTTTTTCAAATGCTTCTGAAATACCTTCTACCAATAAATCAATAATCTTAATAGTATATTCATTATCCAAGTAATATTTCAAGTCAGGATCAGACTCTATTTTTTTCTCCAATATTCGTTTTATTTCATATTTGCTCATTCCTTTTCTCATATATTCCTATGCCTCATATTTTAACAAAATCTGCTTTATCATAATGCTTAACATTTCTATCGTTTGTTTCTGTACTTCACAACACGCGTAATATCTTTTTCTTGTCGCAATAATAATCATATTTTCGTTACATTTAGTTAATATTTCTTCATTAAATATATTCTTTCTATCATTGTCAATATTATCATCTGACATCATAGCTTTATTATAAAAATCAATTTTTTTATTTTCCAAAATATCACTTGATAAAACCTCTCCTATATTGATTATTTCACATTTTGATAATCCATTTTCACTCAATGTATTATTCAATATAGTCTGAACCTCAACATTTGCCTTATATCTATACTCAATGTAATCATGGATTGTACTTTCTAATTTTTCAATTTGCTTCTTTAAACAATCTGGAACTTCTAAATATCTAGTATCAGATTTTATTCTTCTCCAAGCATCATACTGTGGATGCGGTAACATTGTTTGAGGTCCCTTTTTAAATTCAATATACAAAGGAAAAGGATTTTGTTCTAAAATATTATTTTGAATATTAATCAACTCATCATAAAGTGGACTGTAAATAATATTTTTTCTTTTTATGTTCTGAGCTGCTTTTTGTTGTTTATTATTTACCCAAACAGATCCCATTAAAGAAAAAAGACCACCAATAAATGCTCCTAATAATGTTCCTACCACTCCAAACAAACCTGCGTTTTCAGTAAGAGCACAAAAATCCATTTTAGTCATTCCAACTATGATCATATATAAAGCTACAAACGACATGACAAACACCAGTAATTTTCTATGTCTTTGAAGCCAAAAATTTATTTTCAATTTTTTCATAATTATCATTCTCCTCTACATTGCTGGCACTCCAACCAATCTTATGTCATTTATCATAGACAGTTCCGATAAACTCAATTTTAAATTAACCTGCCAGCCATTATTCATATATATTTCTATCTCATCATTATGATTTTCCATGGCTATTACTCTAGTTGGAGCTTTCCCTTCAATAATTATGCGATTATGACCAGATATACTTTGAACTATTTTTTCAGCAAAAAGCCAATTATTTTCCGTGCCGTTTAAACAATAACCTTTTCTATCCAAAGCATTTCTAATAAGAATTTCCAAAAAATGTCCTCCTGGTTTTATCTAAATCTAATTTGAAGATTTAATTTGATGAACATCTCACCATTTTCCTCGTACAAACTCATATAATCATGCCTACTTGTAGATGCACGTTCAAGAATGGTATTATCCAGAAGATACTGCTCAAAGAAATTTCTGTTATAAATATGATAAGCAAGAATCTCTCCGTCTGCTTTTACAATGATATATCCACCATTTGCTTCATCCAATCCATCCCAGGGCTTTGCGGATATCTGGTTTTCCCGGTAATTCTGTGTAATTCTTCCGATACCTGTAACCACGTCTCCATAGTTCTTTTCGAAGTTTCAATTCAATAGAAGTATCCTTCGACCTAATATTTTTCATATTCTTATGGCGTTGTTCTTTAGTCAGTCTGTCCACTTTACTCACTCCGATTCATCAGGAACAATTTCCAGAATATCTTCAATATCACACTTTAGTGCTACGCATATCTTAAGCAATATGTCTGTATTAACATTTTCATTCCTTCCAAGTTTTGCAATTGATGCATTACTTATTCCCGCTTTTTCTGCAAGATCTTTTTTCATCATATCTCTATCTATCAACAGTTTCCATAACTTCTTATAACCAATCTTCATGTTTTCCTCCGAGCAAAAAACATATGTTCGTTTAGTATAATATCACATCATGATTGATAAATCAATGCTTTTTTTAATTATTTATGAGTTATCACATTTTATTGTTCGTTTTGCTATTTGCACTTAGATAAGATTACCTTATCTTTACCAATCACCTTCCTCACACTCTCCAGGAACCTCTCCAACAGATTAACCCCATCGATCACAAACTGCTTCATAAACTCATACGCCTTCTCCAACAGTTCCTTTAATGTAGTATTTTCCTCTCTAAGCTTCTGGTTCTCATACATTACATCAATAAGCTTCTCCCTGACATCATCAGTTCCACCCTGTCGGAACATATCATATACGCTCTCTGCAATTTTTGTTCTTTCAATCAGTTCACTTTCCTTAGAAGAAAGCTGTTCCAGATTATTCTTTTTATTCGTAATCATATCCGCATATTTTGCATATTCCTTTTCCGCTGCATTAATACTACTTCTGACTGTCTCCAGCCTGTCCTCATCAGCAGCTATAACATCCAGATTTCTGCTATGACGTTGTTCCTGTGTGGCAATCTGATATGATATGCTTGCGTTATTGCTTCTCAGTTTAGTGTTTTTCTCCTGCTCTTCATTGTTCTGCTGCTTTATATCAGCAAGCTTCCTACTCTCCTGTGCTACCTTATATTCCGTCACAGACAAGTCATGGTTGCGACCTTTTTTCTTCTCTGCCAGCTGTTCCTTGAAATAACATTCAAATCCATAACTTGCCTCCGCTCTCAATTTATCCTGAAGAATCATAGATAATGTTTGTGGTGTAAATACATTTCTTTTTGATACTTTCTTAGATAAGCCACGCTTTGCTCCTTCCCATACCGGAACGCCTACCACATGCATATGCGGACTGGCTTCATCAAAGTGTATGACCGCATTTGCAATCTTGAACTCCGGCAGTAGCTTTTGCAAGCATTCAAGAATATAATCAAATACCTCAGACATATAATTTTTGTTTTTCCAATGCTCGTCCCAATATTTCTTGTCCCCGCATTAAAAAATAATCTCTACCGCCATATCCTGATTAAGACCTGCAACATGTTCAAAGTAGTCCTTTATCTTTCTGTCTTCTCTTTTCTGCCTGCTATTATATTCCTTTACCACATCATCAAATTCTCTGTGATATACCCGCTTAACATCCTGAAACAAATCCGTTGTTCCATAAATCAGTCTGATATTATCTGGGCTGTAATCTGCAGATTTATATTTACGCAGGTTATGCTTTGCAACTCCTGCAAGTGCTTTTTTACTTGTTATCGCACTCTTGCCATGACTTCGTAACTTCTCCATGGTGCGTTCACCTCCTCTTCCCGGCAATTACCGGTATGTATCAAACACCTATATTGACAGCTACAACTTCTATATAACTCGTTGCAACTATTGTATTTTCTTGTCTTAAATTTTAAAAGGGACAAACCCGACCTTTTTTCTCAGATAAGGGTACAATAGCGGTTTTTTTACAAATATAGCAGCATCCCTGTCTCTTGATTACATCACTCATTCTAATTCAAAGCATGAATTTTCTGAATATTTTCTCATGGACTTTTTTCGTCAAAACATATTCTCAGACGGACTTTTTATTTTTGTATTATAAAGTCTACCGCAAACCATATTTTTACGGAAGTGACACCACTGGTGTATTTTCACTAATTTGCACCAGTTTTTGATGCTTCATATAATTGGGATAATTTTTGAAAATAAGAAGAAATGTGCTAATAGATAATACCTATGACACTTCTGTTTAGTACTCATTAATATCAGTGGTACTATCAAAACAGGTATCATATATGTATCACGATAAAAGAAAAAGCCCCATAAATGGCTTGTTTACGCCATTTATGAAGCTCTGTTTACTATTCAAACTCTTTATGTCCCGGAATTAAATTAACTTGTTTTGTTTAAGTTTCGTGCGAAAATGGGGCATATTTTTCTATCTATTACAATAATTATTTCGACCTACTGAATGGTTGTTGCCAAACTGTTGCCATAGGCTAATTATAAAATGTTAACATATAAAATGCAATATGAGTATTTGAAATTCTTCATATTTTAAGAAACAATATACTCAATCTTTTTATTTTACTTTTGTTATAATAATCTTTTCATCCGAAGAAAAATATACCTTGGGATACATATTTCCAAATCCTCGCACCGTTTCCGAATATGCAACATATTCTTTATCAACTGAATCAATATCATTTAACTCAAGTACAATATCTAAATTTAAATGAGAATAAGTCATTTTATTTATTTCCATTATATATTCTTTAACTTTAATTCCATTATTAAAATAAAGCATCTTGCATATACCACCTGAGCCAACCTGAAAATCCGTCAGCTGAATCTGCTTTGTCTTTTGCTCATCATTAAGCGATTTGACCATGATTTTGGATATTGGAATGACACCTCTTAACATACTAAAAATAGTCCCTTTATCTTCATATATCAACTCATCCGGCTTGGTACGTTCAATAATCATTTTACTATGTTCATCATAAAGCAACCGACTAACTAACTCATTGGAAAGTAGTTCTCGTTCCTTCTCGTCCAATAAATTGCGTTGCAATTCCAAATAATCAATACATTGGTGAATCGATATTCTTTTGTTCATATCTTCAAAAGTAGCCTGCTCTATTAATTTATGTATTGGCTCTAATGTAATTACATCACCAAAATTCTCTTTATTTAGAAAAATCTGAACATCTCCTCGTTGATATTGTCCTCGAAAACCGATATTATCCCCCTTCAATGTCATCCATAATACCTTAGCAAATAAATATACATCCGAAGGTCTAAAATCTAAATCCAAATCTGTTTGCACATTCTCTAATTCAGGTGGCATTATTTTGTATGGTCCTATTCGCTCATTAAATTCTGTAAGCCGTTCCTCCTCTATTCCCCAATACAATCCAAAATCAGAAAGAACTAATCGATTACCTAATATCAATATATTTTCCGGCTTAATATCTCGATGCGCTCCATTCCTCTCGTGGATGCATTGTATAATTCGTGCCAACTGAAGCATATCTACTATCTTGATATATATATTAGGGGAGTGTGTAAGCTTATATGGTTTCGCTTTAGGCATCAGATACCATGCTTCATCCATAGTTCGGGGTATATCTTGTGGACATTTCTTATCAAGCACCTGCATTATACCATCAATATCCTTCAACTCATTTAAAGCAATTATCTCGTTCTTAAATCTCTTATATCTTTTTTCCTTATCTGTGCCTTCATACTCGAAAAATTTAGCCACCATAGGAACCTCTAATCCATTATCGGATAGAAGTTCCACTTCATACACAGCCCCATTGCCTCCCCTTCCAATAGGTCTATTCTTTCTATAAAAACTATACGATTCACCTATGTATTTTTTTCTACCATTCATCTTCTGCACGCTTTCTTTCATATTCAGCTTCGCGTTTATAATCATCACTAATTGCAAAATATATATCTGCAGTATAGGGATAGCGTTCTTGTAATGCTTCCGCATTCTTTTGATATCTTTGATGTAATATAATCTCAGATTTACCAGCGTCAACCATATGCACTCCACGTTTGTTTTCTTCTGCTACCACATAGGCGGTTTTTAACGAATCTGTGTAATATTCTTCTATAACCATACGCACAGCTTCACACGGACTATAACCATCCCCCCCAATTGGTGAATATGCCAATAAACGTCCAACCAAATTTCCGAATAGTCTTTCTTGCTTCTGGTTAATCAGTAACTCTTTAAACTTCTCTATCCACTTTTTCAGATTTTCATATATGACTTCCCCATCCTTTTCTGTTGGGCAAAACTTTGCTTTATCAAAACCCGAATAAACCTTATTGGCCAATTTTCTCTTTTCTTCGTCAATATTTTCATTGTCATCCGCCTTATATATAATACTAACTAATAACGCATAGAAGGTCGGATCATCCTTCATAATCTTTTGCATACATTTCATATGCTCCCATTCAAGCACATTTCTGCACATCCACTCTAATGTCGCTAATTCTGCACATTTTTCATCATCATCTATAAAAGTTTGTTGTAGAATATTAAATATTTCTTTAAGGTAATAATCAGTCATAGAACTAGCAACATCACTTTTTATATCAGATATTTCAAGTGTAGCATTATATAATTCTTGAATAGAAATTTTATCTTTTATATCATACAGCAATTCTAAATATGTATTGAATGAACCATATTTTTTACACTCATTTATCGCCCATATAAACACTTTATGCTCCGCTTTATCTGATATCCTTAATCGTACATTTCTGCTCCAATACATCTTCTTGATATCTTCATTTTCCTTCACAATAAGAGCATTTTCATAATCCTCTACAAACTCTAATGAAATCAAGTTTGTTAGAAGATTTTTATTACCAGATATACTTTTAACCTTTTCTATAACCACGCTTAAATCTATAATTCCTTTTCTATATAGATAGCTTACATAGTCATAAACATATTTTCCTTCTTTATCATTTTTCATTAAAGAGCAAAATACTTTCTCATCAAACACCCCATCACAATAAAACTGTGCCAGGACTTCACCTACTACGTCATATTTTTCCTTCACAGCCAATTGAATTAATCTATCTATTGAATATCCTTTCTCCTTAAATTTCTTGATTCTTGCATTAATCTCTTCCTCTCTTAATATATAATTTTGATTATGTATTTCTGTGTTTTCTTCTTTAGAATATGGAATAGGATTAAGCAACGGGAAATCAGATACATGTGAAAAAATATACAAATAGTCATAAATCTTTTCACCTACAACTATTTTATTCATTACACATTCATATTCACGCAATACTTCTTGTGGCATACTCCAATCTGCATCTTCAAAATATCTGTGTCTAAATATCTCATATCTTATTTCATTTTTTATCCTGATTTTTTCTTCGTCACTCATTTTTTTACAAATAAACACTAATTTTTCAAATACTTCTTTTTGAATATTTATATCATAAGACTTTATATGCTGAAGTATTTTAATCCATCTGTCAGCGCCCGTGTATGCTCTATCAATGCACATTCTCAGATATTCAATATATGTTTTATTTACTTCACGTACGTATAATTCTTCTGGTTCATCTATTCTTCTGTATTTAGGTATATTCAACGTTGAACATATTGAACTTGTCCCATGTGGCAATTTAGATGCAATAACATCCCAAGCATTTGGATATCGTTCAATTGCACTCCTTGCTAACTCAATTTTCTGTTCAACCGTCAATGCGCTCTCATTAATCCAAGCACAAAAGACCACATCTAACACACTTTTAGGGCTATTACTTATACTAAATTTAATATTATGTGAGTCAATCTCCCATAACCACTCCAAAGCTCTTACAACATATTTCTTTTGCTGAATTAGTTGTTCTACGGCCCATAAAACATTGGTATAGTAATGTCGACTTGTCATAAAGTCTCCACCTTTTTCTGCAAACAAGTCGATTAACCCTTGGGATACCTCTATTTCAGATTCTAGTTTTCTTAAAACACTTTCCGGTGAAGCTTCGCACAACTCTGGCAAATATTGTGAAATATATCCCCATCTTTCTTTACTGGTAATAGTATCCAAAACTTTTGCTACTATATTATCAATTTGCTTTTGATTTTCTTCATGTCCTCTATAATACGCACGCATAATAAGAGTTCTTATCATCCCCTTTTTTAACGTTGGAGACCACTCTGGTTTCTTTGCGTAAATACTCGCCTCAAAATGCTTTTCAAAAGGGTACTCAAAAATAGGCTCTGATTCTATCAAAACCTCATAAAATAGACTTATAAATTTATCCCACATCTCGTCATTTATATAAAGATCCAACTCTTCCCATGCATCTTCTACACTAGCAAGTTGCATATTGCTCCCTCTATAGCTATTATTCGATACTATGTATGGATTTTCTCTATGTAAATACTTTCCCAATTCTTTTTTGCAGTCACTGTATGCTTTTCCTGACATTTCTTCGAAAACCAATACATCTCCGGTTGCTTCAGTCCATTTACCACATAAAAGAGCAGCTATAACCACATCTGAATGGTCTTCTACCCAATTTGGCTTATCATACATCGCACCATCAAAAAGCTTTTTCTTTAATGGCACATATAATCCATGGGTATTATCCACCATCTTATAGGCTTCATTTGCATCTATGCCAAGTTCTTCTAATGAATCTATAATATTTCTTTTTGTCCTTTTTCTCAGAATCAATTTATTTTGTGTATAGCAAGGTTCATCTTCACCATATATAAAAATATTGGTATTATTAGGAATTACCACTATCCTATCTGCATAAAAAAACGGCACTAAAATATTCCCTGACAAATTTGAATGTTGTAATTTATTCCACTCTTTCTCCGACTTAACCACCAATGTGATTCTTTTCGAATTCTTATTTTTTAATTCATTTAAAATTCTATAAGTTGTCTCTTCTCTCGATTTTCCAACAACATATACCTTTGTATCATTTAGAGAATTCTGGAATTTTGATTCAAATTGTTCATCATCAAGTTTGAAAAAATCAAGTCCCATTCCTTTATATTTTGTTTCTCTCCTAATCTGCGCATCAATATCCGCTATTGAATAGGTAGTTATTTTCTCTTTATTTAAATTTGAGATTTGATTTAAAACTAATTCTAATTTTGATTCTAATGCAGCAAAATAAGTTCCTATTTCCTTTCTCATATCACCCAAAAACATTTCCAATGCTTTATCCGAATCATTTTCTTCTAAATAAGTTATTATAACCTGCATAAAGTGATGAATATACGTTTCTGTCTCCATTATCGGAATTTCATAACTCACCATCAAATCATATAACTCATTATGAAGTAATTGCGAAAAATCATATCCATTCTTATCTTTCAATCTTTTCGCTATCCTAATTAGATTATCCTTTGAAAATACGGAATATAAATCATCTTCAAATTTCATTAAAACATCCGGATTATTCACAAAAAAATCCCCTGTTGAAACAAATAGCTTTTGCCATTTATAATTTTCCTTAACACTATCTAATTTTTCTTTAACACCATCTAATAATAAATCGACTATATTATCTTTTATTTTTTCTTTCATAAGCGAAAATCCTTTATTTATACACCAGGTTCAAGTAATCACTGATGTTTTTTCTTAATAATTTCACAATATGTGCTCGGTTTTATACTATAATAGTGGACAAAATTTTCTGTACTTCCTCCGACTGTATCAGCATCCTCATCTTATCATTCCCATCCTCAATCTCAGGCTTACCACACCTCAGATTATCCGGATGTTCTGACACACAACAATCCTTGTACCAACACTCACCCATAAGCGAACCCTTAACGGACCACTTCTCGTTTTGTGTAAATTCACCCACCAATGATTTCATCACACGCTCTGTAGAGTATCTCTTAAAACTTGCCAAATACTGCAATGTCTTCTCATCACCAATCTTTGACAAGTTGATTCTATGATCTTCAATCACTGATAAAACCTCTTCACGAATCTTGATTTTATCTGTCTTTCCGGTGCCTGTCCATGCCACTAGCTTATCAAAAGCAAGAATCAGGTATTCAAAACAAATCATATCCAGAATTATGATCTTTCCTTCTGCCTTATCTGCTATTGATTTCAACATACGGTACTTATTACGAATATCCTGATTATCAACCACATAATCAAATGCAACATAGTATTTATCATCATCTTTACTTTGCAAGTCTAATACTGCATCCAACAATCCTTGATTGCTTCCTTTACTCTCAACAACAATCTCCTTGTTAAAGAAAAGCTGGTTGACTAATTTCCAGAAGTGAAGTCCTGCGCCGGTATCTTCTGTCCATAAATACTTCATATCACAACTCCTCTTCCAGTGTTATCCTATTATTGTCAAACTTCAACACTTTAAAGCTTTTATCAGATACATTTAGTCCGTCGCAATTTCGTAGGAAAAGCATATATTGATTCGACGGCTCAAAATTAATAAAACGTCTGACCTCATCATTAATCAAATTATCTGCATTATCGACTACAATAAAACTATCTCTGCACTGTTCAATCGATTCTGAGAAATTATCTGATTTGTAATTAAACAATTTTATAGCTTTGTATTCATTAGTTAATCGTAAATCTTCTAACATTTCATAAAGCACAGTTTTACCAGTACCGCTATCTCCGCCAACAAGAGTTATTCTATCGTCAAATTCCAGATTGTATGAAAATGGATCTGCTTTAAATGTAATATTCTTATATATCATCTGCTTCTCTCCTTTCATACTCCTTGCCCCACCAGGCGTTATATCCTCTCCCTCCGGTCACTATATCAGAATCATTAAATCTGATTTTTGCATCATCCGGGATATCAAAAAGCGTTGGTCTGGACATATATATCTTTATATTATCCATAGTGAAAATAATTTTAAGTACATTCGGACCACATTCTTCTACATTTACTACCTTATCAGGATGCTTTACAATATTAAGTAATGTTTTGCAGCCAGATGACAGATTTCGGATTGTACCTAATCCATATTTTGTTTCAATGTGCTTGTCCGGTGTCAACTTTGCCTCATCTACTTGCTGAATGAGATTTATTTCATATTGCGACATCTCTTCATTGCCTGTATTTAAATTAAAGTAAAGGTCATTCTGAAGTATACAATTTTTTAAGTTTCTTTTTTCTGTGTATATATCAATCATTTGATACGTCTCCTTTCCTTTGTTGTTTCTCATCCATTTATAATATTAACCAAGGCAGGTAATTTCTATATTGATACACCTATTATTATAATGCACATATTATAGTAATGGCTTGCAGATTTATTTTTACTATCTGCAAAACAAAAATCCACTGACTTGCCTGTCCGTCTAAAAAAAATTATAAACTCTTGCCTATGTCTCTGCAAGATGAAATTTTGTGGTATTAATGGTCAGTATCACTATTAGTTTTTATGTACTGACTAAAATCAATTACCTTACTGGCATTTACAATAAAGAAGACATTTCTTCCTTTTATTCTCGTCAAATTTGCGTCCCGGCAGAACACAAATGAAGCACCTTTGTTTTCTTCAATCTTTGTTGTTTTTAGTTGTTCTTGAACTGCTTTTGTTGCACCAATCCTGCTTTCACTTTTATTAATTTTCATTATATTCTGTACCCTTGCCATCACTATCTCCAAATGTAATCTCCATCAATTCACATGCTATATCTTTGCTCATAACTCTCATAATACTGTCATCTATCTTATCTTTCGCCAGTAAATTAATATTTCCATACCATACTACTTCTTGGTCAATAACGGCAAACCGGTCGCAATATTCTTCTTCTGTTTTTATATAAAAACCAGCTTTACGCATATCTTCGTGTAGCTGCATCCAATATGCAGCATCACCAAATCCATATGAATCCGGAGTCCATGTAACTACTGTAATCTGAACTCCTGCCTCCTCTTTTTTCTTTAACATGCTGATTAATTCATAAACTTTTTGTCCGCTGATGGCCGGGCTGGAAATGATTATATTTTTATTGGCATCAAACAGATCCTTATGGAAAGTCTCTCTATAATTATCTCCATCATATATTGCATTAGCTGTCTGTTTATCAGTCTTCAAGCCACTAGACAGCTCGTAGCCAATCTGTTTATATGCCTTCAGTCGCTTCATATACATATTATCAAACATTGGAATATGATTATCCACATAGTCATATATTATCACATTTTCTTTGCCCGCATAATCACGATTCAATCGTCCTGCGTACTGTTCAACTACACCACGGAATGATACAGGTGTCGCCATAAAAAGTGTATCCAGTCTTGGAAAATCAAACCCTTCTCCTACCAGAGAACCTGTTGCTACCAATATCATAGTTTTATCGTTATTAACCTGATGCATCTGTTCAAGAATTTTTCTATGTTCTTTTTTAGAATTATTACCAGTCATAAGAAATACATAATCAGCATAGCTTTTTAAACACTCGTACAACTTTTCTGAATGATCCTTGTATCGTGACAAAACAACCGGAGTACGACCTGCTGAAACGCAGTCTATCACATCCCCAATAATCTGCTCATCCCTAACATCATTATTATGAATAATCTCATATGCTTCATTAGGATGCATCTTTTCGGTAATCACACCCCTTGGTGGTACAGTTCTGGTAAAGCGTGGATAAACAAGATGCTGTATCCCCTGCTCTTTTGCCTTTTCCTTTGCAGTATAACTATACCTTATAGATCCGATTAGCATATAATTGATCTTTTCCAGTCCATCCCCTCTTTTCGGAGTTGCTGTCACACCATATACATACTTTGCTTTCACTTCTTTTAAAACATTGGCTATTGTTTCAGAAGCAGAATGATGGCACTCATCAACCAGCACGAGTCCGTATTCTTTCAACAGCTTATGATACTCTCCCTTTTTGCACAGTGAACCTGCCATTGCAATATCTATGATTCCAGTCATTGAATCATGTGCTCCCTGCAGAGTTCCAATCAAACTTTTTCTTTTCCGCACTCTCCCTGTCTTAGTTTCATAGGTCGGAAGTTCCTCATTAATATTTAAGAATTTTCCCAATGCCTCTTTCCACTGCTCTATCAGCGCAGAAGACTCCAGTATAATCAATGTACTCACTTTCTTTTGAGCAATTATTGCACTGCTAACCACAGTTTTACCAAATGCAGTTGCAGCATGAAGTATTCCGTTATCGTATTTTATAAGCTCTTTCAATGCCTTATCCTGTTCAGAACGCAATTCACCTATAAAATCCACATTAATATTTCTTCCCTGCTGACGCTCATCTTCGATTTCACAATCAATATCTGCCTGTTTTGCCTTTTCCAAAAGTTCATCCTGCAGTCCCCTTGGTATCTGTATATATCCACTAAGATGGTCTTTTCCTAGATAAATCCATCTTGGAATATCATAATTTGATGTTCCTATTGCCTGATTTTTATAGAAAACCGGATTACTGATTGCTGCCATTCTGCGGATTTTATTCTGCATAGAAGCCTTCAAATTTGTATTATCCACATATATTCCATTGGATAATATAATATGTAACTTTCCTTCAACATCATTTTTGTTAAAACGCTGCATTCTGTTCCATGGTTTTTCCCTGTCACTTTCGTCAGCATCTACAACAATATCTTCAATAGGATTTGTCCATTCTTTTATTTTTTCTTCTACAAATTCTTGCGATAATCTTGGCTTGCTAAATAATATTCTCCATTGATCAGGATATGCATTCCAGTTGCCATCAATAAACGCACTATTTCCATCCTGCAAAGCCTTCCCCTGCAGCGGCAATGCAATCAGATTACCAAGTGACCTATTATCTGATAACGAATCCTGTGCAGGCAGCATTCTGTCATAATATTTAAAAGATTTTAAATTAACCTGTTCTGCACCTTTATCAAGCAATGCAAATCCAAATTTTCTTACCAATGAAGCAGCTATCGGTTTATCAAAGAATATCCATATATGTACACCTTTGCCAGACCTTGAACGTTCCACTAACGGATCTATTCCATTTAACACACAGATTTCTCGCATTGCCTCAACTTCTTCAATCCATGTATCATCAGTATTTGCAAAATCCCTTTCTTCTGCTCCCTTATCATGATTATCAAAATCAAATACAATAAATCTGCATGTACCATTACTAAAAAGCGGATAAATACCTATTACATCAGTTGCATTATAAGAATTTCCCTGCAAATGATTTAATATAATAAACTTTGTTATAGTTTTATAAGAACAGCTCTTGCAATCCTTACAGTTAATACCATCTTTTAATTTCCTATGACATCCACTTGTCCACAAATTATTACACTGCGGATAATATGCTGCCTTACCAGTTTCTTTATTAACACTACGCTTTGCATAAACATCCTGTCTTCCCCAGAACATATAAAAGAACTTATTTGCCATATTTTCTGTTATTGTTTGTGGGTGAATAATTCTTTTTCCCTGTTCCAGATCATAAGCTTCTTTACAATCATTTTGTCTAAATGCTGATAACTCCTTATAATATGACAACCCTGCTTTATCCAACATATTTCTCAATATCTGGTTTTCCAGTTGCAGGTCATTCAACTTTTTCTGAAGTTGTGATATGTTTTCTATTGAATCACGCATATTGGTATACCTCCTAACATCTGCATTATCTATCGCAATAAAACTATCTCTGTACTGTTTGATTGCCACTAAAAAATCATCCGATTTATAATTAAACAACTTGCCTAAAAAGTTCATAATACAATCTGTCTTCGTATATCGTATTTTCTCCATACTTCTCATATAGATATTGCTGTCCCAAATTTTCATTCTTCTTATAAAACTCAGCATTTCATATTTAGCAATAATAAGACTGAAATTTTTTAATCCACAGGCTTAATATATCTTTTTCTTTTAGTTATTCCAATACAAGTCAATAACTCCTTATTCACTAATTCGTCTAATAATTGTCTTGTCCTTGGACCTTTTAAACCTATCTTTTCTGCCACCTGTTCCGTACCATATTCAATGTCAGCCTCCATAATGGTTAAAATCTGCTGATTTTTCTGCTGATTTATCATCAGATTTCTTTTCCATCTTCATCACAAGTGTCACCTGATCGAGATCTATTTCTTAGTTTAGGAAACCCAAAAGCTCCATTCTCCACTTCTGCATAATATTTCAGTTCATATGCTATCTCTCCGTTCTGAATTGCATTTGCAATCTCTGATATCTCATTTTCTATATCCTCCAAGTTTACATACCAAGCTAAAATCACAGAGTGTTCACCCCAAAAAGTTACTTTATCAATGCCATTTAAGATATATTTTGGTTCATCTTCCCTAATTATCATTCTCTTCAACTTTTACTGACGCTTTGACCATTTTATTTCGTTCTTTAATCCAAATAAATATTTTTACAGCTATAACAACCGCCACAATACTACATATACCAATAGAGGCTTGTATTTTATGTGCCATAGCAAATTTTCCAGCCCAAATCACTCCATATGCTATCGCCCATATTACCACAAATACAACAGTCCGAATTATCCAATGAAACAATGAGCCTGCAGATCTTCCAGATATAGAACCGCTATGAAATAAATCACCTACCTTGTCGTATGCAACATGATATGCTATTTCACCAATAACCAACAAAATAATCCATTCATAATACCATTTAATTGGTAATCCCAACGGTTCTGTTGCTAAATCAAATATAAATTCAAACATTTAACACCTCTCTTTGTCCACTTCCGTAAAAAAGTATTCCAACGTCTCCACAAACATATTTGCATCAAACAATTCTTTTATCTGACTTCTGCTCATCCATGCAACTTGCGCCACTTCATCTGTTGTAGCATTGCTCAAATCAACCTCTCCATCATACTCGAACAACCAAACATCTACAATTTTATTAACTACTTTACCGAACTCTATTTTCTTTATATCAGACAAAATAACATGACCTTTTTCCGGTAATAAATCTACCCCAACTTCTTCTTTTGTCTCCCTGACTGCTCCCTGCAAGCTATCTTCACCTTTTACAACCGAGCCATCCACACATTCCCACACCAAGGGATATGTTGGTCTGTTAGCCGAGCGCTGTGCAATCAGATACTCTCCCTTTGAATTGCGAATCCATACATGTACCACCAGATGATATCCGTCTATTGGTAACTGCTCACCTCTAACATGGTCCTTCCCAAGAAGTTCCCTATTTTCATCATACAAATCCCAAATTTCCGCATCCGGTACATATTCCACAATATCGCCAAAATCTGCATTTAGAGTCTTACATATCTTACTTAAGATTGTAAGACTTACTTCTTCATCACGACGTAATTTTGTCATCGTGTTAGGAGCAATTTCTGCCTTTTTACGCAAATCAGATTTGCTCATTTTTTTATCCACTAGTAATTTCCATAATTTGTTATATGACACAGCCATAGTATCCGCTCCTACCTATTCACATAAATCTTTTTCTGCTTCATATCTACCTTTGCAACAGCACCATACTGTAACGCACATCGTGGCATAGCATGTCCGAAATTAACATTATAAACGATCGGAAGTTTCTCATTGTCTATCACTCTAATAAGAATATCTTTATATTCCTGATAATAAGTTTCATCCTGTGGTTTTCCAACTAATACACCATTTACCACGTCGAATACTCCCTTTTCTTTCAGTAATAACACTTCTCTTTCAAACAATTCAGGAGTCGGTTTTTCTTCGCAGGTTTCTATAAATAGAATTTTCCCAATCCACTCTTCCTTATTTGGAAACAGATCATATCTTTCACAAACTTCCTTTTCATCTTCATATCTGCTATTGGTCCGCTTTCATATACCATATTTTTATATGATATCATAGAATCACCACATCATCAACAACAGTCGCAATCTCTTGCGATTGTTTCTCAATCAATCATAGATTATCTTAAAAATCAAAGTTACAGAAGTCATCTCCCTCTGCCCCTATTCCACATCTTATCTTCCACTTTATCTTTATCAGCTTCTCATTAATATCTGTGGTACTATCAAAACAGGTATCATATAGGTATCATGGCAAAAGGAAAAGCCCCATAAATGACTTGTTTACGCCATTTATGAAGCTCTGTTTAATATTAAAACTCGGCAAATTGCTTCTTTTGCAACCGCTATTTTGAATAAACTGCATCGTTTCTGGAAAGAAGATATACACAATACTGATTCATGCTGATACCTTCCCTTTTAGAATGTTCTGCAAGGGAACGATGAAGACTTCGTGGGATTCTAAGTTTAAACTGTCCAGAATAATCCTCTAAGCTGTCCGGCTCATGGATTTCAATACCATCTTCCAGGGCAGCTTCCAACCATGCTTTCTTGGCATCTAAAGCGTTTGCGACAGCGGATTCTACTGTTTCTCCACAGGTAATACATCCCGGAAGCTCCGGAAATGAAACCACAAAACCGCCCTCATCCTTATCCTCTACAATTTCCATACGATAATTCATTGCAAAATAATCATTCAGCGTTTTCATCATTCACAGCCTCACTTTCCACAATCTGCTTTACCATCTCTACATACACTTTTTTGATGGGTTCATGCTTCGGTATCGTAATCGGTTGACATCCGGCTTTTCTGAACGTGTAATGACTGCTTCCGCCCTTTGGGGCATTCATTACATATCCATAGCTTTCCAATACCTTACGCAATTCATCAAACCGGAGGTCTTTTGATAAAGCATATATTCTCGTTAATAGTTTATCCCATTTTGACATTGTGAATACCTCCTGTCTATATTATATGTGGTGTCACATTTGGTGTCAATATTTTTTATCAAAAGAGATTTACATTCAGAATAATATCTATCATTTCTTGCTTTCCAATAGTATATGCCATACAATTATCTTTCATATATTTCTTTCTCTTTTCGTATTTCCATTTCTACACAAAGCATAGCATGGTCCGGATATCCCGCAGGAATTTTCCATACTTTCCCCGGCACTATATCAGCTTTATCCGGATACACATCAGTATCTTCGCTTAAGAAATCCCAACAATACGATTCATTGCATGTGATTCCTTTATATACAGCATGATCAAGTCTTTGAAAACTCGTAATTATACCATTCTCAAAATTATCCACAAATATGGCTGAGCAATCATCAAATCCACCACTATAAGAGCCTTTATAATCGCGATAATGCTCACTCATTCTCATCTGCAAAATATTGAAATCCCCAGCAATAATCCAAGGATTCTTCTGCATCCTAAGCTTCTTATTCATCCATTTCGATATCAATAACGCATTTTCTAAGCCCTGAATATATCTACAACCAATGATTGTTATAAAGGCCAATGCGGCTAAAGCAAAGCATTTATAATACCGGTATTGAAATTATTCTAGATTACACATCTGACAACCTTTTCCTCCAATGCCAGCTTTTTATTGTATTCGGTTGCTTCAACGATTAAATCTTTTATATATTTGTATGTTTTTCCATTATCGGCACCTTGTGCAAAATTTGCACAAGTTGAATTTTCATCAATTCACCTGCTATCTCATTACTCAAGACTCTCATAATACTGTCATCACCCCTATCTTTCGCCAGAAGATTAATATTACCATACCAGACTACTTCCTGGTCAATAAGGGCACAACACTCACATGATTCCTCTACTGTTTTAATATAAAATCCTGCTTTGTGCATTTCTTTATGTAACTGCATCCAATATGATGTATCTCCAAATCCATAGGAGTCCGGTGTCCATGTTACTATTGTAATCTGAACTCCCGATGCCTGTTTTTCTTTTAGCATATTAATCAGTTCATAGACTTTTTGGGGTAGGCGAGTTATTTGTTTTCTAATAGGTTGTAATTGTATACTAGAATAAAATAATTATCACTTTCTATTTCTTTTATTGGTTCTACATAGTTTACACTATATTTATAGGTGTAATATTCATCAGCCTTCAATAATAAAAAATATTCCTTATAGGAATTGTCCTTATACCAGTTTATGTTGGTCTGGTATGCTCTAGGTGATACGCCCGACTCGTTTACATTGATACATCTGACCTTTACATCATTGTCGGATAATAATGTGATACTATTTGCATTCCAGAAGGTTCCATAGCCATATTGAAGATTATTTTTTTCTAATGTATCTATAACATTTTCTAATGCCTGATTACTTTCTGACCGGGTATTATTAATTTTTAATATACCAATTGTGGAAATAATCATTAATATTTCTATCGGAATTACTATAATTGCAAACATTCTATGATACTGCTTTTTATCATATATCCATTTTGCAAACATAATACATAAAATAACAGATGTCCCTACAATTGGAGATAATCGCCAACAGGCTGTATTTAAACTTCCAAATACCCAGCCTAATAAAATCAGTGCTGTCATAAATGAATGTGTTAATATCATAAGCTTATAGGCTATAGTTTCAAATTTGTTATACATTATTGTCATTATAATAGGAACAATCAAAACTACTAAGGAGCATATTATTTTTAACAGCTCTATAATACCCTCGCTAGAATATATTAACATTCTGCTTCCAACATCTACGCCGAATAATGTAAACCATTGCGGAACAAAGCTTAGAAAATTATCCAGCCACTGGCTTTGCTTAGAAAATACCGAATATCCTTCCTGATAACCTGCTACTATGTTTCCATTTGCTATTTTTCCTAACAGCATACCTACAATAATAGCTAATATTAAAGCTAAAATTATTTTATATTTCTTTTCATTTTTTTTGCTGGCAAAAGGTGTTTTTACGTCAAAAAATATATTTGCCATAATTGCTGCCAATACCGGTAAGCCATATATAGTAAGGGCTTGTATACCGTTCATTGAGCATAGTACTGTCCAGATTAAAAGTAATATCATATATTTCTTTTTTGATTTTTCACAATTAAGCACTCTTAGTACAAGACCTAATCCTACCATAACAAAAAGTAGTCCCAGACTATAATATATTATGTGGCACCAGAATATTTCTCTTAGCTTTTCGCTTATGGAAACTATTAAAAACAGTGCTGAAACTCCAAAAACACTCCATTTATAGCTAAAGTTCATAGACCTTAGCAAAAAGGCAAGTGCCAGGCCAAAGCATATTGCAAATAACACCATACCACATAGCTGTGCTGTCATACTGACACCAAATATTGCTACAAACGGAACCATCAAAAGCTGTCCACCAAAAGGCAGCAGGCAGGCGTAATAAAAGTCGCTGTTCATAAGAGCCTTTCCATCTAAAACAGCCTCTGCCCAGGTAATAGTATCTGTACAGTCGGCATGATAATAGCCCTTTGAAATAAAAATAATATAAAAAAATACAATTCCAATAGATACTGCTCCCATCAGGGATACTGCTACTTTTACTGCCATGTTATTTTTGCTCATGATATTCCCCCTCTGTATTTACATTCCATATATTAGACTTGTCCTTTCTGTCCTTTATGATGTTGTCTACAGCCTCAAAAGAAGTAACCATTGAATGGTCCATATTGTTATATCTATGCTGACCGTTTCTGCCTACACAATACAAATTGTCATAGGTATTTAAATAATCTACTAATTCATCTATCTGATCATAGGTATCAAAATATGCCGGATATGCTTTTTTAACCTTTTCCCTGTGAGCATCAAGGACAGCCTTTTCATCTGAAATAATACCCATTTTAACAAGCTCCTGACTTGCAAACCTTATACATTCTTCATCTGACATATTGTAAAAATCGTCACCCTCATTGCAGAAATACTCTAAGCCTATCCATACCTTATGGTCTATGTCCTTTACAAGATATGGCGACCAGTTATTAAATATCTGGATTCTTCCAAGCTTTACATCAACGTCCTGTACATAAATCCAGCAATCCGGAACAATGTTGTTAATAGTTTTTATATTTGTCTGATTCTTAAGATTAAGCTTATCCACCAATAAGCCTACTGTAACAAAATCTCTGTATGGAAGTCCCTTTGCAATAGCAGCAATATTTTCCGGAACGCTATTCATCCCTGCTGTTAAATCCTTAAGTGGCATTGAGGAAATGAAAATATCACCCTCAAGCTCTACCTGCTCTCCGGCCTTCTCATAAACCACACTCCGGATTTTTCCGTCTGAATTGTTTATTTTTACAACCTTTGCATTTTTAATAATGCTTCCACCCATATTTTCCACTTTGCCTGCTGCTACCTCCCAAAGCTGTCCCGGACCATACTTTGGATAATAAAATTCTTCAATAAGAGAGGTTTCCACCTTTTTATTTTGGGAATTTTTCTTAAATATTTTTGAAAATACATCCTTTATAATTGCGACTATTGAAAGTCCCTTAACTCTTTGAGCCCCCCAGTCTGCTGATATTTCTCTAGGGTGGCGTCCCCACAGCTTTTCTGTGTAGCCCTCAAAAAACATAGAGTACAATTTTCTTCCAAATCTATTTATGTAGAAATTTTCTAAGGAGGTTTCTTTTTTCTTAAACACACACGCCTTTAGATAGCTAAAGCCTGCACATATAGTTGTAAAGAAGCCCATATTTTTTATAGTTTCCCACTTTAAGCTAATAGGATAATCAAAGAATTTTTTCTTATAGTATATTCTGGACACCCTATTTCTAATAAGCATTACCTCATCGTCCTTTTCCGGGTCCGGTCCGTTTTCAGCTAATGCTTTTTTTCTTCCTAATATTTTGTCATCATAGGCATCTGCACCCTGAGTAGGCATAATTCCAGCCCACCACTTCGTAACATTATCATCCTTGGAGAAAAATCTGTGTCCTCCTATATCCATACGATTTCCATTGTGCCTTACAGTTCTTGAAATGCCTCCTATCTCATTACTTTCCTCTAATATAATAATTTCATATTCATCCTTAGTATTTTTCAAAAGCTGAAATGCCGCAGTAATACCTGCCGGGCCAGCTCCAATAATAACTACTTTTTTCATAATAATCTCCAATCTATTTTTTTCTATACAAAGTAATTTTTCTAGCTACAAAATTCCAAACTAAAACTATAATAGTCGCTATAACTTTTGAAACCATAAAATACAAGCCTGCAATCTCTGTAAGCACATACATTATTATTTCAGTAAATCCTAAGCCTATTACGCCTATAATTCCATAGACCAGAAATTCTATCTTTCCGTTTACGCTGCTGTTCTCAAAAACCAGCAGCTTGGATAGTCCATAATTAACGGCAAGACCTATAACAAAAGCAAATATCACGGATATTAAATAGTTTACACCAATAGTTGTAATTAAGAAAAGACTCCCTCCGTCTGCCAAAAATGCAACTCCCCCAACAAATATGTATCTAAAAAATTGTATAAAGGTATTGTTGCTTTTTGTTATAAACAGACTTTTGAAGTCTAACTTAAATATATAATCAAATAGTTCTTTCATATGGTTCTCCTCATAGCTTCATAATTGAAATTATATATACATTTCCAGTAGTCGTATACATAAAACCATTCTTACATATTATATCACGAAATCGGTCGAAAGTCAGTATTTTTCTGTCAAAACTTCGTGAAATTTCACAGTTACAAATCCAAATTTTTCTCATGAAAAAAAGTATAGGTTTGTATTAAATTATCTTTCTTTGAGGCATCTGTATTATTTTGGTTAATGGTGCTGAACCATATGGAAGATTTGATGCTATAGCATTTGCTGAGGAAGTACCTGTATCAGATATTTCTGTATGGTTGTAAGATATTCCGGCTGCTTCAAGTAGTGGATTTCCATATGGTGGTTCTGGTGTTGGTGTAACACTTGCTGCAGCTGCCAGTTGCTCCAGATTGTTCACAAGCTCTGCATCTGCCAGAACCTTTATCTCGTTTATGAGACCAGACTTCGTAAAAGAGAAGATTCTTTTGTGCAACTTGCTAATTCTAAGGATTACCAGCATTTTGAAAATAATACTGGTAATCGATAATCCCTACGGAAGCAGATGATCTGCCGCCAGGTACAGCTCATACCATTCCTCACGAGTCAGAGTAATATCGCACGCCGCGATAATTTCTTTCAGGCGGCTTTCACTTGTAGTGCCGGTAACAATCTGCATATTTGCCGGATGACGTAAAATCCACGCAGCCGCAATAGTAGTATCGCTGACATTATATTTTTCGGCAATCACATGAAGTTTTTTATTCAGTTCAGGGTATTCGTCGCTTCCGAGAAAGCAGCCTTTCCATGCCGGCATCTGAAACGGAGACCATGCCTGGAGAGTGATATTGTGGAGGCGGCAGTAGTCGAGCAGACTTCCATCGTGATCGATTGAACCTGGGGTTTCCATATTGACTTCCATGCCATTTGCAACAAGATTGGAAACAGGGATGCTGAACTGAACCTGATTGACAACGAGTGGTTGGCGGACATATTTCTGCAGCAGTTCAATCTGCATCGGCTTATGGTTTGAAACTCCAAAATGGCGAACCTTTCCGCTTTCATAAAGAACATCAAATGCAGCAGCAACATCTTCCGGTTCTACGAGTGCATCCGGACGGTGAAGAAGCAAAAGATCAAGATAATCTGTATGGAGCCTTTGTAAAATGCCATCGACAGATTTCAGAATGTGCTCCTTTGAGAGATCATAGAAGCCTTGGCGGATGCCACATTTTGACTGAAGATAAATATCTTCACGCTTTATGGATGAATCATCTGCGAACGCTTCGCCGAATATGCTCTCGCTCATACCATCACCATAGATATCCGCGTGATCAAAGAGGTATGCACCTTGTTCCAGAGCTGCATGAATAAAACGATTCATCTCATCCTTCGATTTTTCAGAAAGGCGCATGCATCCAACTGCAACTGAAGGAACCTTTCGTATGTGATTTCCTAAAATTATTTCTTTCATAGTAAAAATCTCCTTTGCAGTTATTTTCTTATTCCAATAATGAGTGAGGCATATACCCAATCTCACATGAGCTGTTCTTTATTTATACAGAATTGTGAATAATGAAGAATGGTACCCAGCAGATTGGCTTGGTAATTGTGATAAAGGGAACCGTCTCAAAGCAGAGATTTGCACTGGCAGGTTCCAATGAGAGACGCTAAAAGCCGCTCTATTATAATCGGAACCAAAAGTTTTCGAAACATTACATTTATTGAAATATATTCTACGAGTTTAGGTTAGTACGATAAATTCATAATGTCAATAAGAAACATTTAAAGCAGGATGCAATACAGTTATTTAAAGATAAAGCAGTATTTTATAAACCTCCAGAGAAGTGGAAAATAGAGTTTAATTCGCCGGAACTTGGCGAGTTTGAATAATGTTAAAACAGCGGGAAGCCAGCATTTGAGGCTTCCCGTTTTCTGCGCTTGCAAAATGCTTGCAGTTTTTAGTGGCAGTTAGAATTTTAAATGACGAAATTAATTAGTGCATATGTATAGACTGTATCAGGTGTAAACAACAGTTTAATATCGTGAAAATTGGCTTGAAAGAGTATGAATAATTATACCATTTCAGTTAGAACGCATGAACTATTTAACTGGATTTTTCATATTTTACAGCTTTGCTATAAAATGTCTTAGGGCACATATTACAAGCCTTGGCTGCTTCTTCTATTGTGATTTTACCTGCTCTCCAATCTTTATGCATCTGATAGAAGTTTTCCGGAATTGGCAATGGCGGTCTACCAAATTTCACTCCCCTTGCTTTCGCTGCAGCAATCCCCTCTGCCTGTCTTTGCTTGATATTGGTACGTTCATTTTCTGCCACATAGCTGAGTAAAGCCAGCACAACATCACTGATAAATGTTCCGAGCAAATTCTTCTCTCTGCGAGTATCTAATAGTGGCATATCAATAACTACAATATCTGACTTCTTTTCTTTCGTGATAATGCGCCATTGTTCGTTTAGTTCCCCATAATTTCTTCCCAGACGATCAATTGACTTTATATAGAGCACACTGTTTTCATTCAATTTTCGTAATAACCGTTTATACTGTGTTCTCTCAAAATCTTTCCCTGACTGTTTATCCATATAAATGTTATTCTCAGGTACTCCCATCTCTGTTAATGCAATCTTCTGCCTGTCCTCGTTTTGTTCCTTTGATGACACTCTCATATATCCATAAACATTTATATCTTCCATGTATTTTTGCCTCCCATCTGCCAATTTTTCCTACTTAGGTCTAGTATTTGCATACATATTGGTATATAACCAACAGAAAGCTGATTCGATAAAATCAACCTTCTGTTATAGTGTATAATCATCATTGTAATAACGTTGCTCTCACAATCTCCTCAGCTCTCTCCCAAATATTGTTAATCCGCTGCACCCAAAGCATCTGATTTTTCTCTTTCAGATGTTCAGTCATGCCCTCTTGTTCTGCCATCTGCTTTACCAATAAATCAAACTGCGCCTCTGCCTGTTCCTGCATCATAAGCAAAAGTTCCTTTAGTTTTCCGCTTAATAGCATCATCTGATAGATACCGCTCCGATGCTCTTTCAGATAATGTCTTCTCATAAGTCCAAACTTTCTCAATTTCCATTCCGGCTCTGGATCAGAAATTAAGTTTGGTATCAAATAATCTCCATTTTTTTCGTATGTAATATTCATAAACAACCTCTCTTCTTCTGTTCTTGTATTTGTTTCTATATAGTATCATTTTGTTTCGTTTTTATCATATCGTAACTTTTGTTTCGAGTCAATATCTTTTTGCTTTATTTTTTTGTTCTTGTTTGTTATCCTATATATAATGTTAAACAGTTTCACAAAAATATAGCTTTAGAGCAGGAGGCATGTTGTTATGACCATCGGGGAAAACATAAGACGTATTCGGCAGGAACGTAATCTTACTCAAAGACAATTAGGAGAAATGGTTGGAGCAAGTGAAGCCTACATTCGTGCCTACGAAAGCGGCAGAAGAAATCCCAAGCCATCATCCCTTGAAAAAATAGCAGACGCTTTATCTGTCAATCCCGAAGTACTGGCGAACTCTGATTTTGATGGCATAAAAGCCATACACAGACTTTTTCAGATATTCCGCCAATACGATGGACAACTCTTTGAATACCAGGATAAAGATGGAAATGATATGGTTGGAATCAGCTTTGGAACATTATCTTTGATGCGATCATGGTTAGATTGTTATGAAGAATATATGGAAGAAGTTGAAAAATGCAATGAAATAAAAGATGTTAAGAAACGTGGGGAAGCTCTGCTAAAAGCTGAAGCAGACTTTAATCTCTGGATGGATATTTATCCGGAATCGGAATCATGGCTGGAACGACTTAAGATTCAGAAGGCACATGATGAGGTTATAGATAAAATTGGAATAGATTTGAGCAATCAATAATAAATTATGTTACTCACTGTTTTACATAGGAGGAAAAACTTATGAAAAAAGTTTAATTTCTACTGATTCTAGATAAAGAAGAAAGCTACTTAGGAAATTATACCTCACTTATTAAAACCTTTGAATTGTCAAATAATTCAGTATGCAAAGGTAATGACATTATAGAATATGATGGCATTGATATAAAATATAAAATTGATAGAATCAAAAACAAATCTCTCATTTATGATATTATTTTTGAAATTGAAACTGACGAGAAAGAAGCGGTTCAAAAATTTGAAACATTCATAAATTCATACAAAACGCTTATCAAACAATTAAATTTTATTAAAAATCTAGAAGAAATATGGAATGATATAGGAGCATATTATGCTGAGCTTGCATATCCAGAAATTAACCAACTAGAAAATAAAATGCGATATTTGATTTCAAAATTTATGTACTTTCAAGAAAATTATAATTGGACCTCTACCCATATATCTGATAAGTTAAAAATGTCTGGAAGAGAAACATCCGAAACAGAAGGTATTCTTTTTGCTGTAGATTTTATTAAGTTGACGGATATACTGTTTAATGAATACCCTATTAAAAAAATTGGACAGTTAAAAAAAGAGATTAATAATAAAACTTCATCAATTGAAGCAGAAATCTTAAATGATTATTTACCCCAGAGCAATTGGGACAGATACTTTGAAAAACATTTAGATATAAAAGCAGATACTTTAAAAAAGCTTTGGAAAGAAATTTATATGTATAGATGTACTGTAGCCCATAATAGAAATTTATCTTCTAAAGATTATATTCAACTACATAGTAAAATCAATAAAGTATCTCAAATGTTGGATAGTGCTATTGAAAAAATACCCAAAATCACATTATCTCAGCAACAAATACTACTTGTAGAAGCTAATTCTTCTATACATATTATAAGTAATGATGAATATTTTGCATGCTTAAGTCGAAGCAATGCCTCAGCCGCCACCTCATTTAATATCAAAGAATACTATCCTAGACTTTATCAAAGTATGCACTATGCAAAAGATTTGATTGAAAAAAGAGGATTTCTTACAAGTAATATTCATATTGCCAGAAACATATTATGCAGTGTTGCATTCGACATATTCAAAAAAAATGATAGTAATACATATTACCATATAGGATGTTTTCAAGGTGATTATGTTGAAAGTGAAGATAAAGAATATTTTTCTTTTTGGCGAATTGAAGGAAAAATTGTTTCACCAAAAAATGACTCGGATTATACTATTTTAGCAGAGATTATTTGTAACTATTTTGAATATCTCTAACAAATATTTTGCGCATATTACTACTTATCTAACCATATAGCTTTACTTAAAAAATCAGAACAACTATAAAAATAATAATTTTGTACCCAAATCGTACCCAACGTCATCTAAGAAATCCCTACAAAGCCCATAAATACAGGCTTTGTAGGGATTTACCTATTTATTCAAACTCTTCCCGAGTTTTTTATCGGCAACTCATAAATACTGATATTTTCTACATTTTGGGCACATCTATTTTGCAATATATCGCTCTTTTCGCATCGTTTTCAAAGTTTTTAGTAGCAAATTAGTTGCAGTATCTGCACCGATAATTTTCCATCGGCTTGATATAATCTACTTTTTATTACTCACAATGAATAAATTCCTGTGGCTGTCAGGTTGTCTATTACACCTGCTTCCACACCAAAACGAAAGGAGCATTACCATGAGCAATCAACATAAAAATCCAACCATCAGCTTCAGAATTACTGACGCTGAACGAAAACAAATTGAAGCCCGGATTCTTGCCAGCGGAATGATGAAGAAAGATTATTTTGTCCGTTCCTGCATCTATAACCGCATCTGCGTTGTTGGTAAGAAAGAAACTATATATCCTTTGGTACAAACTGTAAATGCGTTGTACCTACAATTACTCGAAATGCAAAAGGCATTTACCGCACCAAACTGCACTCCCGATACTCTTCCTTCTTCGGAGGCCATTAAGGACTTACAGACTAAATACACCAATATGCTTACGGCTATTATCGAGCTACTGGATGGTGCAAAATATCTGTGGGAAGGAGGATACCATGAAGAACAATCTTAATTTCCAGTTTGGTATGTATAATCCTACTACAGACTCCATCATTGTTAATACTGGCAAGAACACCATTCTTGTTATCCGTTGTAAGGAATATAATTCGGCTGTAATCTTTGATGACCCGAATGATATTGTATATCTGTACCGGCTGGCAGAAGAATCGCCTCTGCTATATGCCAAACTGGCATTGAAAGAAAACGGATTACAGGATTATACAGATGCTATGAATGAACTGAATTAAACTCCCCTCTGTTTAGTCCCAGTCTCGAAATTGTTACGAGGCTGGGAAACTACAAAATCATATTCTTCATTCATAAACAATCTCTTCAAACTTAAAACTGAAATAAGTCGGATAGTTTTGCAGTACACCCTCTATCTTTCGCCTTATATTACTATCCCTCTTTATTAAATTTACTATCTCTTTTCTGCTTCCTGCAACATATTCCCCATCCAATATATCTGCAACCTTTGTTGCTACAATTCGATTATTAAAACCCATTTCATATAAAATAATACTTGTCTGTGTTACCAAACCATATCTCATTCGCTTTGATAATCGTTTTAACAATTTCGTTATATCATCATTTTCACAATAATATTCTACATTTTCAATTACTGCAGCAAGAATCAAAGTACAATCATACCCCAAGAAACTATCGCAAAAGTCTATCACATCCTGTAACTCCATTACTTTTGCTTTGCGTCTCTTAAATAACCTTATTCCTTTTTCTATGCATTGTTGTCCAATTTCAAAATATGATTTTCCTTCAATCCAATCCACAGCAATACCACTTAGTAATTCTTTATTTATATATTTGGAAACAATAGCATTTTCATTTTCTAATAACATTGGAAATATCACCTTCAATAAAGATATTTCTGTTGTACATTCTTGAATTTGTTCTAGGTTTGCTGAAACCCATAGCTCAATATTAATCTCTTTTGTAATACCCAGCAACGACTTACTGTATCTATTTCTTTTGTCAGCAGTATCAACTGCTTGGACCAAAAATTCGCCAATTAAATCTACGATTTTTAGAAGTCTTTCTTTCTCTTTTTCTACTGCTAAATAGTAAGCTAGTGTTTCTTTAATTATATCATGTATTGTTTCTCTTGACTCCGAATACGAATCTTCCATTAAATAAAATAATAAAAAACTTTCGATTGATTCAATATTTTTTATCATTTGATTAATTATGAATTCTGCTTTACTATATGTATCCTCACTAGCAAACTTCTGTAATTCCAAATACTCTTTTACCTTTTCATTAAAACTGCCATCTGCATAGTATTCTGTAAATATATTCAGTATATTCTCTAAAAATTTTTCCATTTCAGTATCTGCACGCAACCAAGCAAATAGCGCACTTGTACAAGCTTCTGCCTGTTCATTATTTAATAGACTCTTATAATTATTCCATCTCCAATTATGATACATATCCTTCCTTGAATTATAGACATTTATTTCTGAAAGTAAAACAGTTCCTTCTGTATAAATTCCTGCGCGTCCGGTTCTTCCTATAAGATTCTGAAAATCACGAACCTTTATACGCTCCTTATTTTGATAAACATTCGAAATAATCAAATAGCGAATAGGAAGATTTACCCCCTGTGCCAATGTTGATGTACATGCAATAAATTTAATTTTTCCTACTTGCATTGCATATTCAATTGAACTTCTTATTCCCATTGGCATTCCACCATGATGGGCATATGCCCCCAATTTCGATGCTTTATAGTAATCACTCTCTTTTCCCATTTCACATTCAATAAGATAACTGAGTTTTTCCACTTCCCGCAAATCCGAATTGTTAGTCAATTTCGATATATCAAAACCTCTTTCTTTAATCTCTATAATTCTGTTCAATATTTTATTTGCAGTCTCCTTCTTGCCACAAAAAATTGCCGTTCCTCCATTTACACATAGATTTACACTCAAAGCAATTGCAATATCATTCTTATATTTATCATTATTTATTTCCGGAAATAATCTCTCTTTACTTTCTCTTTTTTTCAATTCAAGGGGCACCTGCCCTATTACACGAGGCACAAAAAATTCTTCTTCATCTGGATTTTGTGGATTAACAAAAAAGAGATACGTATATTTCTTTTTTTCTTTCCTACTTATCCGTATATCCGCTATACCTACAACCTTTTCTGTTGTCTGTATTATATTATTTTTAATAACTACTCCACTTCCATTGGTAATCCAATCATTCACTTGCTCTGCATTTGGAATAACTGCAGATATAAGAATTTTTTGCATCTTATCCTTCATATAAAATTTAATAGTTGATATTAAAAGTTCATATGTAATCCCTCTACTCATATCATCAAACAAATGACCTTCATCAAATATAATTAATCCAATATTAGCTATAAATAATATATCCTGCCTTAATATAAACAATAGTTTTTCCGGCGTAACAACAAAAACTTGTTTTTCTTCCGTTTCACCTTCATTTAACAATACATCAAGCAAGTCCATCTGCATAACATCAGATACTTCATTTACATAAATTTTATCACTGAACGAAAAGGCCTTCTGTAACTCTTCTGAAATTTCACGACATAAAGAACGAAATGGAGCCACAACTACCGCATTATTTGCTCGTTTTGACAAAAACGATGACAGAATAATTAGTGCTACCGATTTCGTTTTACCAGAACTTGTAGGCATCTGAATAGTAGCTGATTTTCCCGCAAATATACCATTTTCTCCTAATTTCTGCTGTGATTGCCACAACTCCTTAATTAATGTGCCCTTTTTTAAAATATCAATCCAGACTTCTCGTTCAATATGTGTATATTTAGGTAATAACCGATATGATGAATTATATATTTTTAAATATATTACTGCCACCAACACATCACAAAATAAAATTTCCCTATCCGTTCCTTTATGATACATAAATTCCCTTAATTGAATCAACTTATCAAAATCAAATGTAGTATCTGTCCTCTGAAAGTCATTATATGAATCAACCACATTACTTAACAGTTCAATATCAAAATGGTATTCTACTTCTTCTTTTCCTTTCAGTATCTGTGATAAGACAGAATCTATTTGACTTATATTTAATTCCAAACTTTCAGGAATCCTATCTGCCAAAACTCTCGAACTTCCATTGTACCCACATAAATAGTAAACAGCCGCCCCAAGCAACAAATAATATGATTGCTCTCCTTCATACATTTCAGCACCTAAATAAGCATCAAAAAAAAGCGAAGAAAACTGGAGATTTTTCTTATGTTCTTCTATATTACAATCAATACCATTATAATTTTTTATAATATCATTTGAGAAATCGCCTATTGTAGCAATCGCTAAAATCAACAAATATTTTGCATCTTCTTCCATTTCCCCATGCAAGTGTTCTGGAATATGATATTCGTTCAATTTTGCTTTCGCGCGTACTCTTTTCAATAAATATTTTGAATTATCACCAATCAACATATAGCAGCTCTCCTGTACATTCCATCAATCAAGGAGTTTAAATCCTTTGTATAAATAACAATAAGTTCAACATTGTCAATATGTCTTTCTGCTGTCACATTAATCATATCTGAAGTAATAAATTTTTCTTCTGTAAGCACCGCAGCAGCACCATACTTCAATATATATGGTATATCTGTTTTATTTTGAAAACGTTCTATTCTCTCTGCCTCTTCCGTTCTGCCCATTCGATACAATCTCATTTTAGTAGCATTTAATGTCTCTGAATATCTCAACAAATCTTTACTTGAATCATCTATTGCATCTTGTAATCTTTTATATCCTTTAGGATTTCCTGTAGGACTTGATGTTCCCTTTACTTCAAACACTAAAGCTTCATCCTTTGTTGAAGCTTTTTTTCCCATTTTAAAGCCAAGCACATCACTTCCTTGCGGCGATGTATTTCTATTAAACTTATCTCTATATCTAATTCTCGGAACATAATAATTACAAACAAATTCAATATAATCTGCTACTAATATTTCACAGAAATCTCCTACTCGTGTCGAAGGTCCAGGTCGTACACTATCACTTGGAAAAACATAGTCTATTAAATGCTCCTGTCTTGTTCTTCTAGTTCCATGTCTTTCAAAATCCAAATCTTCCATATATCTGTATTGCTCTCTAAAATGTGTAGCCCACTCATCCAGTACCTTTTCTTCATTTTCGACCTCTAATCTTAAAACAGATATCTCTTTTCCATCCTTTGTATATAAGCTTTCTTCTGCTTTATAACCATTTATGTATTCCATTAACTCACCGTATCCTCGCTCAATCCTTGTTCCAATTCCTCTATTGTAGGCAATGTACCTTTGAAGTCTTTTGGCATCAACGCATTTAATTCATATTCTGATATTCCTATTGGCTCTGTGGATGTTTCAACCGCATATTTTGCCAATATATTGTCCTTGGTCTTACAGATAAGAAGTCCTATTGTCTGTGTATCCCCTTCGCCCTTAAGAGTATGGTTTACCGCAGAAACATATGTGGCTGTCTGCGAAATGAATCCTGGTTCAAATTCCACAACCTTTACTTCAACAACCACATAACAATGACGCTTGATATTGTAGAACAACATATCAATATACTGCTCTGTATTTCCAACTTGCAATCTATATTCTCTTCCTACAAATGCAAATCCGGTTCCAAGTTCCATCAAAAAATTCTGTACATTGTCCATCAATGCATCTTTCAATTCTTTTTCATTATATCCTTGACGAATTGCTACAAAGTCGAAATTATATGGATCCTTGGTTATTTCCTGCGCCAAATCACCAGTTCCTTTTGGTAATGTATATTGGAAATTGGTGATTGCTTGTCCCTGACGTTCATATAAGTCTGTTTCCAAAAAATTTAACAAAACAGCCCTCGACCAGTTATTTTCAATAACTTTATTAACGTAAAAATCAAATTTTTCCGGATTATCATGGCACTTATCTATCAATAACTTTATATGTCCCCATGGAATCATAAAAACTTTATTCGATGCCATTTCAAATTGTTCCTCAACTTGAGGAACAATTTGATTACCATTATTTTCCAACAATCTTTCCCCAACTTGGGGAACAATTACGATATCCTTAAAAAGTCCATAAAAACGCATCATATAACGTAAATTAGTTGGAGAAAATCCCTTTGCATTGGGAATCATATCTGACATATCCATGCTCATATTTTGAAAAAATTTATTTCCCCACTTACTGTCGGCACGTCTCTCTGTAATATCCTTTCCTACCGACCAATAATACATTAACATCTCATTATTCACACGAATAGACGCTTTAATCTGGCTTGTTCTATATCTATCTCCAAGCTCCTGTATCCAACTTCTATATTCCTCATCAAGACGCATTAGTTCGCTCATAATTTCACCTTCTTCAACTAAATTTTATTTTAACCTATGTCAATTCTCTTATCATTTCATTAACCAACGTGCTGGTTCTTATCCAACCAATCACAGATTTAACTGTTTTTCATCTCCAATCTATTGTACTTACAACATTTTTCATTTTCTGGTTAACACATCTATCATGCCGCTCAATAACACAGCTTCATCTAACCAGCTATTTTTCATACATTCGATAACTTGACACATAATATGTTTAGGAACCATACTCAAATACCTATTTAACTTTTCAAAGTCTATATGTGATTCTTCCTCCCATATGCTCTTCTCATACTTTGTGCGAATCAATTGCACTATACCTCTTTCAAAAACGGGCTGCGCTAAATCGATATACACATTATTTATTTTCCAAAACATACATGCGATCGCAATCTGTCCATATGCTTCATTATATAAAAATGACCTATGTTCTTCACATGCTCCAATAATTCTGTGAAGTCCGATTTCCAACGCATCTATGAGTTTAGCTTGTTCTATCTCTTCACTCGAATTAATATAATCGGCTAACATGTCCCACACTAAAGATGTATATTTTGAATAATGCATTTCATCCATAACTATATTAATGTACTTCAAAATTTTTTCTTCAGTTATTTTATCTTTCATATAAAATAGATACTCACTTATATAAAAACATTTATTCATATGTACTTCATCCAAGTGAGCTTCTAAATCTGCAAGATATGCTTTGTATTCCTCTAATTTTGAATCATCATCCAATTGTGTATTAAATGCAGTTCTCGTAAGTCGTAATAGTTTTAGAAACATATTAGAATCTACCTTACTTCTAAGGAAATATGTTTGATGCGCAACCATACCACTCTCCATATGAATAGGCAAACCATAACAGTAACATAAGACACCTGCAATCAATGCACCATTTTCACCTAATCCAATTAATTTTTCTATGTACGCTGTACTTATATTGTATTTCTCTTGAACCAATATTTGCATTGTATTATCTAACTGTTTTGATATTATTTCAGATTCTTTTGCAAGTTCGAGCAATTTATCTTCGCAATCAATGTGAGTAACAACTTCTTGTGGCTTATCATTTTTCCTTTTAATATTGAGGTCATGCAAATCTCCTGAGTATATTGCCAATAAAGCCAAACTAGATTCCCATATATACTCCTCTCTCTGCATAAATGCATCCCTAATTATTGAATCTTCTATGCCTTCAAATGAATAAATAAGCAGCAACAACCAGTGATAGTTAGAAATCCATCTATTTTTTTCCAATCGTTCATCTAAACAGATTTTTTTCACTGCATCCAATATGCCTTTTGCAACATCCGGTCGGCTTTTTACGTACTCAATTAATTCAAGCACAATAATATCCGCATCATGACATCCACCATTATGACCAATAAAAACAAACCACAAGAGCCTATACCAATCCACCACATACTGGTGATTTTCATAATTAAAGCAATATAATATCTCTGCATGTGATTCATGCTTATATTCTTCTCTCATTTGCAAATAGTATTCATAATCCACTTCACTATTTAACATATTAATATATCTACGTAAATATAATGTTCCGTATTTAGCAACATTCTCAATCTCCTTATCTATCATCTCTTCTTTTGTCATTTGAATTGATTTTTCTATCGCTTGTGTAACATTAAACTTTATTATTAGCTCCGCTAATTCCTTCATTTTAGGAAACATAACTGGTATTTTCTCAGATAATTTTCTTATACTCTTTTCTTGATACTTCCTTTCGGCAATATAGTTCTTCCATTCAATATTATCCGTCTCCGAACCTGCGCATTCACTTATTACCGCATACAAGCACTCCTCCTCTAAATCCCGACATGCAATTAAACCTATTCTATTCGCAACATTCCTTATTTCAGGATTTAGAGAATTCATAGCATTCATAAGTGAAATCTTATACTCTTGTCTTGTTAATAAACTCTGTAATAACAATCTCGTCTCTTCACACCTCGCCAACAAAAACGGTCCCATATATTTAATATTCTTAATAAAGTCCTGCGCCAAGTCGTCTTTTGATTCTAAAAGGAGTCTTAAAAAAATTCTCCAACTTCCTTCACTAGCTCCATAAACATGATGCTCACGAGCGAAGAGGATTTTTATCCATTGTTTGCTTAACCCTCCATCAGCTATAATTAACTCCATTATTTTTTTCTCATAGCGATTATGTTTATGAGCATTAATCATTCCACCAACTAACGCCAACCTTACTTCCGCCAACTCATCCTGCCCGCAACTACATAATTGTAAAGCTGATACAGCCGAAATATTATGACTGGAATTTGCCACTAACCATCTAAGATATCGAATATAAGCATCATCTCCTAAACGTTTACGACATATTTCTATTAATTCATCATCTCCGCACTCTATGATTTTAGCCATCAAATTAATATCTGGTGTATCATCAAATATTTTCATCCAAAGAAATGCTGCTTCAAATGTCTTTTCATTTATCAAAACATTTTGACAGAGTTCTTTATGTTCTTTGCATAATGCTGTATACTCTTTTGTTGCCCATCCTTTATACATATCATATGACGAAATTTTTGCTATGAGTTGCAATCGTCTTTTTAACGAGTATTTGTCTGGCATAAGATAACACAAAACTTCCGGAAGTCTTATATAGGCTATTGGACAAATATATTCCAAAGGTTCTATACATCTCTGCAACTTCTCTATATGAGTACTTGTTAACACATCCTTAATTAAGGGAGGCAGTACCATATATAACTCCGAAAAGAAAGCACTACCTGCATTTATAACTGGATAAGTTAGCGTTAAATATGAATCAATAAACCAATCCACTCCGTACTCCCCTGCTAACGCAATTACTTGAGCCACAATACTTACTGACACATTTTTTTCCGGCTCATAATACCATAATGGACGTGTATTTCTTTCTTTAAAGTTATCTATCATATTTATTGCTAACTCAATATCTTTAGCTTCATAACAGATGTAACATGCCTTTATCAATCCCGCCGTTTCATTTTTCAAACCATCTATATATGATACAAACCAAGGTCTATATTTTTCAATTAGATCTGCTCTTCGAAGTTCTCCCGCTGCAAATGAAATTTCCCTCCATAACTCAAAAGAACATTGATTTGCCTGCATTTCTTCCTTAATTATTTTGTCAGCAAAAAATATTCCCATTGCAAGTTGTGCTAATGGACGATATGAAAACACTATTCCTCCATCTTCTTCTGTTGCCATCCCATTTCTTTGTAGCCTTGAAATTGTCTGCTCAACCACCAATCCCGAACCATTTTGAATGTTCATATCTTGCTCAAGCATTAATTCAAGTTTTTTTCTTGTAATCTTTTCATTTTCAACACAATATGCTAAATAGCCAATATAATTTTTCTTTGCATCTACTGTAGGAAAATTTCTTTCATATTCTTCAGCCACAGCCTCGCTAGTATTCTTTGCATCCCAATGTGCAATTCTTTCTTCAAATAGAATATTCAGCAAGTCTCCAATCGTATATTCATCAATTTCAATATTTTTTTTCATGATATGATATAACAATCTTACTGCTAATGGTGTAGTTGCCACCAACTGCACCATAGGGTTCTTGTTGATTTTATCAAAATATTGTTTTGCGCAATTAACGGCATCTTCAGTATTTTCTTCTGTCTTAGCCTCATTTTCTAGAATTCTTAATATTTCTTGCTGATCCAGTCTGCCCAAACTACATTGAGTCCAATTGTCTCTATGGTACTCTATTGTTTCTGTTGATCTAGTTGAAAGAATAATTGACATCCTGTTTTCCATCAAAGGAATCTGTTCCAATACGCGCATTATAGCTTCTTGTTTTTTCTTATCTACTTCATCTAAACCATCTACAAATAAATAGCAATGTTCTACACATTCCAATATCTCACTCATTGAAGAAATGTTAGCCAACAGGTGTTGTTGCATAAAAGTACAAATCTGTTGTAACACAGAACCTACCTTCCCATCATTTCCTTCTGCCAATTCTTTCGCAGAAATCAATACAGGAAAGTAATTCAAATTATTATCCAACATATTTAAAACTAATTGCGATAAAATTGTACTTTTACCTGCCCCTAGTTCCCCATATACCACAACTCTTCTTTCTGCCATTATTACATCTATCAAGCGTACTTTTCTGTTATTTTCATTATTACTCTCATTTTCATGTTTATTTTGATTGTTTTCTACTACTACATCCCTTAAAATAGTCTCTGGCAAATTTCCACAAGTTTTAACCTGACGCAACTTACCATCTAATATCTCCTTAACATATAGTCTTTCCTTTTCTCGCAAATCCCCAATGTCACATGTCGCAGTAGAGGATATAACCTTTTCATCCGTCATATTCTCCCAATCATATGTTGAAAAGTCCTCAGATATTTTCCACAGTTGTTCCAAATTTTGCTGATTGTATCTAATATGCTTTAGTTCTATTGAACTCTCCTTTATTCTTATTACGTTTACATTGTTAGGATGTTCACTATTCATACTAGTGGCACCTGCCTTAATGGTATAACAATGGTTTTCCATTTTGTTTGGATTTCCCCCAACTTGCTCATGGCTATGCCCATATAATGTCATATCGCACATTTTCCACAAATAATGTAACGCTGGACAGATATCGTTATGATATTGAACTTCGTTTTCGTGAAATCCCACCTCACTCCCATGATGCATTATTGCAACTTTCTTAAAATCCCCTAACTTACTACACATCCGCTGTAGTTCTTCTATAATTTTCCTGCCTAGTCTTAATTTTGTTTCATCGCTATATGCAAACCATTCTGTGTTACATCCTAAATATATAACATCCTTAATTACTCTATACCCAACCAAATAATTATCGCCACCACTCCATATATACGGAGCGACTTGGAGATCTTTACAAAAACTTTCATATGCCGCAAAACGCGCACTTAAATAATCAGGTATTTCGTAATTCAAAACCTCATTTACAAGACTTTCATCATTCGAATCTAATCTGGGATACTTTTTAATGTCCCGGCTACAATCATGATTACCTGGTGTAAAAATAAAGCTATCCTTTGAAATATTCAATGCTTGCGCAAGTTTCTCAAACCATACTCTTGCCAAGGGATATGCTGATACATCATATCTATCCACTATATCACCTGAAACACATATAACATTAGGTTTCCACTCTGTTTCCAACTGTTTCAATACATCTATAAGGGAATTCATAATATTCTCTTTTTCCCTTTTTTTCTTTTCATTTGATGAAAAATGCAAATCACTAATATGCAAAATCACAGTATCTGACATATTATTCCTCCTATACTTATATCTTTATTTCTTGTCCACTTCCGTAAAGAAGTATTCCAATGTATCTACAAACATATTTGCATCAAACAATTCTTTTATCTGTTCCTGATTCATCCAAGCAACCTGTGCCACCTCATCTGTTGTGGCATTGCCTAAATCAACTTCTCCGTCATATTCAAATAGCCAAACATCCATAATATCATTAAAAATTTTTCCATCAATGATTTTTCGTGTCTTTGTAAAAAGTACTTGTCCATTTTCCGGCATTAAATCAACGCCAACCTCTTCCTTTGCCTCACGAATTGCTCCCTGTAAACTATCTTCTCCCTTCACAACCGAACCACCTACACATTCCCACCTCAAAGGATATGTTGGCCTATTTGCAGAACGCTGCGAAATAAGGTACTCTCCCTTTGAATTACGAATCCATACATGCACCACCAAATGATATCCATCTATCGGTAGCTGCTCTCCTCTTACATGGTCTTTTCCCAGAAGCTCTCTGTTCTCATTATACAAATCCCATATTTCTGCATCCGGCACATACTCCACAATATCCCCAAAATCTGCATGTAAAGTTTTGCAGATTTTGCTAAGAATCGTTAGGCTCACCTCTTCATCACGGCGAAGCTTTGTCATTGTGTTAGGGGCAATTTCTGCCTTTTTACGCAAATCCGATTTACTCATTTTTTTATCTACTAATAATTTCCATAATTTGTTATATGATACAGCCATAATATCATCTCCCATTTTATTTCCCATTTCAGTTACCCAACCGACTTATCTAGCATCCCTATAATCTTTTCTTTCTCGCCACTACCATTAGTCATAAATCTCAGTAATGGAATTTCATACAACTCCATAATATGATTTTTCAACAAATCTCTTGAAGCCTGAACAGTATCCTCTTTATGGTATTCATATCCGTCAACCTCAATCGCCAACACAGGCTTTTTACCAATTCTGTTATAAATCAGAAAATCTAAATGTGTTGCCGGATTCATTGCATACTGACATTCCTGCTCATTTAATAGTTCTGGATTCTTAATCAACATATTCAACGGAAAATGACAAACAACATCCAAGCTTGAATACTTGTTAGCGGAGATAATGTCCTCTATCAATGAATACATCAGATTTTCCGAATCATATTCTGATACTTTTTTGTGCTTCTGCAAATATACCCTTCTTTCCTCAGTATACTGCTTGTAAAGGTAATCAAAAATCGAATAAATCTTGCTTTCAGTAACCTCAAAATTATTATACTGAATGTAATCAATCAAATCTGTTATATTGCGCTCTTTTGATTGCTCATTTCCAGTTACAACCAACATCAATTTCTTTTTGGCTCTTGATACAGCAACATTGATTAAATATGAATCATCTGCAAAATCAGATATTTCATCATCCACTGTAGATATAATAATATTCTCTTTTTCCTTACCCTGGAACTTATGCACCGTAGCAGCATCAATATCTGTAATCTCCTTGCTTAATGCTTCTACCTGATTTTTGTACGGTGCAATAATTCCGGTTTCTTCCGGATTGGAAACATATTTTGGTATAATCTCATTTTTAATAACATCTATCTGGCGCTGACTATAGTGGTTACGTTCATGATTTCCTGCGACTGTTTTTACCACAGATAATACATCCTCTTCACCCTTATCCGTTGTCATAATAATCAATTCACCACGATAGAATTTCTGGTTACAGAAATTGATTATTTTGGGGTGACACCTATAATGTTCCCGCAACAATGTTTGTGTTACGTTTGGCATAACATCCAAAATGGATTGTAGAAAACTCTTCGTATACTGATATCCTTCACCCACATTAAAGCTGTCAAATATAGCTTTTGCTTTGGTCTTTATATCATCTGTAACAACATTGGGAAGTTGCTTGGTATCCCCCACAATAACAACATTCCTTGCACAGGACAATGCCAACGCACCAGTTGCAATATCTACCTGTGATGCCTCATCCATGATAAGGTAATCATACACCACATCTGAATTCAGGCTGTTTCTTGAGGAAAATGTTGTACTTAATATAACCGGATACTCAGCCAGTACATCGTATGGCTCCTTCCACAAATTATCTTCACTAAAAGTTTTTCTACTGCTGTTACCTTCATACTTTCTTGCCAGTTTGTCTTTTAACACAATCATTGACTGATTGCATAAATCATCAAGCAAATTCTTATTAACATTATTCAAATGCTTTTCAATATCTGCAATTTCTGCAGACAATTCCTCCTGCTTCGCACGATAATACATTGCTTGAAAGGTTGTAATTATCTTTGAAATATCCTGCTTATAAATGCTCCAATCGGTTACTCCATATTTAAATAAGGCTTTTATCTTGAACCAAAATCCTATTGCCGTTTTCTCTTCTGAAATCAACTGGCATTCCTGCCACAATACCATCCATTGCTTTGAAGATAGTTTTTTCTTGAACTTAATACTATCTGTATGAACATCTGATTCTTTAACATATTGATTGAAATATTCCTGTTCAGTAACCAACTGTGAAAGTTCCTGCCTTAAACACGCCAGTTTTTCCTGCTTATCAAAAACACTTTTTAACTGACTGGATTGCTCTGCTATTCCCTTCTGCAAAACACTTGGATCTTCTCCCGTTTTCCACGACGAAAAATCGGGATAAGCGGCGTCCTGATGCTCAACAAATAATTTCTTATTTTTAGAACTTCCTAATGTCGCAGCAACAAAACCCAAATTGTATTTTGGAGAAGATAATTTTTCATATACGTTTTCTGTTGCCGAATTATTATTGGATACTATCTGTACCGTTTTCCCTTGCATTAATATATTGGCAATAATATTCAATATTGTTTGTGTCTTCCCTGTTCCTGGAGGTCCCTGTATAACACTAATCTGATTCTCCATGGCATTTTTCACAGCCTTGTACTGACTGTTATTGCATCCGAATGGAAAAATAGGAATATATTCGCGTGCTGTTCTCTTTCCTTGCAATGATGATGGATTCAAATACTTTGCTAAAGCCACATCACTACCCACAAAAGAAATTTTATCAAACCTCTTAGACAATAGTTTTTCACCAGTCTCTTCATTCTTAAGATTACTCAAACCTGCAATTTGCTTTATATATTCAAATACATTTGATGACTGGCTTTGATTAAGACAGGACTCTATAATATGCAAATCGCTCCGACGATAATCTCTTTCACCACCATCGCCAAAACAAATATGCCAATAGGACTCGTATGTACTTCTAAATACATATATTGCTTTAATATCAAAGAACTCCCGTCCATCTCTGCTAATACGATACATATTAGGATTTAAAGCATCTGGTTCAGTCAATTTTTCCACATTCAAATATGCATAAGAGTATGTTTTTCCAGTATTGAATTTTACATCCCATTTTTTGGTATTTCTATTGTACACACATGACATTATTTCGGATGTCTTTATTTCACCTTTAATAATGACCATATAATATCTTGTATTCATCTATACCTCACTACTTCTTATCTGCACGCTGATTGCCCTTGAATTCCTTCTCCACATAGCAATGTTCATGTTTGCCAACCAACTTATCGCCTTCAAAATCCAATTCAATAATATATGGCATCCAGTCAATAATTCTTAAAAAATCTTCACATTCAAAATTACTATCATAAAAGTTCAATATCGTACTAAGGGCAGTACCATGGGTTCCTATAACAATATCTTTATCCGTATTATCTGATAAAATCTCATTCAGTGCCTCTATGTTACGTTTTTGCACCATAGCAATGGACTCTCCACCCTCTTCATGATAATTATGGTCATCCCATCGTTTTCGGAACATTCCGTGGTTGTTTCCATCAAGTCCCTTTTCACGCTCCCTCAATCTCTCATCTGTTCTAATCTCTTTTGTGAAAAAATCTGCTGCCTCTGCAATGGTATCCATGCTACGTTTATACGGACTACAATAAAACGCATCTATTTTCTTATCCTTCAAAAACTCCAGCACAATTGCAGAATCTTTCTTACCCTCTTCCGTCAAAGGTCTTGTCCGGTCTTCTTCCCAATCGTGTTCCGGCTGTGCGTGACGCACGAAATAAACTCTTGTCATTTGATCAGCTCCATTTCATCTTCCATTTTTACGAATCCATATTTTTCATACAATGGTCGTCCCATCTCTGTCGCCTCTAAAGTAATTTGTGATACGCCCTGTTTCCTTACATCCTTTACCAGTAAATCCAATGTATGAAATGCAATCCCCTGTCTCCGATATGTCGATGCTGTATACATATTCATAATATAAGCCTTTTTACCTGTTGGATTATGATATGTCGGCATAACCTTATAAAAACTGACACCACCAGCGCCAATAAAGGTTTCGTTATCATACACCAAATATGCAATATGCTCACCAGTTTCTAATGCGCTCTTATAATACTCATAGGATTCTTTTTCCACCAATGACATATCCACATCATTCGATAGTTTGTTTGCTGCACGAAGAACAATAATTCTAGTTCTTACAAGTTCATCTATGTCTGCTATGGTTGCTTTTTTATATTCATAGTTTTTCGCCATCACATACTACTCCTCTAAATCTGTTAACCTTTTCGTAAAACAAATAATTCTATTTGCTACCGCAAATCCCATTTTCAAATGAAACCTAAGACTAAAATCTTTGTTAAATCTTCAACTGTGTGTGATTTCCACATTTGAATTGCCAAGCTCACAATTTGGGGAACATCCTCTAATGTAGCTTTTCGAATCAATTTTACCACCTATCCTTAACTCTTTCTGAAATATTTGTAAGATACTATAAAACACTTACTCTATCTTGCTACAAAATTCTATAATTTCTTCTTTCCTACAGTCCAAATCTTCCTTATATTCCACTGAACATAAACCAAGACTGTCACAGCACTCAATTTCCATATGTCCATAGAAATGTTCTATGCTTGCGATAATTCTCTCACATTCCTTCATGCCAGGTCCTGTTCTTAATGCGATAACATATCCTTTCTTACCACTACTTATCTTGGCATGCGGTTCATGTGTGTTACACCATGGAGTGCATCTATCAATAAAAGCTTTAAATTGTCCCGGTATATCTGCCCAGTATGATGGAGACACAGATATAACTATATCAGCCCATTCATATTGCTCAATTATCCTATCAACATCATCATTCTGAACACATTTTGCTGTATTATGACAAGTTCTACATCCTTTGCAAAATTTTATATCATAATCATCAATACATATGTTTTTAACATCATGTTTCTTTTCCAGACAAGCAGTAACTATATTAACAATTTCTGCTGTTGCTCCATTTCTTACAGGACTACAATTCATTACCAATACTTTCATTTTAACCTCCGCTTTCATGTACCATATTTTATATGATATCACAGAATCACTACATCATCAATAGCAATCGCAACTTCTTGCGATTGTTTCCTGATTTTCAATATATAAATTCAGGTACGTAAAATGAATCGGGGATATGCAGAGGAATCATCTTACTCTGCCCCTATCCCTCCTCTTATCTTCCACCTTTCCTTTATCAACATCTCTACCAACACTTTCATCATAAATTTTTACATACTTAACCAATGTCATCTTTTCATTTACCACTATATCCTCGCCAACTCTAACAAAGCCGTATTTTTCGTATAAATGACAATTGCCTGTTTCCTGCTTAATCGTATCTAAACGCCATTCTATTGTATTCGGATAAATGCCAAATAATTGTTCTATCACCGTGCTCGCAATCCCTTTATTTTGAAATTTTGGAATTATGAAAATAGGAGATATCCAATTAACATTTTCATGCACCTTTTTGCCTTGATGCCATCTGACTCTCACACCTCCAACTTTTTCTCCATGAAACACAATGAAGTAAAAATCTGAATTTTCCTCAATAATCTTCTCTGTTACTCTTTTCAGGCTTTCTTTTGCCGGACTTGTATCATCATCTTGATATTTTTCATATAATGGCATAAACGCTTCTACCTGTAGTCTGTGCAGACACTCTGCTTCATCTTCTGTTACCAATTTCAATTCAATTGAATCATTCATTCCATGCACCTCTTTCACGCAAAAAAATCGCACCAAACATTCATTGTCCAGTGCGATAATTCCAATTTACGATGTAATATATATTAACACATCACTTACATTCTGGTTTTATGCACTAGACTAATAGACCTACCGGCTATAAGTCAATGCATTAACCCTGCAAAGCTTATAACACAGTATGTCTATAATACATGTACATATAATGTCTTGAATATAAGTTCTGATTCATGTGTATGTTCTCCTTGTTTTTGATGAATAATATACCAGTCTTGGCAATTCATGTCAACAATCTATTTGCCATTCAGAATAATATCTATCATTTCTTGCTTTCCATTAGTATATGCCACCCTATCATCTGCATACTTACTTTCCAGTTCTTCCTTCACCCTCTCATACTGCAAAGCTATATTCTCATTAGCATTTAGACAATCTCTAAAATTAATATAATTCTTCCACTCAGTTCCATTCCACTTCACAACATGAATATGGTGTGTCCTAATATCCTTTTCCATATCACCCATTACATAAAGAATCTGATATTCCACATCCGAGCCACGATAAAAGATTCCTTCCTTCTGTAACTGCTCATTATGTAACATTATTCTTTCAAAATCGGTTACCCCAACGACAATATCAATAACCGGTTTTGCTTTGATTGCCGGTATTGCTGTACTCCCAATATGCTGTATATCAATAGCATCATCACCTAATATAGATTTAAGTTTTCTGATTGTTTGAATGGCAGCCTCATCCCACTGTTTGTCATGTGGTTCAAGCTGCACTGTTCCTCTTTTTAATCCTAATGACATAGCAATCTCCTTAATATTACATCACAATTTCACTGTCGAAATATTGTTCCTGAAAATGAATCTGTCTCCTGATTTCTTCCTTTGAAAAAGTTACTCTGTCTGGCACAACTACCCACTTTTCTTCTATATCATCTTTTCTCCGAACAATGGCAATAATTTTACCTGTAAACTTCTTTACTGGTTCATTTACGCCTAATATATAAGCGTCCTGCTCTTCTCCATCTGGTGCCATAACTCCTTCAATGTAACCATAATTTATTGGATAATACATATCCTTATATTCAGGATGATAACTTCCTAATGGTCTATCGACCGTGACAGTTACTGTTGCTCCGATTATAGAATTATTTTTTACCCGTAAATACTTTTCTATCAATTTCGGCTGTATCAACGGATATGTCCAGTTCTCAGGCAACTCATCCATAAGCACAACTTTCTCCATCTCGCTATGTAATTCTTTCGTAAACTCTGTTATCTCTGCAAAACAAAGCAGTCCAAATGTTTCTTCACCATTATCATTTACTCTAGTCTTACCTGTCACCGAATATACGCATATTGGTTTTATCTCAAATTTGATAGCTCCTGTTTCTTCCTGCAACTCTCTTTTAGCAGTTTCAAGAATATTTTCCCCAGCTTCTCTATGCCCTCCCGGCACTTCATATGTATCTCTTTCTTTATGCTTGCAAAA
>OHDE01000093.1_pt1 | contig 49632 bp, 36 predicted proteins | sample 1566931 | NCBI WGS metagenome assembly OHDE01 (sample SAMEA3879591, study PRJEB24766) | human gut metagenome | biome: human-associated habitat; feature: feces | place: USA | collected 1985/1987 | reverse complement strand
GCTTGACGCAGGCTACCTTGTCCTCGCCAATGCGGCTTCCTTTGGCACAGTATGCGCACCGGGGGTCCATATCCTTGCGAAACAGCATAGACTCACCTCACAATGTGTACAGCTGCACCGCACCGTCACGTACGGTGGCGCTGATCTGCGTAATGGGATGTTCGAACGCATCGATGATACGGGCGGCCATGGGGTCCTCCAGCTCCTTTTGGATCAGGCGCCGCAGGTTTCGGGCGCCGTAGGTCAAAGAGTAGGATTTCTCTACCAAATAGTCCACCAGTGCCTCGTCATAGCGGAGGGTATAGCCCTTGTCGCCCAGCGAGGCTTTCAACTCATCCAGCATGATACGGGCGATCCCGGCAAAGTTCTCTTTTGTCAGGTGGTTGAAGCACACGATCTCGTCCACGCGGTTCAGGAATTCCGGACGCAGGAACTCGCCGAGCGCTTTCATCGCGCGGTCGCGGTTCTGCTCGTTCACCGTGTGGCCAAAGCCAACGGTGCCCTCCTTGCGTTCGCTGCCCGCGTTGGACGTCATCACGATAACGGTATTTTCAAAATTCACCACCCGGCCGTGGGCATCGGTCACCCGGCCCTCATCGAGAATCTGGAGCAGGATATTGAGCACGTCGGGATGAGCCTTTTCGATTTCGTCGAAAAGTATGACCGAATAGGGCTTTCTTCTCACCTTTTCGGTGAGCTGTCCCGCCTCGTCATAGCCCACATATCCCGGAGGGGCACCGATAAGACGGGAGACGGAGTATTGCTCCATGTATTCGCTCATATCGATACGAACCATACTGCGCTCATCGTCAAACAGTGCCTCGGCAAGCGCTTTGCACAGCTCCGTTTTGCCGACACCGGTGGGGCCGAGGAACAGGAACGAACCTATCGGACGATTGGGGTTCTGTATGCCTGCACGGGATCTTAAAATTGCATCGCAAACGCGCTGAACGGCGTCATCCTGTCCGACAATGCGTTTATGAAGCTGGGAGTCAAGCCGCAGAAGTTTCTTGCGCTCGCTTTCCATGAGCTTTGAAACCGGGATGCCCGTCCACCGCGCAACGATTTTTGCAATCTCCTCGGAGGAAACATGGTCGCGGAGCAGACTGTTTTCGCGGTTTGCGGCAAGAGCCTCTTCCTTTTGCAGCTCTTTTTGCAGGCCGGGCAGCTCGCCGTATTTCAGCTGAGCGGCACGGTTAAGATCGTATTCGTTTTCTGCGCGGGCAATATCCGCATTAACCTGTTCAATGCGTTCACGGAGCTGCTGAACCTTGGAAATTGCATTGCGCTCGTTGTCCCAGCGCGCTTTCATGTTGTTGAACTTGTCGCGCTTTTCGGCAAGCTCGCGGCGAATTTCGGCAAGGTGTTCCTGCGTGTGTTCGTCATTGTCGCCGGTGAGAGCGGTTTCTTCAATCTCCAAACGCATTATTTCCCGGGAAATTTCGTCCATTTCGGAAGGCATGGAGTTCATTTCCGTCTTGATGAGCGCACATGCCTCGTCAACAAGGTCGATAGCCTTGTCGGGAAGGAACCTGTCGGAAATATAACGGTCGGAAAGTGTTGCGGCGGCAATAAGTGCCGAGTCGTGAATCTTGACGCCGTGATAAACTTCATAGCGTTCCTTCAAACCGCGAAGGATGGCAATCGTGTCCTCAACGGAGGGTTCGGCAACGGTCACGGGCTGGAAACGGCGCTCGAGTGCAGCATCCTTTTCGATGTATTTGCGGTATTCGTCAAGCGTTGTTGCGCCGATGCAGTGCAGTTCGCCGCGCGCAAGCATGGGCTTCAGAATGTTGCCCGCATCCATTGCGCCGTCGGTCTTGCCGGCGCCGACAATGGTGTGAAGTTCGTCGATGAACATGATGATCCTGCCTTCGCTGCGCTTGATTTCGTTAAGCACAGCTTTCAGCCTTTCTTCAAATTCACCGCGATATTTTGCGCCCGCAACAAGGGAACCCATGTCCAGTGCAAAGAGTCTGCGATCCTTCAGATTGTCGGGAACGTCGCCGCGCACGATACGGAGCGCAAGCCCCTCGGCAATTGCGGTTTTGCCGACGCCGGGTTCACCGATAAGGCAGGGGTTGTTCTTTGTTTTTCGTGAAAGAATGCGGATAACGCTGCGGATTTCGTTATCACGGCCGATAACGGGGTCAAGCTTCTGCGCCCGGGCAAGTTCGGTCAGATCCTGTCCGTATTTGTTAAGAACATCATAGGTGCTTTCAGGATTATCGGAATTCACCCTGCTGTTGCCGCGGACGGCTTTCAACGCTTCAAGGTATTTGTCGCGGACGATTCCGAACCGCTTGAGCAGGGGTTTCACAACATAGTCGGCGCGTTCGATAAGGCCGAGCATGATATGCTCAACGGAAACGAAACTGTCGCCCATGCGCTTTGCTTCCTCTTCGGCGCGGGTGAGCACGGAGTTCAGCTCCGGAGTCATATAAACCTGCCCGCCGCCGCTGCTTCCGAAGGTTGCCTGCTTGTCAAGCTCCGTGTCAATTGCGGCGCGGAGTTCATCCGTGGAAATACCCATGGATGCCATAAGCTGTGCGTTCAAATCATCCGGATCGTCAAGAAGCGCATGAAAAACGTGGATCTGCCCGACTTGGGTATTCCTGCGCTCCTCGGCAAGCGATTGCGCCTGCTGAAGGGTTTCAAGGGTTTTTTGGGTCATTTTATTAGCGTTCATAAGGTAAACCTCCTTGAGGTATTGTTTCCGTAACGGTGTTCCTTTTAATCAGGAACATTGTCCCGTGCAAACGGGGCTGCATCAAACTGCTGCCCAAATGAAACGGGGCGTTATCAGAGAGGCACGGGAAGGTGCTTCCCCGCCCGCCGAGGGGCTGAGGTTCGGCGGTTCAAATCGGGTTATTAGCACTCGTTCTCTTTGAGTGCTAATATTATATAACACTCCGACACGAAAAGCAACAGCAAACAAATAATGTTTCAATTTTGTCACATTAATGCCAAAAATCAAGCGGCAGTTGCTCATTATTGATTGCCGATTCCCAATTGAACATTGCCCGCCCTATACAAATATGGTATAATAACCGCATACGAAAGGCATTTGCTGCCGAGCAAAAAACAAGGCAGCCTTTCGGAATAATTCCTTTGGAGGGAAAATACCCGTGAAAATTCTGAAGCACATTGTGATGTGGAAATTTCTTGACAATGCGGAAGGCAAAACAAAAGCGGAGAACATGCGCTTTGCGGCGGAAAATCTTCGTGCGCTTGTCGGCGTTGCGCCGACGCTTCTGAAGCTCAGCATCGGCGAGGATGTTCTCGGCAGCCCCGCAAGCTTTGATATGGCTCTTGTTGCCGACTTCAAAAGCGTTGAGGATATGCTTGCGTACCGCGATTTTCCCCGTCATGCGGAGATATCAAATTATATCCGCCGTGTGATTTCCGACAGGAAAGTTGTGGATTTTTTTATTGAAACCGACGAGAACTGAACAAAAGCTTCGAGTGTTGAAAACGATGCGGAAAGACTGCATCAAAATAATCCACATTATCCACAGGTTCGTGTGGATAACACGTCCGAACAGTGTAAAAATGTGGATAACTTGCCCGAATCGGGGAGTTTTTTGCAAAAAATGCCTGTTAAACGCGGCTTTGAATGTGGATAAGTTGAGGATATAACGGAGTCATAACAGTTTGCACCGAAAGGGAACCGGGAAAAAGATTTGAACATTAAACTTTAAATCCGAACCTCGGGCAGCTTTCCGACAGGGATTTTACAACGAAGCCGGCCGCAGCCGGCTGCAAAATGCAAAGAAAAGAAAGGAGACTTTCGCCGAAGCGAAAGTCATGGTCATAAAAATGAATTACAACGTTAAACTTTCTGATGAAGTTCGCGAGGCACTTGCGCTGGGAAGACCCGTTATTGCGCTTGAAAGCACGATTATTGCGCACGGAATGCCTTATCCGCAGAACGTCAAAACGGCTCTTGCGTGCGAACGTCTGGCACGTACGCACGGCGCGGTTCCCGCAACGATTGCGATCATCGGAGGTCAGCTTTGCGCGGGCCTTACCGAGGAACAGATAGAGTATCTCGGCAGGGAAGGACGAAATGTTGCAAAAGTCAGCCGCCGCGATATTCCTTATATCATGGCAAAGGGTGCGGACGGCGCAACGACGGTTGCCGCAACGATGTTCATTGCAAGCCTTGCGGGCATAAAAGTGTTTGCAACGGGCGGCATCGGCGGCGTGCATCGCGGCGCGGAAACAACCATGGATATTTCCGCCGACCTTACGGAGCTTGGAAGAACGCCTGTTGCAGTCGTTTGCGCGGGGGCAAAGAGTGTGCTTGATATCGGCTTGACGCTTGAGTATCTTGAAACGCAGGGTGTGCCCGTTGTCGGCTTCCGCACGAACAAAATGCCCGCATTTTACACGCGGGACAGCGGTTATAACACCCCTTGCAGATGCGATTCGGTTGAGGAGCTTTCGGATATGGTCGGCGCAATGGCAAATATTCCCATGCGCAGCGGCATGGTTATTGTGAACCCGATCCCGAAAGAATTCGAAGCCGACGAGGACATGATCGACCGTGCAACCACGAAGGCTTTGCGTGAGGCCGAAAAGAACGGCATCACGGGCAGGGATGTTACCCCCTTCCTGCTTGCACGTATTGCGGAGCTTACGGAGGGCACAAGCCTGAAGGCGAATATCGCGCTTGTTTATAACAACGTGCGCCTTGCCGCTTCCGTTGCGGCGGGAGTTATTCAGCCGGATTGAAGGCAGAACGGCAAAAGCCGTCCGCGCCCGTCCGCGTGACGGTGCCGCACAGGAAACGCTTTTTATTGCCTGTCCGAGGCAATACGGCAAACTGTTCTCGGGCAGGCTTGTTTAATTTGCTGTTGTGCAGGCTGAGCCTGCTGTCGGCTTGTTTCTCGGGAAACATTCCCGAGGGGAACAGGCATGAAAACCATCCCCGTGATTGAAGTTCTCGCGGGGGAGAGTTAACCCGCCGCTGCCGCAATTGCTTTTTTCGGGGCGAAGCTGAGCGTCGGCGCACTTTGTTGAGGAGGCATATAATGAAGAAAAAATTGCTGCGGTTCGCCGCACTGATGATTGCTTTGGCTTTTGTTTTTGCAGGCACTGCCTGCCGCGGAAACGATGTTGTTGTTGACATAGGCCATGACACGCCTGCGCCGACAGCAAAGCCGACAACGTCGCCGACGGCCGAACCGACACCGGAGCCGACGGCCGAACCGACGCCGGCGCCCACCCCTGCGCCCGTTCACGCAACGCTCATGTTTGTGGGCGATTTGATGTGCCTTTCAAGCCAGCAGCGCGGCGCGAAACAGCAGGCGGGCGGCAGCGGCTATGACTTTTCTCCGTCATTTGCATATGTCAGGGAAGTTTTCAACAATGCGGACTGCGTCATCGGCAATCTTGAAACATCGCTTTCGCATTCGTGGCCCTATGCAACGGAGCAGCGCAATATCGGCGGAATGCCCAACTGCAACGGGCCCAAGCAATATTTGGGTGCATTGAAATTTGCGGGCTTTGACGCGCTTGTGCTTGCAAACAACCATTGCTGCGACGCAGGAGTTCAGGGCATTATCGAAACCACTCAGGCTGTTGAGGAATACGGCTTTCCCTACACCGGACTTTTCCGCGAAAAGGACGCGCAGCGGTTCGTAATCCTTGATGTTAAGGGGATAAAAGTCGGCCTCCTTTCCTATGCCGAATTCTATAATTCAAAAGATAAAGCCGTTCGCGAAGCGGGCTGTGAATACATGATAAACACCTATTCAAAGGAACGCATTGCCGAGGACATTGCGGCGGCGCGGGCTGCCGGTGCGGAGCTTATCGTGGCCTATAATCATTGGGGCGCGGAACATACGCACCAACCCACACCGAAGGTCGTGACTCACGCTCAGGAGATGGCGGATGCAGGCGTTGATATCATAATCGGCTCACACTCCCATGCGGTTCAGCCCGTTGTTTGGCTTACGGCGGCGGACGGACGGCAGGTGCTTTGTGCATATTCAATGGGCAACTTTGTGTCCAGCATGGGCAGAAGCACCGCGAACGACACTTTTATTGCGGAAGTCGGCATCGTTCGCGAGGGGGGAAGTGTGCGCGTGGAGAGCGAGAAATATCATCCCTGCCGCGTGTTCCCGCAGCTTAAAGGCTATTGGTATGTTGTTGTGCCGACGAACGTGACGATTGTTAATAACATCATTCCGCAGCTTAAGGCGGCGGAAGAAAGGATAACGGCAATTGTAAACCCGGAGGGAAGATAAAATATAAGCATGAAGCTGCTTTCAAAAATCCTTGCATATGCTGCCGTGCCGTGCCTTGCTGCCGCGCTGCTGATAAGTTTTATCGACCGGCTTTCGGGAGATAAGGTTTGGATCAAAAGGGAGTATGAAAAACTCGATATAAACGATTACACCGGCATGAGCACGGACGAGATGTGCACCGTGTATCTTCGCATGGTTGATTATATGAAGGGCGGGACGGATGAGCTTCAAACGGAAGTCACGGTGTTCGGCGAACGCACCGAAATGTTCGGCGAGCGGGAAATTTCGCACATGAATGATGTCCGAAAGCTCTGGTTCGGGGTTGAAACAGCGAAATACATTCTGTTCGCCTTTGCAGCAATTGCGGCTGCGCTTGCTCTGTATGTTTACAGGCGGAGAGCCGCCGCCGTGCTTGCCCGCTGCTGGCTTATCGGGATTTGCGTCATTGCCTTCATTGCGGCTGTGCTTGCAGTTTGGGCTGCCGTGGATTTTTATTCGTTCTGGATACTGTTTCACGCAGTATTTCTGGATGTTCCGTCTGCAATATTTGACCCGGCGGAAAGTTTGATGATTCGCATCTGCGTTCAGCAGCTTTTCAGCGATCTGATACTTCGCATTGCAGTTTACACCGTGAGTGCCTGTGCGGTTATAAGCATTCTCGCGGGGATTGTGTGCAAAACTTCGGGAGCAGGCAAGGGAACCGTGAAAAACAGACTTAGGGATGCCAAAGACTAAATTCACTTAATCAAATCAATCGTTCCGGTTACTGCCTGCGGAAGCGGGAGTCGGCTCGGAAAGTGAAAAGCGGTTTGGAAAGGAAAATCAATTTGAATTGGTCCGAAAGATGTGAACCCGCGCTGAAACGCTTTATGAGCGGGGAAAATGAACTTATACTCGGGATTGAATCCTCCTGCGACGAAACGGCGGCCGCAGTTCTGTGCGGCGGACGCAAAGTGCTGAGCATGGCGGTGCATACGCAAATTCCCGTTCACAGGCTGTACGGCGGCGTTGTGCCGGAAATTGCTTCCCGCAGCCATACGGAGCGGATAGGTGCCGTTGCGGATGAGGCATTAAAAACTGCCGGTGTCGGTTTGAATGACATCGGTGCAATTGCCGTAACCTGCACACCCGGGCTGATCGGCGCACTGCTTGTGGGCGTCAGCTATGCAAAAGGCCTCGCATACGCCGCAAACATTCCTTTGGTCGGCGTGAACCATATTGCGGGGCATATCGCCGCAAACTATCTCACTTATCCGGATCTTGAACCGCCGTTTGTCTGCATTGTTGCTTCCGGCGGACACAGCCATATCGTTCGCGTGGTCGATTACAATCGCTTTGAACTTATCGGCAGAACGCGCGATGATGCGGCGGGTGAGGCTTTTGACAAGGCAGCGCGTGCGCTCGGCTTGCCGTACCCCGGCGGCCCGGAGATAGAGAAGCTTGCAAAATGCGGGAACCCGAACGCATTCCGCTTCCATGCACCGTTTAACGAGGGCGAAAGCAATGATTTCAGTTTTTCGGGCATCAAAACGGCCGTTGTCAACCTGCTCCATAATGCGGAGCAGAAGGGGGAAGTTCTGAATAAGGCCGATGTCGCCGCCTCCTTCCAACGTGCCGTTGCGGATACCCTGACGATGAAATCCGTTCGCGCGGCTCTGCGCGAAAAAAGCTCCGTGCTTGCCCTTGCAGGCGGAGTGAGTGCGAACAATGTGCTTCGCACCCGGCTGCAAACCGAGTGCGACAGGAACGGCATCCGTTTTTGCCGCCCGGATATGCGGTTCTGCACCGATAATGCGGCAATGATAGCCTGTCAGGGTTATTATATGCTGCGCAGCGGGGAGGTTTCCGGGCTGGATTTGAATCCTTCGGCGGCCGAGTTCCTGTCGGAAGGAAGGTAGAGGGATGAAACTGACAAAAAGAAAACAAAATGTAATTATATTTTCTGCGGGTGAGTCAATTAGAAACGGCACTGTTGAGTATATTCAAAATAAACTTGACGACAGAGGCATACTGTGCTTTGATTGGCGCTCTCTGTTCAGTCATGCGCATAACATGGAACAAATTGCACTTTTGCCTGCATTGCTGAAGAAGATACCGACTTTTGACTTTGCGTTGATAGTTGCGGAAGGCGTTGACACCGTCAAACTCAGGGGCAGCGAAGAATGCAGTGCGATTCGCGACAATGTCATATTCGAATTGGGACTTTGTACTATGGCTCTCGGCGCAGAACGTGTTATTCTACTTGCGGAAGAAAACGTCCGCATTCCTGAAGATTTGATCGGCGTTGGAAAAATGGGCATCGAATATGTTACTTTCAGTTCCGTCGACAGAGAAGCGACAATCGGCAAAGTCGGCGAAATAATCGACAAAAAAGCTGATGTTTTGAAGGAAAGGTTCATGCGGCAGCTGAGCGAAATCATTGAACATATAAATAAAAACTCAGAGCAGGTCTCTCCGGTGTTTGTCGGAGCGGCGGTGTCATCGGCTGAAGCGTATTTTATCAATTTTATTGTGAGACTGTTTGAAAACATAGATAAAGGGTTTTCAAGCAGGGAGCATCCCGAAAAAGTATATCCGTGTCCGGACAGAATCAAACTCTGCATTTGCCTGCCGTCAGCCGTCAGCATGTCTACACGTTCAATGATTTCTGTTTACTTTAAAAAACATGGATACGAGGATTTTTTTATCGAGAATGCGGGCATACGAGGACTGTTTTTTAACGGAAGGCTTGACGAGAGCGACAACTCATTGCTTATCGTTGATGTTCCGACATCGATAACGGCGTCCTATGTGCTGGTCAACTCAGTGCTGAGTATTGATTCCGACGCAGATTATGATGCCTCAGCTGAGGAACGTTTTGTTACAAAAGAAATGGATATTTACGCCTTTGCACTGAACAAGCTGCTTTCGCCGGAGGTTGCGCGCAAACGACTGTTGTTCATCCACGACAGCGAAAAGATTGAAAGAATTTTGAACCAGCTGCAAAATGTATCAATTGAATTTATGGATATAACAATATGAAACATCAGAAACGTGGCTCGCCGCAAATGCAGGAGAATAATAAGCAAACTCACTCAACAAAACTCGAATACAATAACAAAACAGGACTGCTGCCTTTTACGGCGCAGTCCTGTTGTTCATCAGCGGCGGCGGGGATACCGAGCCCGCTGACGAAGTTTGCGGTTTACTGAAAGCAATGCTTATTTCGTGTAGCGTACAACGGGCTTTCTTGCCGCGGTGACCTCATCGGGACGGCCGACGGGGGTGGTGACGGGGCAGGCGTGTACGGCCTCGGGGTTTTCTTTGGCTTCACGGGCAATGGCTTTCATTGCTTCAATGAACTCATCGAGAGTCTCACGGCTTTCGGTTTCGGTGGGTTCGATCATCATTGCTTCATGAACGATAAGCGGGAAGTAGATGGTCGGGGGATGGTAACCGCGATCGATAAGGGCTTTTGCGATATCGGTTGTGTGAACGCCGAGATCGAGCAGTTCGCCCGGAGCAATGACGCATTCATGCATACAGATGCGGTCGTGGGGAATCTCATAGGTGCCGCGCAGTGCGTTCATGATGTAGTTTGCATTCAGAACGGCATTTTCGCTTGCTTCCTTGAGACCCTTGCCGCCGAGAGAGCGGATATAGGCATATGCCTTGACGATAACACCGAAGTTGCCGTAGAAGCTCTTGACCCTGCCGAAGGATTCGGGGCGATCGTAATCGAGTTCGATCATGCCGTTGCGTTCAACAAGCACGGGAACAGGCATAAAGGGAATGAGGTGTTTTTTAACACCGACGGGACCGCTGCCGGGGCCGCCGCCGCCGTGCGGGGTGGAGAAAGTTTTATGCAGGTTGATATGCATAACGTCAAAGCCCATATCGCCGGGGCGAACAATGCCCATTATCGCGTTCAGGTTTGCGCCGTCGTAATAGAGCAGACCGCCTGCCTCGTGAACGATGTCGGCAATTTCCTTAATGTTGCGCTCAAACAGACCGAGGGTGGAGGGGTTGGTGAGCATCAGACCCGCAGTGTCGGGGCCGACTGCCGCACGCAGCGCGTCAAGATCAACGCCGCCGTCGGGAGCGGATTTGATTTCTTTAACTTTGAAGCCGCACATAACCGCACTTGCGGGGTTGGTGCCGTGCGCTGCATCGGGAACGATGATGGTTGTGCGGGCGGTGTCGCCGCGATGTTCGTGATAGGCGCGGATATGCATAAGTCCGGTCAATTCACCGTGCGCACCGGCAGCGGGCTGGAGCGTGAAAGCGTCCATGCCGCAGATTTCGCACAGGCATTTTTCCATGTCATACATCAGGCGCAGAGAACCCTGGCACATATCTGCATCGAGCAGAGGGTGCACATCGTTAAACAGTTGGGCGACTTCTTCGTTGATTTTGGGGTTGTATTTCATCGTGCAGGAGCCGAGAGGATAGAACCCGTTGTCAACGCCGAAATTGCGGCGGGAAAGGTTTGTGTAGTGGCGAACAAGATCGACTTCACCCAGTTCGGGAAGGTCGAGTTTTGATTCGGCACGCATATTTTCGGGAATTGCGCAGTTTGCGGCGGGCACATCCAGTGCGGGCAGGTCATACGCGCGGCGTCCCTCGCGGGAACGTTCAAAAATCAGCTTGTAGGATTGCCTCATGCTTCGGTACCTCCGTCGGTTTCGTTCTCACCGTCCTGCTCAAAGAACATGATGTTGAGCATTTCGATAAGGTAATCAATATCTTCTTTGGTTGTCATTTCGGTTGCGCACCAGAGCATTCCGCCGTCTGCAAGCACAAGGCCGGAAACTATGCCGGCATCCTTGAGCGCGGTGGAAATCTCATCGGCGGGAATCTCGCTGTCGATGACGAACTCGTTGAAGAACGGGGTGTTGAAACGGAGTTTGAAGCCGGGAAGCTCGGTGAGCTTCTGAGCCAGATAGTGCGCCTTTGCAATGTTCGCTTCGGCAACTTCTTTCATGCCGCAGGGACCCATCGTGCAGGCATACATGGTTGCCATGATTGCGCAGAGCATCTGGTTGGAGCAGATGTTGCTGGAAGCCTTTTCGCGGCGAATGTGCTGCTCGCGTGCCTGAAGGGTGAGAACGAATACGCGGTTGCCGTCGGCATCAACGGTTTCACCGACGATTCTGCCGGGCAGATTGCGGATGAGTTTGCCGCCTGCTGCCATAAAGCCCGCATACGGGCCGCCGAAGCACATGGGAATGCCGAGAGGCTGTGCATCGCCGACAGCAATATCCGCACCGTAGTCCGCAGGGCGTTTGACAGCGCCGAGGCTGATGGGGTTGACATAGCTGACGAGCAGTGCCTTTGCGCCGTGAACGAGGGTTGAAATCTCGTCCATGTTTTCAATGCAGCCGAAATAGTTGGGCTGTGCGGCGATGAAACCGGCAGAGCCTTCAAGGTTTGCCTTCAGGCAGTCGATATCGGTAATGCCGTTTTCGTTGAGCCCGATTTCAACAAGCTCAAGACCGTGGCAGTGGCCGTAGGTTTTGACAGTGCCGATAACATCGGGGTGAAGACCTGCGCTGTAGAGGATTTTGTTCTTGCGCTTTGAGTCACGCAGCATCAGCAGGGATTCGGCCGCAGCGGTCGCACCGTCGTAAACGGAAGCGTTGGCGGCATCCATGCCGGTAAGATTGCAGATGACTGTTTGCCATTCGAAAATACCCTGAAGCATACCCTGGCTCATTTCCGCCTGATAGGGGGTGTATGCGGTGTAGAATTCGCTGCGGGAGATGAGCTGAGGAATCAGCGCGGGAATGTAGTGATGATATGCGCCCGCGCCGCGGAAAAGCAGGCAGGCTTCGTCGTTCTGAAGAACATAGCCGGTGATGAGCTGACGCAGCTCCATCTCGCTCATCGGAGCGGGAAGATCCAGCTCGCGGTTGAGCTTAAGATCCGCCGGAATATCGGCAAACAGCTCGTCCATTTCGGAAAGGCCGAGTGTTTTCAGCATTTCGCGGCGTTCTTCAACGGTGTTGGGAACATAGCTTCTCATGTTGTGGAATACTTCCTTTATAAATATAAAATCTTGATGAATCGGAATTTTGTCCGATTCGAAAAAAAGCTTATTCAAGGTAAAAACGCATAACCCGCGGCGGCGGAAAACCGTGGGCGCGGAGCTATGCGTTTTTTATCGCGGAACCGTGCCGAAAAGCACAGGCTTGGGCTGGGCCGCGACAGGAACGGGTTGATTAAGCCTCTTCAAGCAGCTTTTCGTATTCTTCTGCGGTGAGCAGGCTTGCTTCGTCGATTTCGGTAACTTTGATCTTTGCGATGAACTGACCGAAAGCATCCTCGTTAAGAAGCTCGGGCTGTGCGTCCAGCTCTTCGTTGACTTCGATGACGGTGCCGGCAACGGGGCTGTTGACGGGGGAAGCCGCCTTTACGGATTCAACGGTGGTGTAGGATTCGCCGAGATTGATCTCGCTGTCAACTTCGGGAAGCTCAACATAAACGATGTCGCCAAGCTCGCTCTGTGCGTGATCGGTGATGCCGAGGGTGGCAACGCCGTCTTCGATAAGTACCCAGTCATGTTCACGGGTGTATTTGCGGTCGGTGGGAACCATGATATAATCCTCCGGATTTATAAGTTTTGTATGTATTTTCGTTTAAATTCCCGCGGCGGAACCGTGCCGAGAGCCGATACGCACCGCCGGGGAAGGGAACGCAGTTTTGTGCGCATTTATGCGGCGCCGACAGGTGAGCCGCATAAATTATGTTTATTTCCTCTTGTAGAAGGGCATGGGTGCAAACTCGCAGTCGATGACTCTGCCGCGAACGGAAACAGCCCAAGTGCCGTTTTCATCGGCATCGACGGAAACGAGTGCCATTGCATAATTGCCGCCGACAGCGGGTGCGGGGCCGCCCGAGGTGACGATGCCGACTTTTTCACCGTTGCAGAGAACATCCGCATCGGGGCGGGCAATGCCTTTTCCGACGAGCTTCAGACCGATGCGTTTGCGGGTCTGGGGCTTGAGCAAAGCTTCTTTGCCGATGAAATCGGGCTTGTTGAATTTGATTGCAAAGCCGAGGCCGCACTCAACGGGGTTGATGTCCGCACTCATTTCATGACCGTAAAGGGGCATGGAAGCTTCAAAACGGAGCGTGTCGCGTGCGCCGAGGCCGCAGGGCAGCATGTCAACGCCTTTGCCCGCTTCAAGCAGAGCCTCAAACAGGCGAACGGTATCTTCCGCCGCACAGTAAAGCTCAACGCCGTCTTCTCCGGTGTAGCCGGTGCGGGAGATGAGGCAGGGAATGCCGGCAACGGTCATTTTGTCGTTGAAAGTGTAATATTTCTGAGGGATCTCGCCTTCAAAACCCGCCGCATCAAGAACTGCCTGATGAAGCGGACCCTGCAAAGCGAGCTGACCCCATTTTGCGCTGTTGTTGATGACCCGAACATCACCGAATGCATGTTCGGAAAGCCATGCAAAGTCCTTGTCGGTATTGCCGGCGTTGACGATGAGCATGTAGTGATCGTCGGCGAATTTGTAGATAAGAACGTCGTCCACTGCGCCGCCGTTATCATAGCACATAACGGCATAGCGGCACCTGCCGGGCGTCATTGAAGTGACGTCGTTGGTGACCATTTTCTGCATGTAGGCATAGGCATCATTGCCGATAATGTCAACTTCACCCATGTGTGAAACATCAAAAAGGCCTGCGCGTTCGCGAACGGCTTTGCACTCATCCAAAATGGAGGTGTACTGCACGGGCAGAGCCCAGCCGCCGAAATCGACGATTTTGCCGCCGAGAGCACAATGCTTCTCAAACAGCGGAGTTTTTTTAAGGTTATCGAAATTTTCCATTGCGATCCTCCCAAAGGTAACGTTAAAAAAGAAAAATCGCCCGAATCCGTCCGAAAATCGAACCGAACGATTCCTGCCTCCTATTATATAACTCTTCAGCCTATATTGTAAGGGGGAAAAAGGATATATTTGCAAAGGAACAGGGATTTTTTTGCCGAAAATCGGGGTCGGAAGTGCACATCGAAGAAAAAACAAAAATCGTACAGCCTTGGAAGAAGCGGGAGAAAGCGGTGGCTTTGGCTGAATACGTCTTTATTCAAAATACGAGTGACTTTTTTCGCAGTCGGATCAACTGAGGAAAATGTGGAGCACGGCTGACTTGCCGGCAAGTTAACAGCAAGTTGCCGGCAAGTTAACAGCAGCATCGGCATCTGATTAAAATCAAATGTATACGGCTAAAAACAGATTACAAACAGAACAAAAATACCCGACTCGGCAAATTACCGGCAAGTTAAAACGATCATGCCCATATCGGAATGTATCTCATGTAGCGCGGAGCGGTTTCAGGGTCAAAAGGCTTTATGTATCCTTGGTTTACCGCTTCTTTAATCAGTCTTGAGATACTGCCGGAGGAGGAGTCCTTCAGCCCGAAGCGTGCACGGAGGGACGAATTAGTCATCTGTTCACCCTGGACCTGTTTAATGCAGGCATGAAGATAACAGGCTCTCAATTTGTCGGCAGACGATATGCTCGCAAAGGGAGCATTGGCATAAAGCGTTACGCGCGTACTGTCGGTGAAAGTTTGGATAAGGGGAGCGGGAAGCTGTTCGGACTCACATTTTATAACTATTTTATCCCAACCGGTTCCGAGCTCTTCGCACAGCCCGAGACGGCGCATTAACGATGCTAATTTCTCGTTTCGCGAACGCGGGGGGTTATCGATGATTCGATCGATGTCAACCAAAGGCGTGCCGGGGTTTGTGACTTCAATGCGGTCGCGGAATACTTCAATCACAGGCCCGGCGCCGGATACGGAAAAGTCTTGATGAATAAGAGCATTTGCGATAACCTCTCTTAATGCAAGCTTGGGATAAACAGTCATTGTTTTGCGAACAGCATCAATTATTACTTCTTTCGACGGAAGGAGCGCGTCCAAATAGCCGAAAAGTCCCTCGAATGCGGAAACATAACCGCTTTCGATAGTGTATTTATTCAGCATCTCAAAACGACTGTTGTCGTTGTATCGGGTAATACGAATGCTTTTCCGAAAAAGCCTTGGAAAAAGCGAAAGCTGCTTGGCAAACAAAATTGCACCGAGGTTTGTAATTGAGTACAACCCGTCATCCTGCTTTGCGAGAATTGCTTCCTGCAGCAGATAATGTGCAATTCCGGCCGCATCGGCGGGCTGCGGAATTCCCGCAAGGTCAAAGTAGGAAGTGTGGTTTAGAAGACTCAACGCCTCAATCAGATCCAAATCCGATTTTGCATACTGCTCTTCAAACTTTAAATCACGCATTTTGCTCCAAAGCTGAGCTTCAAGTATGGGAAAGTCACTCAATTTTTTTGTATAGCTCCCGACACGGATATAGGCAACCTTTTCAAAAGTCACGGTCTGATTGGCTGCCTTATGTATTATGAGCAGTCCAACGGTTTTGTTATCCGTTTTAACTGAATGAAATTCGAAATCAGCGTTCTTCGAAAGGAGGGATCGCAGCCAGTTTTCAAGCTCCTGATTCCCCTTTTTTAAGGTTTGAAGATTATGCTCGGTTCCGACAATATCATGTGTAACGTCGTCTATTCCCCAGATCATGTATGCACACTTCCTGTCATAAAGTGCTGCACTGTTTGCAAGAGCACTGATATCCTGTCCGATCATTTCCGGGGTATAGTTGTTGTGCTTGAATTCGAGCCATTGGGTTTCAACTGGGTATTTGCGTAATTCATCAATAAGTTTCTTCAGATCAGCCAAGAATGGGTTCTCCTTATTAATTTGCCGAAGCAGATTCAACGAACTTTCGACAGAGTAGTGCGCCGCTGTCGGCACGATGGTATTATACCGCGATAACAGGCGGAGCGCAACAAATAAGAAATATGCGGATTATGTTTCGAAACGATAAACTTATCCGCTCTTTCCCCGTTGCATTTTTTCGGTGAGTGTTGTATCATGTTATATGTGAAGGAATACATTTTTCGCGGCCGCAGACGGGCGCGCGGAAAGGAACGGAGAATAACATTGTTGGTTACACTTTGCGCAGCGGTTATTTTGCTTGTTGCGGCGGATTTAATATCAAAGGCGGCAGCCGTGAGCGTGCTTTCGCAAACGGGCGGCGCACTTGAGTTTATCCCGGGGCTGATACGCTTCGAGTATCATAAAAACACGGGAATGGCGTGGGGGCTTTTCAGCAATGCAACGTGGGTTTTTGTTGCGATAACGATAGTCACGGGCGGATTGATAGTTTTCATTCTGTTGAAAACGCTGAAAACAATGCCGCGCAATTTGCAGCTCGGGCTTGCGCTCGTGCTTTCGGGTGCGATAGGCAATCTTATTGACCGCGTTGCGCTTGGCTATGTGCGCGATTTCATTGCTTTTGACTTTATTAATTTTCCCGTGTTCAATTTTGCGGACAGCTGCATAACCGTGGGTGCGGTGCTTCTTATTGTGAGCGTTCTGTTCACAAAGAGCGGCAGAGCGTATTTTGCCGCATTGGACGAAAAAAAGCAGAAACCCGAAAAAACGGACGGCGAAAAAAACGCGGGCTGCGCGGCGGGCAACGGCGGAGAAGCGGGTGCCGAACCCGACGTAAAACAGGCGGAAAGCAAATGAACTCGGATTCGGAACGGATGAACGGACATCTCCCCGAAAAGGACAGCGGGGAATGCGCGGAAAAAGCCTGCGAAAATGCAGGTGACCGAGACTTCGGCAGTGAGTTTGTTTCGGATGAAATTCTTTGCGGCGAGACGGAAGACGACTGCCGAAACGGCGGAAAAATTGTTATTGCGGCACAAAAAAACGGAGGCAGGCTGGATGCTTTTGCAGCGGAACACACGGAGCTTACGCGCTCGGCGGTGCAAAGGCTGCTTCTTTGCGGTGCGGTAACGGTCAACGGTCGTTCCGAAAAAGCAAAGTATGCCGTGCGCATGGGTGATATTATCGAAATTCAGCTTCTGCCGCCCGTGCCGACGGAGCTTGTTCCGCAGGATATTCCGATAGACATTGTGTATCAGGATGCGGATATTGCCGTTATAAACAAGCCTGTCGGAATGGTCGTGCATCCTGCGCCGGGCAACCCGGACGGGACGCTTTGCAACGCGCTGATGTTTCACCTTAAGGATTTGTCGGGCATAGGCGGAGCAATGCGCCCGGGGCTTGTGCATCGAATCGACAAGAACACATCCGGACTGCTGGTCATTGCAAAGAATGACGATGCTCACAATTTTCTTGCGAACGAGCTGAAGACCCATTCGGTGGCAAGAACCTACTGCGCTTTGTGCGAGGGCAATTTCAGACAGGACAGCGGAACCGTTGATGCGCCGCTTGCAAGGCACAAAACGGACAGAAAGCGCATGGCGGTGTACCCCGCCGGAACGGCCGGCGCGCGTGAAGCGGTTACACATTGGTTCGTTCGCGAACGTTTCCCGAACAGCGGTGCGGGCGGAAGAACGCTTTTGCGGGTTGAACTCGAAACGGGAAGGACACACCAGATCCGCGTTCATATGGCCTATATCAATCACCCGCTTGTCGGCGACGATGTATACGGCACGGGTGCGGCATCGGCAGTGCGCGGCAGGAACGATCTCGGGTTCGTCGGGCAGGCTCTCCATGCGGAAAGGCTGCGCCTGATTCACCCGCGAACTCACGAACAAATGGAATTTTTTGCTCCTCTGCCGGAGCATTTTAAGGCTGCTCTCGAAAAACTGCGCGGAGCAAACGGATAAACCCGATTAAACAGAATTTTAATATCAAAACTGCGCGGAGCTTTTGCGGAGCAAACGGAACGAAGGGCCCCCGAAAGGCTCTGCTGCACGAAAACAGGGAAGGAACACAATGAAAAGATTGACCCGCAGCGAAATTAAAGCGGAACTGGAAAAGCCGAACGGTTCGGCGGAAATAATGAATGATTCCACCATCGACAAAATCAGCCTTTGCGATGAAACAACGGCAATGTTCATTGAGGAAAACATCGGCTCGGCGCTGATGATACGCCTTGCAAAAAGCCGCGCAATGCTGCTCCGCATGAGCGGCAACCCTGCTCTTCTGCCGGCGATGCGCAAAGCCCTTGCAAGCGATGCCTCCCCGAAGCTCCGCCGCAATGCAGCAAGGCTTATCGGCCTTTTCACAAAGGATGAAGCGGATGCTCAGCTTCTTATTGCGCGGCTGAAATGTGAGGATACGCGTTTTGTTCGTCCGTCCCTGCTTTTCGCATTGGGAGCCGTCGGCGGCGAAAGTGCTCAGCGCGCTCTTGATGAATACACTCCCACCCTGCCTGCGGATGAAACGGAGCAGAAGCATTATCTTGAGGAATGCGAGGCGTTGAAACAGGCGCGCGCCGCCGCAATGAAGCACGAAAAGCATATTTTCCGCGGACTTGACAAAGTTTATGAAATTGAGTTGACCGCTCCCGACCGCCTGACGGAGCAGCTTAAAGCCGAACTGGAAGATTTTGACATTGAGGCGTTCGACGTTCGCCGAAACAGCCTGAAGGTCAATACGGATGATTACATCGGCCTGTTTGAAGCACGCTGCTTTTCGGAGGCTCTGATTCCGATCGATATGAAAGTCGATTTGACGGCGGAAGCTGTTTCTTCCTGCGCAAAACCCTTTATGCTTGATTTCATGCGGAAGACGCATGAGGGAGAGCCGCCGTACCGCTACCGAATCGAAATAACGGGAGACCTGCCGGGGGATATTAACAGAAGCGAGCTGAAAAAGGCAATTCGCGATCTTACGGACGATAAAACGCTTGTGAATGCGCCTGCGGATTACGAAATCGAACTTCGCATCGCCGCTTCGGTGAGCTCCGCAAGGCTGTACCTGAAGCTTTTTACCGTCAGGGATGAACGTTTTCCCTACCGAAAGGAGATGCTGCCGGCTTCGATGAATCCTGCGGCTGCGGCTGCCGTGCTGCGGTTTGCAAGCGATTATCTGACGGTCAATGCCCGCGTTGTCGACCCGTGCTGCGGGAGCGGAACTCTGCTTTTTGAGCGCGGAATGCTCTCGCCCTGCGCTTCTTTGACGGGTGTTGATATTTCCCACAAGGCGATTGACTGCGCAAGGGTGAATGCGGAGGCGGCGGTGAAAACCTGCGGAATAACCCAGGCAAAATTCATATGCAACGATATAATGCGGTTCGAAAGCAAAAGACCGTATGATGAGCTCATCTGCAACCTGCCTTTCGGCAACCGCGTGGGGAATCATTCCTCTTGCGAAAGGCTTTACGAAGGGCTGCTCGACCGCATGGGGCTGCTTGTCAAAAAAGGCGGCATTGCAGTGCTTTACACAATGGAATTTACCCTGCTTAAGAACCTTATTCGGGAAAGACGCAATATCGAAATCCTGAAGCAGGAGCGCACCGAGGCGGGCGGACTGACTCCGATGATATTCATACTCCGAGTGAAAGAATGAGAAACCGGGGGCCGGGATGAAAATCAAAAATCGGGAACCGGAAGACGGAGATTGATTTCGAATTGCGAACAGGACGGCAGCGATATGATATTTAAGGCAAAATTGCTTTCGGAAGATGACATCGGCAGAACGCTTGTTCGGATGGCACATCAGATAATCGAAAAAAACCACGGCACGGACGGCATATGTCTTGTCGGGATCCGCACCCGCGGCGTTCCGCTTGCGTTCCGCCTTGCGGAAAACATCGAAAGGATAACCGGCGCAAAAATTCCCGTCGGCGAACTTGACATAACCCTTTACCGCGATGATCTTTCGACTGTTGCGCCCGACCCCGTGGTAAGCACGACGGAAGTGGATTTTTCGCTTATCGGAAAAACGGTTATCCTTGTGGATGATGTTATTTATACCTGCCGAACGGCAAGGGCTGCGCTCGATGCGGTAATGGCTTTGGGTCGTCCGGCGCGGGTTCAGCTTGCGGTGCTTATCGACAGGGGGCATTCGGAGCTTCCGATTCGCCCGAATTTTGTCGGAAAAAACATTCCGACGGCAAAAAACGAGATAATTTCCGTTCGCCTTGAAGAAATCGACGGCGAAAACTGCGTGGAGCTGTATACGGCGGGCGGGGAACAGTGAGCGGCGGACGGCGAACCGCAAAAATGCGAAATTTTTGCTTGCATAGCCGCGCTTCCTCGTGTAAAATACAATAAAGAGACAGAATACCTGCAAAGGGGGCAGATTTTTCATGTTTCACCGCCGAAAAGCGGGGTTTTTGCCGCTTTCCGCGTGAAATGCCGCACGAATCGACAGTTCTGCCGGTGCGTGCCCTCTGTGCGGAACAGATATGACCTGATTATGACCTGATACAGAAAGGATTGTCACAGCCGTGAGTCTTTCATTGGAAGTTAAAAAATTCATCAACTCCGAGCATACCGGAGAATTTGTCAACGTTACCCTTCCCAGCGAGCTGCCGGTTCGCAGAGAGGAGGTTCGCACCGTTCATCGCGATACTGCCGCTGCCGAAAGCGCAAAGCGCAGGGCGCGTGATCTTGCAAATGCACGGGAAAGCGCGAAACGCGCCGCACAATCCGCCGAAGAGGCCCTTTCGGATGCACACAGGGATGAGCGCGCCGCCGAAAAAGAATTGCGCGAAAGGCAAAGCCGCCGAAGTGCGCTGACACCCGAATACGACGAAAAGAACGGCATTGCCGCAGCTGCGCAAAGCCTTTTTAACCAGCGCAAGGCGGAGAGCGACCGCTGCTATGCCGTGTATTCCGAGTTTGAAAAGGCTCTGCGCAAGGCGGAGACGGACAGCAACGCCGCCCACACCGCTGCCGCAGGCTGCCGCGCCGCGCTTGAGAACGCCGAAACAGCGCACCGAAATGCCGTTGAAACCGAAATGCGCCTTCATAAGCAGCTTGAAGAGCTTCGAAACGACAGCGCACAGACGGAAGTGCTTGCCGCGAAAACCGACCGCGAATCGGAGGAATTTCGAAAAGCAGAGAGCGAAAAAGCAAGTATTGTTGCGGAACTGAACGCCGAGGCGGTGCGCCTTGCGGGTGAAAAGCGTGCGCTTGAAAAACAGATTGCGGATGCCGAACGAAGCCTTGCAAAGCTCGGCCGCGATCTTCAGAAAACAAAAAGCGACCGAACCGCGCTGACTCAGCAGCTCGATGCGCTTAAAACCGCCGCAAACGGCAAAAAAGGCGCGGACAAGGACGCGGCAATGCAGAAAGTAAATGCCGCAAAGACAAAAGCCGATGCTGCGGCGGAGACCGAAAAGCAGCAGACGTCGGAGCATTCCGCACTTGCGTCGGAGTGCGCCGCACTTCGCGAAAAACTGACCGAATGTGAACGCTGCGTTGCCGAAAACGACGAAAAACTGCGTTCCGCACGACATGAATACGACATGGCAAAGGCACAAACCGCTGCAATGAATGAGGAAAGCACCGGAAGAAAAGCTGCGCTTGCAGGAAAAAACGCAACGCTTGACGCGCTTGCGGCACAACTTGAAAATGCAAAGCTGCGCATTGTCGAAACCGAAAAAGCCGAAACCGCCGCCCGTTCTGCCGCCGCAGCCGCCGAGGTTGAAGCCGCAAGGCTCAAAACCGCACTTGACACAGCGAATGAGCGCGCCGCCGAAAAGAAAAAGATCTATGCCGACGCAAAGGCGCTTACCGATGCTGCCGAAGCCGACTACGATTCAAAGCGTTCCGATTTTGATGCGGCGGATGTTGTCGTTCGCAATGCGGACAAGAACGTTTCGGCCGCAAAGAATGCACACGATACTGCTGTTGAAAAGCTCCGAAATGCCGAAACCCGCCTTGAAACGGCGCGTGCAAAGCTTGAAGATGCAATCAAAAACAGCGAATTTGCCGATTCGGAAGCGGTGCGCCTGCGCAACTCGGTGCATGTTATCGAAACGCGCTATGAAACTGCAAGAATTCATTATATGGAAAGCGGCAAGGGCGAGCCGCTGATCTTGGTTCATTCGGCGGGGCAGTCCCTGTACACCTTCCGCCGGCTGTTCTACAAGCTTGCAATGTATTACCGCGTTATTGCCGTTGACCTTGTGGGGCACGGCTATTCGGACAGACCCGATTTCTTTGATTATACCATCGGCGACCATGCCGAAAGTCTTGCGCGCTTCATGGATTCAATGGGAATCGAATCCGCGCATATTCTCGGTTTTTCCTTCGGTGCGGGGTACGCGCTTGAGCTTGCGCACAAGCATCCTGAGCGTGTCGGAAAGATTGTCGCAATCTGCCCCGGCGGTGTAACGAGCGAAATGCCGCTCACCGTCCGAATGATGGAAAGCGGACTGTTCGGCGGAATTGCCTCCAGAATGTATAACCTTAAATCCGTTAAAAAAATGCTTAACGAATGCGTCTTTGACCATACCGTAATAAACGAACACGATGCTGCGGAGTATTTCAAGCCCGTTGCGGACAGTTCAAGCCGTTATGCCGTTCGCCGAACTTTGGCTGAGTTTGACGAAAACGCGCTGATTTCATCTCTGCGTGAAATTCAGGCTCCCGTTCTGCTGCTTTGGGGAGAGGATGACAAGTGGCACCCCGCAGGCGAAGTTGACGAATACCGCTCCTCCCTGCGCAGCTGCTCGTGCACCGTCATTCGCAATGCGGGACACCTTGTTCATGAGGAAAAACCCGACAGGATCGCCGAACTTATCCGCGGCTTCATTCCGGCGGGATACGATAATTAATATTGTTTTGCAAAAAACGGGTTCAAAACTCGGTTTTTGAAATCATTTCAAAAAGCGGCTCGGAGCAAATCGGCTCCGGGCCGCCGCTGTTTTCGAAACGGGAGTTTCGGATGATGTTTCCGAGTTTCCGATATGAATTGAATATGAATTGAATCACGGAATCTGCGCATACTTCCTTTGGGCGGAATGCCGTCCGAAAAACATTTTGTTTAAAGGAGAACAGAAACCATGACACAGAATCAGGTTGGCTGCCAGACCGTCGGCTGCCGCGTCACAAGCTGCCGATACAACGACAAAGGCTCATATTGCGAACTTTCAAGGATTCAGATCGAACCCTGCTGCTGCAAAAACAGCGGAAACGGCGATCCCGCCGATGAGAGCCTTTGCGGAAGTTACCGCAGAAAATAAAACAAAAAGCTGACGCGGGGCTTAACCGCTTCAAGTCAGCGTCCGCATGATCCGTCCTGCGGCACGGTGCCGTGCCGTTCCGAAAATGCGGCTGCATTCAAAGCCGGGTTTCGTCTTGTACGTCTCGGTGCAGCATATCGCACGCGAGCTTTTTGAGCCGTGCGGGTGTGTTGTCCGCAGGATAAACGGCGCAATGCGCAAGCAGAGCCGCTTTGATTTTCCCAACGGCGGGTGAAGCGGGAAGGCTGAGCCAATTCATGATGTCCGCACCGCTGCAATTGAGCGCATGTGCGGAGAACGGGACGCCTTCCTGCTGCATTTTTTGAAGCAATATGCGCCAGCGTGCAGCCGATTCAACTTGCCCGGTGATGATTCCGGAACCGTGAACATCGGCATCGCGAATATCCGCAATTTCGAGGCTTCGTTCAACGCCCCAGCGGGCAAATGTTCGGCGCAGCGTTTTGTCCTTTGCGGTGTTGTTAAGATCGTACATATGATGACGGACGATGAAACAGACTTCGTCCGTCGTTTTGTTGTCATAACGGAGCCGCTGCATTATTTCTCGGGAAATAATTTCACCTTCCGCATCGTGTCCGTGCATATTGCCGTTTTTTTCCAGAACAACGGGTTTTGCAACATCGTGCAGCAGCCCGGCAAGGCGGGGGACAAGCATGGGTTTGGATTCCGCAGCGGTATGAAGTGCGTGGTCAAGCACGTCATAGCGGTGATGTGTGGGCTTTTGCGCAATGCCGCGTCCGCGGGACAGCTCGGGAAGAATGACTGCAAGCGCACCGATGTCGCGCAGCAGCAGCAGTCCGTTCAGCACCTGTTCCGTGTTTCGCGAACCGTATTTTATATCACAGAGAAGGAGTTTATTCAATTCATCGCGAATGCGTTCGGCGGAAATATCGCGCAGATTGCCGCAAAGCCTTAATGCACATGCGAAGGTGGCAGGGTCGATTTTAAATTGAAGCTCCGCCGCAAAACGAACAAGCCGAAGAATACGCAGTCCGTCATCCGCAAGCACGATTTCAGGGTCAATGCTTGATGTTCTCAAGACCCTGTTTTCAAGATCGGGCAGCCCGCCGGAGGGGTCAAGTATTTCACGCGTCAGAATATCGCAATAGAGCGCATTTACCGAAAAGTCGCGCCGCCGCGAATCCTCCTCGGGTGTTTTTGAAAACTGTATGCTTGTCGGGCGGTGCGCGCCGCCGGCGGAGTATTTGTCGGCACGGAAAGTTGTGTGTTCAAACTTTTGTCCGTCGGCGTGAATTTCGACCATGCCGAAAGCAATTCCCTTCGGAACAACTTTGAATCCCATTTCATGCGCAAGCTCAATTGTTTCGTCCGGAGTGAGGGCGGAACATATGTCAATATCGCTGACGGGCAGCCCGAGAAGCGTATTGCGCACAAGCCCGCCGACGGCAAAAAGACGGCAGCCCCGCGCCGAAATGCGCTCCGCAATGCGGATAAGCGATTCGGGTAAACTGACGGAAGCGGGAAGGGTGCGAACTCCGTCCGCCTTCGGTTTATGCGTTGATTTGCTTTCGGTCATGATAAAGCCCTCTCTTTTTTAAAACTTTTACGGGGTGCCGGGAAAGGGGCAGGCCCGCTCTGAAACGCATCGAAACCAAAACTCAAAAAATCAGTCCGAAACCTCATCGCGGAATCGGCGGACAAGCTCCGAAAGCTCCGCAGTGCTGCCGCAATTGTTTACGCGGCGACGAAGCTCGGTGCTGCCGTACATGCCCTTTGTGTACCATGCAATATGCTTGCGCATATCGGCAAATGCGCCGTCCCCGTGAGCGGCAACGTATTCCGAAATATGCCGAAGCGCGGCGTCAAGCCTTGCGCAGGCGGAAGGGGGAACGTAATCTTCTCCGCGAAGTGCGGCGCGGATTTCCGCAAAAAGGAAGGGATTTCCCTGTGCGCCCCTTGCGGCCATGATGCCCGCGCAGCCCGTTTTTGCGGCGAGTGCGGCAGCATCCGTTCCGCTGAAAACATCCCCGTTGCCGATGACGGGAATGCGCACGGCATTCACAACCTCCGCGATCTTATCCCAATCCGCAGTTCCGGAATACATCTGCATTCGGGTTCGGCCGTGAACGGTGACAAAAGCAGCACCGGAGGACTCGGCCATCTTTGCAAATTCAACCGCATTGATTGAATCCGCATCCCAGCCGAGGCGGAATTTGACGCTTACGGGAATGTTGACCGCACGAACGGCGGCTTCAATAATGCGTGCGGCAAGCGCGGGGGAGCGCATGAGCGCGGAACCGTCCCCGTTGCCGGTGATTTTCGGCGCGGGGCAGCCCATATTGATGTCGAAAACCGCAATCTGCTTTTGATTCCCGGAGGATGCGGAATCGGCATTCAGTTCCTCCGAAAGCCTCTTTGCGGTGTCGGCGATAATCTCGGGTTCGTGCCCGAAAAGCTGCACCCCGCAGGGCCGCTCGACGGGGGATATGTCGATAAGTTCCTTTGTTTTTTTGTTGTTATAATGCAAACCCTTTGCACTGACCATTTCCGTGAAGGTGAAATCGCAGCCCTGTTCAATGCAGAGGCGGCGGAAGGCGGGGTCTGTGATGCCTGCCATCGGCGCAAGCAGCACGGGTATGCAGCCGCATGTATCGCGGCAAAGTATTTTTGAAAGCACCGCCGAAGCGGGCGGGGGGGTCGGTATTTGCATTTTGCAGCGGGTTCAAAAGCGGTAAACGCTTTGCCTTCCGTTTTTTAATGGTGTTTGTTTTAATGGTTCTCAAAATAAAATTTCGCCGCAAATTCAACCGGATATCGGAATTCTGCGGCAGGAGCAATCATGCGTGACGGCAATTACTCATAATGATAAACACCCTCGCAGACGGTCGCGGCGGGGCCGGACATATAGAGAGTGTTATCGGGCAGCCATTCGATGCCGAGCGTGCCGATTTCAACATGCACATTCACGCGGCGTTCGGTATGCTTTGCAAGGATGCACGCCGCAGCGGAGGCACACGCGCCCGTTCCGCAGCACATCGTGCTTCCGCATCCGCGTTCCCATGTGCGCATGATGATATTCTCCCTGTCGATAACCTGAACAAAATCAACATTCGTGCGCTTCGGGAAAATCGGACTGTGCTCAATATCCCTGCCGTAATATTCAACATCGGTAAGATCAACATCATCAACGAACACGACCGTGTGCGGAATGCCCGTGTTCACGCAGGAAACGACAAAACGCCGCCCGTGGGAATAAAGGCTTTTTTGAAGGAAATCACCCTCTGCCGAAACGGGAATGTCCGCACAATCCAGCTTCGGTTCACCCATGTTGACGCCGATGCGAACAACTGCGCCGTCCGAAAGTTCCGCATGAGTCTTTTTAATGCCCGAAAGCGTTTCAACGGACACATCCGGGGCGGGGACGATGCCCTTTTCAATTATGAATTTCACAAAGCAGCGTATACCGTTGCCGCACATCTCCGCCTCACTGCCGTCATTGTTTAAAATCAGCATACGAACGTCCGCACCGGGGAGGGAGGGCTTGCGAACGATTAAAAGATTGTCTGCGCCCACGCCCGTGTTGCGGTGCAGGATTCGGCGGGCAAATTCGTTGATGTTGCGGATTTTTTCTTCACGGTCGTCGATAAGAATCATATCGTTGCCCAAACCGTGCATTTTTGTAAAATTAAAAAGCATAGAAACCTCTTCGATGAATTAATCAAACTAATCGGAAAACAGTGCGGATGCAAGCCGTTTCCGGATGCAGTACGTAAAATATGTATTCGGATTCATCAACCCTGACGCTGCGTTTCAAGCAGCAGCCCGACCGGGCAATGATCACTGCCCATGACATCGGGGCGAATGAAGGCATCCTTAACGGACGGGACAAGCCTTGCGCTGACAAGAAAGTAGTCTATGCGCCAGCCGGTGTTCCGCTCACGTGCTTTGAACATATAGCTCCACCATGTGTAGGCATCCGCCCTGTCGGGATAAAGCATACGGAAACTGTCCGCAAAGCCGCTTTCAAGCAGCACGGTGAATTTCTGTCTTTCTTCATCGGTGAATCCTGCATTGCCGCGGTTGCTCTTCGGGTTTTTAAGGTCAATTTCGTTATGCGCAACGTTCATATCGCCGCAGACGATAACGGGTTTTTTCTTATCAAGTCCGATGAGATAGGCGCGGAAAGCATCCTCCCATTCACAGCGGAAATCAAGCCGTGTAAGCTCGCGCTGCGCATTCGGGGTGTATACCGTTACAAAATAATAATCGGGAAATTCAAGGGTTATGACGCGTCCCTCGGTTTCGAATTTTTCATCCGCACACATGCCGTAAGCAACGGAAAGCGGTTCTTTTTTTGTGAAGACGGCCGTTCCGGAATAACCTTTTTTTTCGGCATAATTCCAGAAGCCCATGTACCCTTCGGGGGCGAAATCTATCTGCCCTTCCTGCAATTTTGTTTCCTGAAGAGCAAAAATGTCGGCATCGGTTTCATCAAAAAAGTTTTTGAAACCTTTGCCCATGCAGGCGCGCAGCCCGTTAACGTTCCATGAAATAAATTTTTCGGTCACAGCAGCATATCCTTTCGGAACAGTTATTAAATCACAGAAAATCAAAGGAGGAAATTGCGCAGGAGCAGATCCTCCGTGTCAAACTCCGGATACTCGATGCGCCAAAGCGTCAGCCCGTGCGCGGGAGCGGTGTCGCCGGCATTTTCGCGGCGCGGGCATTCGAGCGCGTGACGGAGTTTGGAGATGTCGTCATAGCCCTGCCCGATGCGGAGCATGGTGCCGACCATGATGCGAACCATGTTGTAAAGAAAACCGCTGCCCGCAACATCGTAAACGATACAGTCCCCGTCGCGGCTCCAGCGGGAGAGAAAAATCGTGCGGACAGTCGTTTCGGCTTTGCTTCCCGTGGCTTTGAAAGCCGCAAAATCATGTGTGCCGAGAAAAAGCTCCGCCGCGGCATTGAGCTTTTCAATGCTGAGCGGGGTATGAATATGCAGCGCCGTGCTGCGCAAAAAAGCGGAGGCATGGCGGCTGTTGAGCACACGGTAGCGGTAGTGCTTCTTTTGAACGGAAAAGCGTGCGTGAAATTCCGCCTCGCCTTCACGCGGCATTTCAAGGCTTGCTTTAATGCGAATGTCGGGCGGCAGATATGTGTTCAGTGCAAATGCGAATTTTTCGGCGGGAATTCGGCTTTCGGTATCAAAATGCGCTGCCTGCGCCCGCGCGTGAACGCCTCTGTCCGTGCGGCCGGAGGCATGGAGAGTGAGGTTTTCGCCCGTAATTTTCTTGAGTGCATTGCCGATGACCTGCTGAACGGCAATTCCGTTGGGCTGAATCTGCCAGCCGACGTAGTTTGTTCCGTCGTATTCAATTATAAGTACGATTCGCTTCATACTGCCAATTATACAGGAATAATGTGTACGGTGTCAATTCAATTAGGAATTAGGAACGAGGAATGAGGAATTTGGAATCGGAACCGTGTATTTGCCGCCCCTGCAAGGGCGGGGGAGGGGTCGTTTGCGAATGAGGAATTTGCAAGGGCGAACAAACAAAATATATCTTCGCGGCAAACTGTTTCCGAGAATCCGAACGATCACGAAAAAATATACATATTCGGCAAAAAATGCATTATTTCAGCATTTTTTCTTCAGCTTTCCGCAAAAAAAAACAACAAAGATTATATCAAAACTCTTGACACGGAACAAAATGCAGATTATACTATAATGGATTGGGTGTATTGAACTTTCAATGCATCACTGTCAAAATACCATCAGGAGGAAAAAACATGAAGAAATCATTCAAAGGCTTTCTTGCGTGCCTGCTCGCGCTGATCATGGTCATCCCCATGTTCACCGTTGCAAATGCGGACCAAATGTCCACCTTTAACGGCACCCTTCAGGCCCGCGAAACCGCTTCCGTTGATGTTTCCCGCATCAGGAACAGCGGCATCGATATGACTGCGGACGTTGCAGTCAAGGAACAGCGCAATCCCGAGGATATCGTTACCATTCTGGTCGAACTCGAAGCCGCTCCCGCAGCGGAGGTTTGCGAAGATCTCAAAGCAGCAGGCGATTATCGTGAGCAGCTCAACGCTTCCCACAAGACCGCAGCCGCTATGATCAACGAAAAGCTCGGCACCGAAATCGTTATTAAGCACAACTACTCCGTTGTGTTCAACGGTTTCGCATTCGAAGGCGAATATCGCCTCATCGACGAGATCAACAAGCTCGACGGTGTTCGTGCATTCGTTGATATGGAATGGGAAAGCCCCAACCTCTTCAACACCACCACCCAGGTCGGTGCGGTTGATGCATGGGCTCTCGACTACTCCGGTGAGGGCACCGTTGTTGCTATCCTCGACACCGGCTGCAAAGTCGACCACCCCGCTTTCTCCGTTGAACCTTCCAACGTAAAGTTCACCCGTGACAACATTGCTTCCATCATCGCAAGCGGCGAGCTCCAGGGCTCCGGTTCCCAGATGAATGTTAACAGCGTCTATGTCAGCGGCAAGATCCCCTTCCGTTGGAACTACTACGGCAACAATGCAGACGTAAGCCATAAGCCCAATTCCAGTGACCACGGCACCCACGTTGCAGGTATCGCAGCAGGTAACGGCGGCGAGATCCGGGGCGTTGCAAAGGATGCACAGCTCGCGGCAATGCAGGTCTTCGCACCCACCGGCGGCGCAAGCTGGTCCACCATCATCCTTGCAGTTGAAGACTGCGCGGTTCTCGGCGTTGATTCCGCAAACCTGTCCCTCGGTTCTCCCTGCGGTCAGGAAAGCTACTATGACGCTTCCTATGCAGAAGTTTTCGAGCGCGTAACCGCTCTCGGCGTTAACTTTGCAATGGCAGCCGGCAACGACTACGATGCTTCCATGAACAACGCATGGGGCAGCAGCGACATCACCACCGGCACCTGGGGCATGGACGGCTACAACCTCGTTTCCAACCCCGATTACGGTGTTGTAGGTTCCCCCTCCACCTGGCCCGCAAGTCTCTCCGTTGCTTCCGTAAAGAACAGCAAGACCCAGGGTTACTACATCAGCGTTGAAGGCGTTAACTACGGCTACACCGAAAACGCAGACAACCCCGTTAAGATGCGTCAGGCTCTCGGCGGACAGACCGTTGAATACGTTATGGTTCCCGGCTTCGGCACCGTTGAAGATTTCGCACAGGTCAACGTACAGGGCAAGATCGCTCTCGTACAGCGCGGCGAAATCAACTTCACCGACAAGGCTGCAAACGCAGAAGCTGCCGGTGCGGTTGCCTGTGTTGTTTACAACAACAAGGACGACGCAGTTAACATGGTTGCTTACGAAGGCGGCCATATCCCCCATGTCTTCATCAGCAAAGAAGCAGGTGCAGCTCTTGCGGCAGCATCCGATAAGCACGCATTTGTCGGCAGCGAAATGGGCATTTCCGATTCTGTCGGCGGCAACATGCCTTCCGACTTCTCCAGCCGCGGTGTAACTGCCACCTTCGGCATCAAGCCCGAGATCACCGCCCCCGGCGGCCAGATCTACTCCGCAACCGATCCCAGCATCTCCGGTGCTCTCTACCAGGCATGGGACGGCACCTCCATGGCAACTCCCCATGTTGCAGGCGGTATGGCAATCGTAACTCAGTATGTTGAGGACAACTTCCCCGGTCTCAGCACCAGGGAGCGTCAGGCAATGGTCGATCGCATCCTCATGAGCACCGCAACCCCCGTTATCGAAGCAGGCGGCACCTATGCTGCCGTTATGGATCAGGGCGCAGGCGAAATGAACCTTGCAAAGGCTGTTACCACCAAGGCATACCTCACCGCAGAAGGTACCTACAGCAACCGTCCGAAGCTTGAACTCGGCGACGATCCCGAGAAGACCGGTGTTTACACCCTCACCTTCACCGTTCACAACTTCGGCACCACTGCTCTTAACTACACCATCGATCCTTCCGTCCTCCTTGAAGACATCGGTCTGCTCGGCTACATGGACGAAGCTCAGGAACTCCCCATCATCATTTACACCGGCGAAAGCTGGGATATCGCTGCTGAAGGCGACGAAGTCCTCCTCGGCGACGTAAACGGCAACGGCACCGTTGAAATTGCAGACGCTGTTAAGATTGCACGTCATGCTCTCGAACTCGAATCCTACGACGAAACTGTTTGCGACGTAAACGGCAACGGCGTTGTAGAAATCGCAGACGCTCTCCTTGCAGTGCGCGTTGCAATGGAGCTTGCGGAACCCACTTACACCTCCGCAGGTTATGTAAGAGTTGATAAGCCCGACGTTGTTACCGTCCCCGCAGGCGGCGAAACCGAAGTCACCGTAACTCTCAACTTGACCGACAACTGCAAAGAATACCTTGATGAGTACTACACCTCCGGCGCAATCGTAAACGGTTACATCGAGCTGATGCCCGTTTCCGAAGCTGACGGCGTAAGCCTCACCATCCCGTTCCTCACCTACTACGGCGACTGGAACTATGCAGCAACCATTGACCGCGGATATTACTATGATGAATATCCCTTCAACTCCAACAACTACGCCAACACCGTCGGCTTCAAGAAGGGCAGCCAGAGGCTCCAGCAGCTCGGCGAAATCCCCTTCTTCAGCAAAGAAGACGACAAGCCCGCTCTGTATGAGTACTATCTTGCAGATCGCAACGCTATCAGCCCCAACGGTGACGGCCTCCTCGACACCATCAACCTGATGTACATGGGTCTGCTCCGTAATGCGGAAGTTCGCTACGTTGTTCTCGACACCGACGGCAACGAACTCGGCGTTATCGCTGACTACGGCGTATGCACCAAGGGCTTCTGGGACACCGACACCCGCGACCAGCTCGGCGTCACCTACGGTCAGTTCCCCGGCAATTACAACTTCAGTCAGTACAACAGGTCCGACCTTATCGTACGCATTGAAGCTAAGCTCGACAACAACGGTATGCACACCACCAACGCATTCTCCGAAGCAGCGAGCGAAAACTGGAAGTGGGATATCCCCCTCCATATCGACACTCAGGCTCCTTCCGTAAGCAACTTCAGTGCTGCAAACGGCAAGTTCACCTTCAACGTAACCGATGAGCATTACGTTGCATACGTTGGCGTATTCACCAACAACGACGGCAACCTCGGCGACTGCCAGGGCGAAATCGCTGTTATGGAAACTCAGCGCGGCGCAACCACCGCAATCGAGCTCAACGGTGAAGCAAACAACTTCGTTGTTACTTACGACTATGCAGGCAACATCGCAGTTTACCTCTGGAACGGCAGCACCCTCAGCCCCGTTCAGGTTGACCCCAACCCCCAGCCTGTCGGCAACTACTCCGACGGTTACATCTACGCTTACGGCCTTAACCTCCAGGATAAGCGGTGGCTCTTCTTCGAGTCCAACGCTCCCATGACTGCTGTTTATGAGGGCGAGGAAGCACCCAACGGCGAAAGCATCGCAGCAGCAGGTTACGATGCAAACAACGGCGTTGTTTATGCACTCGAGAACTCCGGCAAACTCTATCGCTACAGCGGAATCAACCCCCAGAGCGGTAAGCTCACCGGCAGAACCCAGGTTGCAACCGTTGCAGGCGCAGACAGCATCAACGAAATGGCATTCAACAATGCAGACGGTCAGCTCTACGCAATCAGCGGTGCAGCAAACCTGATGACTGTTGATGTCAACACCGGTGCAGTTACCGAAATCGGTCAGTTCGGCAGCGGCGTTGTCGCAATGGACTTTGATTCCAACGGCACCCTCTGGATCGTTGACCTCTACGGCGCACTTTGCAGCGTAAACCTCAACACCGGCGCTATCACTCAGGTTGCAGAAACCGGCATCAGCGCACTCGCAGGCCAGAACTTCTACAATCAGAGCGGCTGCCTGTTTGAGAACACCTTCTATTGGGCAGCAATTCCCGGTGCAAGCGCAAACGCAAAGACTCTTGTCAGGTTTGATGTTACCAACGGTGCATTTGAAGAACTCGGCAAGATCGCGGACGGCACCAACGGTCTCCAGACCACCGGTATGTTTGCAATCCCCATGGGCAACGCAAGCATTGCAGCTGACAAGCTCAACAACGTTTCCATCGCTGACTGAGTTTAAACTCAGCCGGACTGAGCACGGCTCGGTCCGAATGCAAATCCATTAACAAGGGGCGGCACTGCTTCGGCGGCGCCGCCTTTTTGATAATCCGAACCCGCTGTCGATGTGAACATTGACTTGAAACATGAAATGTGCATGAAACAAGGCAAATCGGCTCGAATTGCGGCAGAATTATGCCTTTGCCCCAAAAAATCAACATAATGTTCATTTTTTTACACGAAAACACGGTTGACAAAACGCTCTGCGTGCATTAAAATAATAACTGTCATCAAAACATCTAAGAAGCTTGTTGATTCTTAAATGTGTAACCCTCCTATATTTTTTCTGTGAAGCGGAGCAGCTCCCCAAGCTCCGCTTCAAACTTTTTTTTAATCAAAAGGAAATTCTGTGGCGGAGCTCGCTCCGCTTCAAACTTTTTTCCGAAATAAAAAAACGTAATCACGGCGGTGCCTGTTCCGCTTCATACTTTTATTGGGCCGATAAATATTTCGACAGAAAAAATGCTTCGATTTGATAATTGCCCCTTGCTGTTTCTTCGAATATCTGGTAAAATGATAATAACAAATATATTTGAACCGCATTCAAAGGGTGCAGCCGCATTCCAATAATGCGGGACAATCCATTTGCAGCAGGAGGTTAATTGTATATGCCCGCGAAAAAAATCGTTGCGATGCTGCTTGCAGGCGGTCAGGGAAGCCGCTTGGGTGAGCTTACAAAAAGCATGGCAAAACCCGCCGTTCCGTTCGGCGGGAAATACAGAATTATAGACTTTCCGCTCTCAAACTGTGTGAATTCGGATATTGATACCGTTGGTGTGCTGACGCAATATGAGCCGCTTGCGCTGAACGCGTATCTCGGGAACGGACAAGCATGGGATTTGGACAGAAATAACGGCGGCGTGTTTGTTCTGCCTCCTTATGCAAGCAACAGCGGCGGCAGGTGGTATTCCGGCACGGCGGATGCGATTTATCAAAACACACCTTTTATTGACCAATACAACCCCGAATATGTCCTTATTCTTTCGGGCGACCATATCTACAAGATGAACTATGCGCAGATGCTTCGCAATCATATAAAAAACAATGCAGATGCGACCATTGCCGTTTTGACCGTTCCGATCGCAGAAGCTTCCCGCTTCGGCATTATGAACACCGATGAGGAAGGCAGAATCACCGAATTTGAAGAAAAACCCAAAATTCCGCGCAGCAATAAAGCGTCCATGGGCATTTATATCTTCAATTGGAGCATTCTGAAAAAGTTTCTGGCAGAGGACGCCGCAAACCCGGATTCCTCCAACGACTTCGGAAAGAACGTCATTCCGGCAATGATAGACAGCGGCTGCCGCATGTTTGCATGGAACTTTTCCGGATACTGGAAGGATGTCGGAACGATTGCAAGCCTTTGGGAGGCAAACATGGATTTGCTCGGCACAAATCCTGTTTTCAATCTGTACGATAAGGAATGGCGTATATATTCAAAAAGTCCGATTATGCCGCCGCATTATGCGGGCGCGGATGCAGTCATTTCAAACAGCCTTGTTACCGAGGGCTGCGTTGTGCACGGCCTTGTGCGGCACAGCGTGCTTTATGCGGGCGTTCGCATCGAACCCGGCGCGGTCGTGGAGGATTCAATTATAATGCCCAACTCCGTGATTGAGCGCGGCGCGGTCGTTCAAAAAACAATTGTGGGCGAAAATGCGATTGTCGGCGCAAAAGCTCGGGTCGGCTGCCAAAAACTTGATACCGATGCCGACTACGACACAAAACTTACCGGCGACATAACCCTTGTTGCAAGTGCCGTTCGTGTTGCGGACGGGCTGCGGATTCCAAAGGGCATGGTCTACAACTGCGGAAAAGGGGGCGGATTCAATGAATAACAGCATGTTCGGCTTGATTTACACGGGCGAGGCGAATGCGCAGCTTCGCGAATTGACGTTTTCGCGCTCGGTTGCAGCCGTTCCGTTCGGCGGACGTTACCGTGCCATCGATTTTATGCTTTCCGATATTGTGAACACGGGCATTTCAAACGTCGGCATAATCACTCAAAGAAATTATCACTCTCTGATGGATCACCTCGGCAGCGGAAAGGAATGGGATCTCCACCGCAAAAGGGACGGTCTGTTTATCCTTCCGCCCTTTGTAACGCGGGATAATACCGGCGTTTACAGGGGAACGGTCGATGCAATTCGTTCCGTAATGGGCTATATTCGCCGCAGTGCGCAGAAATATGTCATTCTGACCGGGAGCCACACTCTCTACAACACAACATATGACAAAATGCTCCGACAGCACATTGAAACGGGCGCGGATATAACGATTATGTATAACGAGGAGCATGAGTTCAACAGAGCGGAACAATACGATGACCTGCGCCTCACGATTAACGAAAACGGCAGGATCACCGACCTTGCGCTCAATCCTTATATGCCGGACAGCCCGTTTATGGGCTGTGATGCATACATAATGGAAAAGACTCTGCTGGAATACCTTGTTGAGGATGCGGCCGCACACGGCGAGTTTGATTTCATGCAGGATGTTCTTATCAAAAATGTGAATAAATACAGGTTCTGCGGCTGGAAGTACAACGGCTATGTTGCAAGATTGAACTCCGTCGATGCATTTTATAAGCATAATCTTGCGCTGCTTCAGCCCGCTGTGCAGCAGGATTTGTTTAATTCCGCGCACCCGATTTATACAAAAGTCAAGGATGAGGTGCCCGCGAATTACTGCGGCAGCGGCAGTGCGCGCAACAGCGTTATTGCGGACGGCTGCATTATCGAGGGTGAAGTCGAAAATTCCGTGCTTTTCCGCGGAGTTCATGTCGGCAAGGGTGCAAAAGTCAAAAACTGCATACTGATGCAAGCCACCTATATCGGGGATAACAGTGAGCTGTCTTATATGGTGCTTGATAAGGGCGTTATAGTTTTGAACGGCAGGCGTTTGAGCGGGCATGAGAATTATCCCGTCATTCTGCGAAAAGGCGTCACTGTATAATGCCGCGAACAAAGCGGGCGGGGCAAAAGCTTCCCAAAGCGGGGGCGACGGAGCAAAGTTTTGCGTTCGGTCGGAGCAGAACGGATACAAGCGTGAAAAATGCTTATTTCCAAAGTATATTTTCAAATAAGTGTTGACAATATTTGCCTGTGGATTTATGATACAACTGAGCGGAGGGAGAAAAGCCTCCCGAGCCGCCTGTTACCAAAGCCGCAGCGGATGCGGTGCGCCTGATGTGGCTGCACATGCGTTTTCGGCACCACGCCGACGGCATGAACTCGCCGCCTGTGCGGTAATTAAAAAACATTATTTTTTGGAGGATTTTATAGAATGAACGCTTACATTCAGGAAATTCTTGCGAAGGTTCAGCAGCGCGATGCGCACGAACCCGAGTTTCTTCAGACTGTTGAAGAGGTTCTCAAATCCCTTGAACCCGTTATCGAAAAGCATCCCGAGTATCAGGAAGCCGGTCTTCTTGAGCGTCTCGTAGAGCCGGAGCGCGTTATCGAATTCCGCGTACCTTGGACCGACCGTGACGGCAAAGTTCAGGTAAACCGTGGCTTCCGCGTTCAGTTCAACAGCGCGATCGGACCCTACAAGGGCGGTCTCCGTTTCCAGGGCAATGTTAACCTTTCCATCATGAAGTTCCTCGGCTTTGAGCAGACCTTCAAAAACAGCCTCACCAGCCTTCCCATGGGCGGCGGTAAGGGCGGTTCCGACTTCGATCCCAAAGGCAAGACCGATAAGGAAATCATGGATTTCTGCCAGAGCTTCATGACCGAGCTCTGCCGTCATATCGGACCCAGCATCGACGTTCCCGCAGGTGATATGGGTGTCGGCGGCCGTGAAATCGGTTATCTCTTCGGTCAGTACAAGAGGATCCGCGGCGCATACGAAAACGGCGTTCTCACCGGCAAAGGTCTCTCCTTCGGCGGTTCCCTCATCCGTCCCGAAGCAACCGGTTTCGGTGCTGTTTACTACCTCTGCGAAGTTCTCAAGCATGAGAACGACACCATCGAAGGCAAGACCGTTGCAGTATCCGGCTTCGGTAATGTTGCTTGGGGTGTTACCAAGAAGGTTGCGGAACTCGGCGGCAAGGTTGTTACCCTCTCCGGCCCCGATGGCTACATCTACGATCCCGACGGCGTTGTAACCGAAGAAAAGATCAACTACATGCTCGAAATGAATGCAAGCCGCCGCAATCGCGTACAGGACTATGCAGACAAGTTCGGTGTTGAATTCTTCCCCGGCGAAAAGCCCTTCGGCCGCAAGGTCGATATCGTCATGCCCTGCGCAATGCAGAATGACGTTCATATGGAATCCGCAGAGAAGATCGTTGCAAACGGCATCAAGTACTATATCGAAGTTGCTAACATGCCCACCACCAACGATGCTCTCTACTTCATGATGGATCAGCCCGGCATGATCGTTGCTCCCTCCAAGGCAGTTAACGCAGGCGGCGTTGCAGTTTCCGGCCTCGAAATGAGCCAGAACGCAGAGCGTCTTGCTTGGACCGCAGAGGAAGTTGATGCAAAGCTCAGGCACATCATGGTCAACATCCATAAGGCATCCATGGAAGCAGCAGAAGAATGCGGCCTTGGCTACAACCTCGTAGCAGGCGCAAACATCGCAGGCTTCAAGAAGGTTGCTGATGCTATGATGGCTCAGGGCATCTGCTAATCATTGATTAACATTTGTTGATTAACCTCAAATAAAGGTCGGGGAATCGCTTCGCGGCGATTCCCCGATTGTTCAATTTCGGTATTGCTGCCGAAACAACTCAAATTCACTTTACTGCGGTTAAATTTAATCAGCCGCATTTTCCGCTGCCGGCAGCAGCTTTCAAACGCGGAAAGTTTTGACAACCGCCACAAGCGTAAAACAGGAGTTACCCATGGACTTGATGAAACTTATAAAGGGCACCGATATAGGCGACTGCGTTGCTCGGCTTCTTTTCACTTGGAACGCCGATCACCCCGATGCGGAGAAGGCTAAGGAAACTTTTATCAGCGCAATAAAAGCAAGAATGCCGCAGCAGGCAAGGCTGAATTTGTCGAGTGCGGAAAAACTTTCGGACAGCATTGACAGATACCTGATAAAAAACGATACCGAGATGTATGCGGCGGTGAAAATCGGCAGCGCAATGATGCTTGCGGCCCTTGCCAACCGCGAAACGGAAAACGCCGCTCTCGTGCGGTCGGCGGCCGAGAGTTTCATTTCGGATATTCCGGACGGAATTGCGGACGACCGCGAGGCACTCAGCGAAATCATCTTTTCCGAAAAACAGGGCAGGGAAAAATTGATTGAGATTTTCAAATTGCTGCGAGATTGAGAAACAACAAAATATATCTGCATTTTTTGCCGAAAATCAGTGAAAAACTATTGACAGGCTCAAAACAAGCGGTTATAATTATCCGGCAAATGAATATCCGCCATAGACAGCAGGTGCGCGGGCGAGATGCTTTTGCATCGGCCGTCCAAGCTTAATCTCCTGCCGAGGTAGAGACAAAATAGTTATTTCATCAGTTATTGCAGCAGCGGCTTTCGGTTTTTATGCTAATGCACTTTGCGTTTTGCATTAAATCGGGGCAGTGCTTAAAATGATTGTTCGGCTATCCTCTGTCCCCCTGTCCTATGGCATGGGGGATATTTGTTTGAAACTGTGACAAGGAGGAATTTTCCATGGCAAATGCTTCTATTCTTGCAATGAAGGAGCAGCACGTTGCGGAGATCAAAGATCGTCTCACAAGGGCTCAGTCCGTTGTTATGTTCGATTACCGCGGTCTTACCGTTGACGAGGTGACTGCACTCCGTGTCGAAATGCGCAAAGCAGGTGTTGAGTACATCGTTCTCAAAAACACCATGGTCGAAAGAGCCTGCCGCGAACTCAACATCGATGAGTCCGTTCACGCAATGCTCAAAGGACCGTCCGCTTTCGCTTTCGGTTACGACGACGCGGTTGCACCCGCAAAAATCCTTAAGGATTCAATCAAAAAGTTCAAAAAATGCACCATCAAGGGCGGCATTGTGGACGGCGTTGTTACCGATGCTCAGGGCATCGATGCTCTCGCTGATCTGCCCCCCAGAGAGGTTCTCATCGCCCGTATGCTGGGCAGCATGATGAGCCCCATCACCGGCCTTGCCATCGCTCTCGACCAGCTCGCAAAGAAGCTCGGCGGCGGCGAAGCAGCCGAAGAAGCAGCGGCAGAATAACTTTCGCTGCGTAACCGTTTCAAACAAAAATTTTTAATCGGAGGAAATTAAAATGACTAAGCAGGAATTTATCGATTACATTAAGTCCCTCACCGTTCTCGAACTCGCAGACCTCGTTCATGCGGTCGAAGAAGAATTCGGCGTATCCGCAGCAGCAACCGCAGTTGCAGTTACAGGCCCCGCAGCAGCAGCAGAACCCGTTGAAGAGAAGACCGAATTTGACGTTATCCTCAAGGGCTTTGGCGCACAGAAACTCAACGTTATCAAGGTTGTCCGCGCAGAACTCGGCCTCGGCCTGAAGGAAGCAAAGGAAGCTGTTGAAGGCGCACCCACCACCCTCAAGGAAGGCCTCTCCAAGGAAGACGCAGAGAAGCTCGCAAAGGCATTCACCGATGCAGGCGCAGAAATCGAAATCAAATAATTATTTCCCTGTCACAAACAAAACCCCGCCCGCCGCAGCTGCCCGCAGCCGCGGCGGGCTTTTTTGCTTTTTGAATAATAACGACGGAACGGGTTAGATGTCAACATCTGAGTCAACGTAAGAACCGGGAAAAAGAGATTTGTAAAGAAACAGAATTACATCAAAACTCCGTTGGCCGGCACTTCATCAACCCATACCAACGGTAGATAAATTAAAATCCAAACAGTATGAGCGGTGTGTTCCGTGCACCGCTCTTTTTTGCTATAATGGGGCAAAGAAAACGGCAGGACGAAAGCTTGACGGCGGCTTTTAAAGACGCAGTGCGAAAATGCCGCCGAAAAAAGGAGGAAAGCGGAGCAAATGGAGAATAAGCTTGCAGAGAATATCCGAACGTTCAGAAAACAGCGCGCATTGACGCAGGAACAGCTTGCGGAAGTGCTGGGCGTTACTGTCGGTGCGGTGTACAAATGGGAAGCGCGGCTGTCCCAACCGGAATTGAGCACAATAATGGAGCTTGCGGACTTTTTTGACACATCGGTGGATGTGCTTCTCGGCTACGAGCTGAAGGATAACAGCCTTCGGACAACGGCGGCACGATTGAAAAGGTATCAGTCCGACAAGGATGAAGCCGGCCTTGCCGAGGCGGAAAAAGCATTAAAAAAATATCCGAATTCCTTTGAAATTGTGTTTAATGCCGCAGGGCTTTTCAGTGTGTTCGGAACGGAGCGCGGCGAAAAAAGGCTTATGCGGCGCGCATTGGAGCTTTTGGAAAAAAGCAGGCAGCTTATTGCGCAGAATACGAACCCGCAGATAAACGAAAGCACACTGTGCGGAAACATCGCGGAGGTGCTGCGCATAATGGGCGAGGCCGAACGCGCCGTTGAGATGCTGAAAGCGAATAATGCGGGCGGAATGTACAGCGACATAATCGGATTGACACTTGCGGAAGCGTGCGGCCGACCCGAGGAGGCAATGCCCTTCCTTTCGGAATCGCTCGTTGAAAATACGGTCAGAATCATTCGAACCGTGTTTGGTTATATCAATGTGTTTTTTCAAAAAAAGGATTATGCGTCGGCAAAGGCGGTGCTGAATTTCGGCCTTGCTCTTTCGAACGGACTGCGGCGGGAAGGGGAAACGAATTTTACGGACAAAACATCGGGAATGCTTTACGCATGTTTGGCTTATTCGGAGTTGATGGCCGGCAATGCGGTCGGTGCGGAAAAAGCATTGCTTCAGGCAAAGCTGACAGCGGAACGCTTCGATGCAAACCCGAATTACAGCGCGGCAGCGATTCGCTTTGTTTCGTGTGACGAATCGGCAAGCGCATATGACGACATCGGCGCAACGGCTGCGGAGGGAGTGCGGAACACGGTCTGTTCTCTTGAAAGTGCCGAACTTACGAAAATATGGGAAAGGGTGAACAACGATGAAAAACGGTCGAACAAAGAATGACAGCAGGGGGAAATGTACTGCCGAAAACGAAAAAGCAAATGTATCAAAAGAAAACATGAGCGCATTTTGTAAAAAACCGCTTGGAAAACAGCTGCGGTGTCAGTTCTTTTATAAAAATATTCCGATTTTTTGCCTTGCGGTGTTTGCGGCTTTGGCAGCCGGCTCGCTGAATCTGATTCTTTCGTGGATAATTCAACAGCTGATGGACACGGCAGCGGGAAAGTCCGGGGCGTTAAGCTTTCGCACTTTGCTTTTGATAAGCGCGGGCTTTGTTCTGCTTTGTGCGGGGCTTTCCCTATTGAACTATGCGTCGCAGCCTCGTTTTTTGGAACGGGCAATGCGGCAGTACAAGGATTTTGCATTCAAAAAGCTGATAGGAAAGAGCATTTCGTCTTTTCGTGATGAAAGCGCGGCAGGCTATCTTTCCGCATTGACGAACGATGCCGCAAGCATTGAAACCAATTATCTTGCGCAGATGCTTGCAATGATAACAAAGGCGGTCACCTTCGTCGGCGCGCTGCTGCTGATGTGCAGGTATTCACTGCTCATGACGGCAATTGCGGCAGGGCTGACGGTGCTTCCGATGATTGCTTCTCTTTTGACGGGCAACAGACTTCAAGCCGTTGAAAGCAGGGTTTCCGAACGGAACGGAGAGTTCACCGCCGCACTCAGCGATTGCCTCGCAGGGTTTACCGTTGTTAAAAACTTCAGGGCGGAGCGGGAGATTTTTCGCCTGTTTGCGCAGAGCAACAAAGTCCTTGAGCATGAAAAATTCACGGGACGGCGCATTAAAATGCTCGTCGGAATGATCGGCGCGGTCACGGGGATTTTTGCTCAGCTCGGAGTGTTCATTGCAGGCGTGTACCTTTCGATGAAGGGCGGCAGCATGACGCCCGGTGCAGTTGTTCTGTTTGTTAACCTTATGAATTTCATCATTTCGCCAATTGCGGAGCTTCCCGGATTGCTTGCCTGCCGCAAAGCGGCGTTGGGGCTTGTGGATAAACTTGCGGCCGCGCTGGAACGCAGCTCGTCCCGCGAGGGGAGTGAAACGCTCAACAAGCTTGAACACGGGATTCGGCTTGAAAACGTCTCTTTTGCATATGAACCGGGGAAGACGGTGCTGCACGGAATAAATGCCGAGTTTGAGGCAGGCAAGGCATATGCGCTTGTCGGCGGCAGCGGCAGCGGAAAATCTACCCTGCTGAACTTGCTCATGGCGGCGGAAACAAACTACAGCGGGCATATCCTTGCGGACGGAATCGAACTGTCGGATATTTCAGCGGAGTCGCTCTACGGAACGATGGCGGCAATTCAGCAGAATGTTTTTGTTTTTAATGCCTCGATAAAAGACAATGTTTCAATGTTCCGTGATTTTCCGAAGACGGAGATGGATGAAGCGATTGCCCGTGCGCACCTTGGCGCGCTGATTCGCGAACGCGGGGAGGATTACCTTTGCGGGGAAAACGGCAGCGGGCTTTCCGTCGGCGAGAAACAAAGAATCTCCATTGCGCGGAGTCTGCTCAAAAAATCCTCCGTTCTGCTTGCGGATGAGGTGACGGCGGCACTGGATGCGCAAACGGCGCACCGGGTTTCAAGCGATATTCTCGATTTGCAGGGAATCACACGAATTGTTGTTACGCATACTCTTGAAGAGTCGCTCCTGCGCAGATACGATAAAATCTTTGTGCTTCGCGGCGGCAGGATTGAAGAGGCGGGCAGCTTTGCGGATTTGATGGCGAACAAGGGATATTTTTACGCATTGTTCACTGTTGCGCAATAAAACGAAACGGCATGTTCAGGCTTCGCGCCGCATGAAACCGTATGAATACCAATGTAAATGTGTAAATGCATATTGCGGAAGATTCCCGGAAAATTCTCGGGGAGTCTTCCGCAGCGTTATGTCGGAGCGGGGCGGCAAAAATTATTTCAGCCCGAATTCACGCAGAACTTCAATGGCGGAATTCCGCGCACGCTCGGATTTTATGTTGCGGCGAACATCGGAAATATCGACGTAATCGCCTTTGCGGGCACATTCACACAATGCTTCCGCAACATATGCATCGCGAAAGCGTTCCTCTTTAAAAATCAGCTCAATGGAGCTGTTCATCTTTTTGTCAAGCGCGTCTATCATGGTTCGATACATGAAATGATCCTCGCCCAAAAGTTCGCGGAGGCGTTGAATGCACGAGATGGCTTCGCTCATTCGTTCAACGGTCACACGGCGGCGGTAACGCCAGCCGCATGAGCCTGCACCGAGAAGCTCATCCGCAGATGTGTCCAATATCAGAGCAAGGTCCTGCAAAAGTCCCGTATCCGGCAGAGTTTCGCCGCGTTCCCAATTTGAAACGGATTGTGCGGTTATGCCCAAGCGTTCGCCCAATTCCGCCTGCGTCAGCCCGACGGCCTTCCTGCGGGCAGCGATATATGCTCCTATTTGTTCCTGGTTAAGCATTGTTTTTTCTCCTTTGCTTTTTTGATGAAACAATTATAGCACGCGGAACGGAGGCGGAAAAGCGAGTGATGCTTTATTTTTTTCGCCGATTGTTAAGCCGGCGTTCAGAAAGAGCGCAGGCGGTCGGCGGCAGAAGAAACATGAACAATCGCGCTGTTTATGTGCGGGTGCAAATGTGATATATTTCTTTGTGATGCGTTTCAAATTGATTAAATAATCAATAACTCAAACTGATTTATAAAAACATCAATCAAGCTTCGGCAAAAGTACGAACAATTCGACTGAAAAATCCGGATTCAATTGCGAAAGTTTATAACAATGCTGCCGAAAAACTCGGGAACTCCGCATATAAGCTTTGATACGGATTTCGGGCAGGTTCCGCATTCTCGAATCCGAATTAACTTTCAGTCATTCTTATTCGTTGTTCGGGTTCTGGGTTACATGAATCGTGATGTCAACGCCGTCCGCCCTGTCGGATTGGGACACGTCAACATTCATGCCGCCGGAGCGCAGGTACTCACAGGCGGAATTCACTGTGTTCATGAACATGCGGTAATCCTTTACAATTCGCATAATGACGGGGCGGGGCTTTGCACCGTCCTTTTTGCTGTCAAACAGTGAGTTAAGCTTTTTTTCAACAAGGCGTTCGGTGTCCTTAACGCTCAGACCGTCCTCGCCGGCTTTTTTGATTATTGCAAGCTTGTCCGCATCGTCCGAAAGGCGCAGCACGGCGCGGGCGTGGCGTTCACTCAGCCCGTAAAGACCGACAGCTTCGCGAACTTCAGGGGAAAGTTTGAGAATACGGAGCTTATTTGCAATGAAACTCTGGCTTTTGCCGAGACGGGAGGCAAGCTCCTCCTGTGTGAGCTTCAGCTCGTCCAAAAGGGCTTTATAGCATTCAGCCTCTTCAAAATAATTCAAATCCTCACGCTGAAGGTTTTCAACAACGGCCATCAATGCGGAATCGGCGTCAACCGCGGAGTTGTCAACTATACAGAGCGCTTTTTCCGACCCAAGGCTCCGCAGCGCACGCAGACGGCGTTCACCGGCGATAAGCTCGTATGTTTCGCCGTTTTTGCGAACGACAAGGGGTTGGATCAATCCGACCTGCCGAATGGATTGCGCAAGCTCGGATATGCTTTCGTCATCAAAGGTTTTTCGCGGCTGAGCAGGGTTCGGAACGATGGAATCCAGTGCCAGTTCAACAAGCTGGCGTTTTGCCTCGGCAGGCTGTGCGCCTGCTGTTCCGCTTTTTTTGTCTTTCAGAAAATCAAACAGTGCCATATTGAATAAAACTCCGAATAAAACTCCGTTGCCGCTCTGCCGTTCGGACAGGTAAAAACTGCCTTTTCGGGCAAGCGGATATTTCGGTTGTGCGGAGAATGAGCTCCGCATGTAGATTATACATTATTGCCCGGTATTTCCGCAAGCGGGAATATCGTTTTGTTTTGTCGAAACCGGATGAAACATGAAAGCACGGAGCGGGAAATACCTCGCTGTGCATCTGCGCGGGGTGAAACCTGCTCGGACGGGGGCGGTTCAAGGGCTTGAATCAAAGTCCGTATTTTTTAAGCAATGCATCAAGCTCACCGCTTTTTTGCAGGTCATAGATGAACAGTTCCGCAAGCTGAGCAACGGCGGGTTCGTCCGCAGCTGAGGCGATTGCATATTCGACATTGCCGAGACTTGTTTCATGGCGGATAAATCCGTGTGCGGATATTTCTTCCGCATATCTTGTGCAGTAAGCACCGGTGACGACCGCACCGGCAACGGTGCCGCGCGCAAGCGCATCGAAAAGCTCCGGATAGGAGGCGAAAGCTTTTGTTGTGAACACGATTGCATCGGCGGGAAGTTCCGGTGTGCGTCCCTTGAGCCGGTCAATGAGAGTGCGTTCAACTTTTGTTTCGTGCGCATCAATGTATTTCTTAAGCCTTGTTTCACCTGCCGTGCCCTGAACAAAACCGATAACAAGTTCGTTCAGCGGAGTTGTTTCGCTGCCGCTTTTAACAAGCACGGAGCATGTATCCGTATAATACGGATAGGAGTAGACATATTTTGAACTTGCGCCGCGCGGCATCAACGCAACGGCGGCATCGATTGTGCCGTCCGAAAGCTTTGTTGAAGCGGTTTTACCGTTCACGGTGATGAGTTTTGCCGCCGCATCCCCGGCGGTGTCGGGAAGCAGATACGCAGCGAATTTTTGTGCAAGCTCGATTTCAAACCCTTCGCCGCCTTCGGCAAAAAGCGGCATATCGTCCCGCACGCCGACGGCAAGCACGCCGCGTTCGCGTATGCGCTGAATTTCCGGGGTGTTCATAAGCTGCGTCCGCGGCTTTAAGAGCGCTGCAAGAAGAACGAGCAGAACCAGCCCCGCCGCACAGCAGAGCGCGATGCGGACGGGTTTGCCCTTTTCGCCGCGAAGAGTAAAATTGAGCCGAAGCTTTTTATGCTGTTTTCCGTCGCGGAGGAAACTCCGCCGCGGGTGATGATGTCGATTTTTCATGATTAATATTATATCAGTAAAGACGCACATTGACAAGAGCGGCATGTTGACAGTATAATGTATAATTGGGTAAACGTTGATTAATTCGGAACATGCCTTTCGCGAATGCACCTGCCTTAACCGCAGCCTGTCCGAAACCGATTCGGGCATTCGGGTGTTTCGAAACCGCGATTTGCCCAAAGCGGCCGCCGAATCGAGTTTTTGCGAAAACAAATTATTCGGAACGAACCTGACATTAAGCAATCAAGCCCCGCAAGGGGAGAAAGGTTTACAAATAGAATGAAATCATTAACAACAACCGAACTTCGGGCACTCTTTCTCCGCTTTTTCGGCGAAAGAGGACACACGATAATCCCTTCGGCTTCCCTTATTCCCGAAAACGATCCCACGGTTCTTTTCACAACGGCAGGTATGCATCCGCTCATGCCCTATCTTATGGGCGCGGCGCATCCGGCGGGAGTTCGCCTTGCCGATGTCCAAAAATGCGTTCGCACGGGTGATATCGATGAAGTCGGCGATGCAAGCCACCTGACCTTTTTTGAAATGCTCGGCAACTGGTCCCTCGGCGACTACTTTAAAAAGGAGTCGATCGCATGGAGTTGGGAATTCCTGACCGATGAAAAATGGCTCGGCATCGATCCGGACAGGCTTTATTTCACATGTTTTGAGGGCGATGAGCGCGCCCCGCGCGATGAGGTTTCACGCGATCGCTGGGTTGAAATGGGTGCTGATCCGAGTCACATCTTCTTCCTGAACGCAAAACATAACTGGTGGATTCCCGGAACGAGCGGCCCCTGCGGCCCCGATACCGAAATTTTCTTCGATACAGGCAAAGAGAAATGCTGCGATGAATGCAGCCCCGCATGCGATTGCGGCAAATATCTTGAAATCTGGAACAATGTTTTCATGCAGTACTTCCAGCCCGCAAACGGCGAGATTCGCATGCTTGAAAAGAAAAACGTTGACACGGGCATGGGCCTTGAGCGCACGATTGCAACGCTTCAGGGCGCGGAGAGCGTCTATGACACGGATGCCTTTGCGCACATACTTGCGCGCATCAGCGAGCTTTCCGGCAAGAAATATCGTGATAATGCCGAAACAACACGTGCGTTCCGTATCGTTGCCGACCACATCCGCACAAGTGCGTTCATGCTGGGCGACCCGCGCAGCGTAACCCCGAGCAATGTCGATCAGGGCTATATTCTCCGCCGGCTTATTCGCCGCGCGCTTCGCTATGCAATGCAGCTGGGCATGCCCGAAAACTCACTCAGCAAAATTGCCGAAACCGTTATTTCGGATTACGGCGAGGTCTATCCCGAACTGCGTGAAAACGAAGCCCGAATCATTCGCGAACTTGACACGGAGGAGGCAAGATTCCAGCGCACTCTCACCAACGGTATGCGCGAATTTGAGCGCATCAAAGGCAAGTTTGAAAACGGTATAATTGACGGAAAGAATGCGTTCCGCCTGTTCGACACATTCGGTTTCCCCATTGAGTTCACCGAGGAAATGGCGCGCGAAAACGGCCTCACCGTTGATGTTGAGGGGTTCCGTGCGGCATTCGAAGAGCACCAGCAAAAGTCCAAAGCGGGCGCGGAGCATAAGTTCAAAGGCGGCCTTGCGGAAGCAACCGACGAAACGGCAAAACTGCACACTGCGACGCATCTGCTTCAGGCAGCACTGCGCAAGGTTCTTGATGAGTCCGTTGCACAGCGCGGCTCGAACATCACGGCCGAACGTCTGCGCTTTGACTTTTCCTTCCCGCGCAAAGTGACCCCCGAGGAGCTGCGCGAGGTCGAAAAACTTGTCAACGAAGCAATTGATGCCGGTGTTGACATTACCTGCGAGGAAATGACCGTTCCCGAGGCAAAGGAGCGCGGCGCGATCGGCCTGTTCGGCGATAAATACGGTGAACGTGTAAAGGTTTACACAATGGGTGACTACAGCTGCGAGATCTGCGGCGGGCCCCATGCAGCAAACACCGGCGAACTCGGCACGTTCAAAATCAAAAAAGAAGAGGCTTCAAGTGCGGGCGTGAGAAGAATCAAGGCCGTTCTGATTCCGAAAGAGGAAAAGAAAGACTGATTTTATCTCGATAAAACTTCAATTCCCGATACTTTGGCGCATTGAGCCGCGGCCCGCATTCGACTTGGATTTCGAGCGGAGGCCGGCTGCGGTTCAAACGGCGAATGCAAATGCGAGGAGGATATGCAATGGCGAAAACGAGCAAAAATGCTTGGCTTGAATACGATTGGAAGTTGGACGGCGGTGATGCGCGGTTCCGCGTTGATATGTCGCTGTATACAAATGCACCGATCGAGGGCTGCACGGAGCTTGTTTTCATCTACTGCGCAAGCCTTTCGGAGCAGCCGCTTAAGGCAGGCGAGCTGCGCCGAATTGACAGCCTTATTGCCCGATGCATAAAGAAACTCGGCAAAGAATATGTCGGCTGTATCGAATCCGCCGCAATGCACCAGTATTATTTCTATATTGACAGCGAAGAAAAGTATTCGGCACTTCAGCAGCTGCTTCAAAAAGAACGCAAGCTGACGGTGAAACTCGGCTGCAAGTCCGAACCGAAGTGGACGACATATTTTAAACTTCTTTATCCCGATGCTGCAAAGCTTCAAACCGTCCGGAATAAGGAGAACATCGAAAAACTTTATTCGAACGGGGATTCCGAGGCTGCACGCAGGCTGAATCTTCACATGTATTTCCGCTCTGAACCGCTCCGTCTGCAATTTGAAGAGGCGGCAAGACGGGAAGGCTTTGCGATCGGCAGCGCGGTGGACAGAGAGATGAGCGAGCTGCCGTACGGCGTGATTCTCCACATAATTTGTCCGCTGAAAAAACGCAGCGTTGATGAGGTCACGGTGCTTGCGATACGCATTGCGGAGCAGTTCGGCGGCAGATTGATGTTTTGGGATTGTCCGCTTGCGCCGCAGTCGCTGAAGTGATGCGGCGGAATGAATAAAATCAATATAATGACGGCGCAGTGCGTGAAACCCGACTCCGCACTGCGCCTTTTTTATCAGCCAACGGGGTCAAAAGGGGGACAGAAGGCTCTGCAAAAAAGCGGAAAATGCTAATATACTTTTTAATATAACGAACGAAAAGAGGGTAAAAAGGGGTTATAAATGTCGAAAGGGAATTGCAGCATTCTGCGAGGGGTATGAACAACACGGAAGGCATGATGACATAAAAAGGGACGGAAAGAAAAATGGAAAAAGGTGTTGACAAAAGCTTGCGGGGGAGGTATAATAGCAAA
>OHDE01000085.1_pt1 | contig 52010 bp, 40 predicted proteins | sample 1566931 | NCBI WGS metagenome assembly OHDE01 (sample SAMEA3879591, study PRJEB24766) | human gut metagenome | biome: human-associated habitat; feature: feces | place: USA | collected 1985/1987 | reverse complement strand
ATAAAAATATTTATTTGCGCGGCAGGGTACGAATTCACCCTGCTCGTGGATATTTAATAATAGAAGGGATTAATAAATTATAGCCTCAAAAAAATAGCTCGCAAAAGAATCGGCATTATGAATAAAATTGAAATATCAGACACTTTGCTGTTCAAGTTTTTCCTCGGTGAGACCACGAACGACGAAACCGACCGGATTGCCGCCTGGCTGGATGCCAATCCCGAGGAACACCAAAAATACATGAACGAGGTCCATGAAAAGTTCATCATCAGTATTATGACTGAACCGGACTCCGTTCCCGAAGCTGATACCAGTCTTTGGTATCGAATCACCCATTCACGGGCAATCCGCCAAACCATGGGGATTGCGGCTTCCCTGCTGCTTGTTATTGGAGGATGTTATCTATTCTTCACGTCCCAATTGACGCAAATGGTCGGAAGCCCGACCTGCATCGAATCTCCGACCGGACAACATGTCCGTTTGACGTTGCACGATGGCACTACCGTTGAGCTTAACTCAAAAAGTAAGATTTCCTATCCTGCGCTTTTCATCGGGAAGGAACGTCGCGTCCGCCTGGAGGGTGAAGCCATGTTCGAGGTTACACACAATGCATCGCAACCTTTCATTGTCGAGACCTATGCCTGCGACGTTGAGGTGCACGGTACGCACTTCAATGTGATTGCAGACAAGAATACACAGGAGTTTTCGACTGCATTGTTTGAGGGAAGCGTCACTGTTCGGAACAAAATAAACGATGAGGAAATTCTGATGGAGCCCAATACGGTCGTCAACCTGCGGAACGGGCACTTGTACCTCGGAGCACTGAACGACAGGGACGACTATCTTTGGACCGATGGTATTATTTCGTTCGGTGGCGACAATTTTGAGCAGATTGTTGACAAATTAAGAAGGTATTTCGACGTTGAAATCGAAATCCAACGGGAAGAGCTGCCCGAGATTAAATACAAGCGTCTGAAGATTCGCACCTCGGAGGGTCTCGACCACATTTTGCGCGTTCTGCAGCGCTCTTCGGATTTTACGTATGAATACAACGATCTCGAAAATAAGATTATTATCAAATGAGATAGCGTAATTTATTCATTAATGTCAAATGCCCCAAATGAACTGCCTATGGAAAAACTCATATAGAACCTGATTCCTCCTATTTTTTGATTGACATAAAAAAACCTGCAGGTGTTGCACCACCCGCAGGCCGCAGTTCAATCAAAATACTAACCGATTTTTACTTGAACCTTAACTCACAAATGTATGAATAAAAAGATTATTCAGCAAATCCGTCTGTCTATTCTTTTGTTCGTTCCGGCCCTGCTGTTCCCTCTATCCTCCCTTCATGCACAGAATGTACGGGTTACCATTCGGGGAAATGGGGTAAAAATGGAACAGGTCATCAGCGCAATCGAACGACAGACCCGCTATCTTTTCGGTATCGGAGACAATGTAAATACCAACCAACTGGTCTCTGTTCACGTTGAGAACGAACCCCTGAAGAAAGCCCTCGACGAGATGGTCCGCGGTACGGATATCTCCTATACGGTCGAAGGAACCAATATTCTGTTGTTCCGGCGTGCAAATACCTCGAAAGAGCGTCCGGTGACGGTCTCGGGCCGTGTGACCGATGCCAAAGGCCAGCCGGTCATCGGCGCCTCGGTCATCGTGCGCGGCACCACGCTGGGCGTTTCGACCGATGCCGAGGGGCGCTTCACGCTGGAGGTGCCCGCTCCGGCCTCCTCGCAGACCCTCGAGGTGAGCTATCTGGGCTACGAAACGGCTGCGGTGCCGGTCGGTACGCGGACCTCGTTCGCGGTGACGCTCCGGGAATCGACCTCGGAGATTGAGTCGGTCGTGGTGACGGCCCTCGGCATCAAGCGTCAGGAGAAGGCTCTCTCGTACAATGTCCAGCAGGTCGAGGCCTCGGACATCACGCTGGTCAAGGATGCCAACTTCATGAATTCGCTCTCGGGCAAGGTGGCGGGCGTGACCATCAACGCCTCGTCGTCGGGCGTGGGCGGTGCCACGAAGGTGGTGCTGCGCGGTAACAAGTCCATCTCGCAGTCGTCGAACGCCCTGTACGTCATCGACGGTATTCCGATGTACAACTTCGGCGGCGGAGGCGGCACGGAGTTCGATTCGCGCGGAGCCACGGAGTCGATTGCCGACCTGAACCCGGAGGATATCGAGTCAATCTCGGTGCTGACGGGCGCTGCGGCCGCAGCCCTGTATGGTTCGGAGGCGGCGAACGGTGCGGTGATGATTACGACGAAGAAGGGCGAGGCCGGCGCCTTGAAGGTGACCCTTTCGAGCAATACGGAGTTTCTGAACCCCTTCGTGCTGCCGGAGTTCCAGAACCGCTACGGCACGGGTCTGAACGGCCAGCGGAGCGGCTCGAACATCTACAGCTGGGGTGAGCGGCTGAATGCGGCCTCGCGCTACGGCTATACGCCGAACGACTTCTTCGAGACGGGCCATGTCTATACGAACGCCTTCACGCTCTCGGGCGGTACGGACCGCAACCAGACCTACTTTTCGGCCGCAGCGGTCAATTCCGACGGTATCATTCCGAACAACGAATACGACCGCTACAACTTCACTTTCCGCAACACGACCTATTTTCTGAAGGACAAGCTCCGGTTGGACGCCTCGGCGAGCTACATCTACCAGCAGGACCAGAACATGACCAACCAGGGTGTCTACTCGAATCCGCTGGTTTCGGCCTACCTCTTCCCGCGGGGCGAGAACTTCGACCTCTACCGCCGTTTTGAACGCTACAATGAGGGTACGAAGCTCATGGAGCAGTTCTGGTCGTCGGACATGGAGGGCGGTGACCTCAGGATGCAGAACCCCTACTGGATAGCCTACCGCAACCTGCGCAACACGGACAAGAAGCGCTACATGCTCTCGTTCTCGGCCTCGTACGACATTCTGCCGTGGCTGAACGTCACGGGCCGCGTGCGGATTGACAACATGAACTCGCTCTACACGCAGAAGCTCTACGCATCGTCGAACACCACGATTACGGACGGCGGCAGGAACGGCCACTACACCGAGGCGCGCGCCTACGATTCGCAGACCTACGGCGACGTGATGGTCAACGTGAACAAGACGTTCGGCGACGACTGGTCGCTGCAGGCCAGCCTCGGCGCCTCAATCAACAACGTCAAGAGCGACGAGCTTTCGTACCGGGGCCCGATCCAGGAGAACGGACTCCCGAACGTCTTCAACGTTTTCGACCTGGACGACACGAAGAAGCGTGCCGAGAAGACGGGCTGGCACGACCAGACGCAGTCCCTGTTCGCCTCGGTGGAGGTGGGGTGGAAGCAGATGCTCTATTTGACCGTCACGGGCCGTAACGACTGGGCCTCGCAGATTGCCGGCTCCTCCTCGTCGTCGTTCTTCTACCCGTCGGTCGGCCTGTCGTGGGTCCCCACCTCGCTGTGGGATACGGGCGAGGCCCTGAACTACCTGAAAATCCGCGGTTCGATTGCCTCGGTGGGTATGCCCTTCCCGCGCTACCTGACCATCCCGACCTACGAGTACGACGCCACGAACCGGGTCTGGAAGGACAAGACGCACTATCCGATCGGGGATTTGAAGCCCGAGCGGACGACGACCTACGAGGTGGGTGTGGACGCCCGGCTGTGGCGCCACCTGAGCCTCTCGGCATCGTGGTACCGGGCCGATACGAAGAACCAGACGTTCGACCCCTCGCTGCCGCCTTCCTCCTCCTATACGACCATCTACCTGCAGACGGGCCATGTCCGCAATACGGGCGTCGAGCTCTCGGCGGGGTATGACAACACGTGGCGGGATTTCCGCTGGGCGACGAACTTCACCTATTCGTGGAACCGCAACGAGATTATCGAACTGGCGGCCAATGCCGTGAATCCCATCACGGGGGAACCGCTGAACCTTGAGAAGCTCGACATCAAGGGGCTTGGCAAGGCGAAGTACATCCTCAAGGAGGGCGGCACGCTGGGCGACCTCTATACGACGTCGAACCTGCGCTTCAACGACAACGGCTACATCGAGGTGGACAAGAGCGGCAACCTGCTGCTGACGGACGAGGGGGACGACATCTACATGGGTTCGGTCTTCCCGGACCACATGCTGGCGTGGCGCAACGACTTCTCGTGGAAGGGGGTGAATCTCGGGGTGTTGTTCACGGCCCGCATCGGCGGCATCTGCTACTCGGCGACGCAGGCCAACATGGACCTCTACGGCGTTTCGGAGGCCTCGGCCGCGGCGCGTGACGCCGGGGGCGTGTGGATTAACGGCCGCGAGATGGTCGATGCGCAGAAGTGGTACCAGGCCATCGGTTCGCAGTCGGGCCTGCCGCAGTACTATACCTATTCGGCGACGAACTTCCGGCTGCAGGAGCTCTCGCTGGGCTACACGCTGCCGTCGAAGTGGTTTCGCGACCGGATGCGGATGACCGTCTCGTTCGTGGGGCGCAACCTCTGGATGATTTACTGCAAGGCGCCGTTCGACCCCGAGGCCGTGGCCTCGACGGGGCTGAACTACCAGGGCATCGACTACTTCATGATGCCGTCGCTCAGGAGCCTCGGCTTCAGTGTCAAATTCCAATTCTAAACGACTACGGGCATGAAAAAGATAACGACAACAACGGGCCGGCTGCTTCTGGCGGCCGCACTGCTGGCTCTGGCCTCCTGTACGGGTGATTTCGAGGATATCAACCGCAACCCGAACCAGGTGACCGAGGAGCAGATGGAGGCCCTGAACTACAAGACGGGGACGAAGGTCCGCACGCTGCAGGGCCTGGTGATACCCGTCGAGGAGCACATGTACCAGTTCAACGAGTCGCTGACGGGCGGGCCGTTCGCGGGCTATATCGGCGCCACGGTCGATACGTGGCAGACGAAGTTCGAGACCTACAACCCCTCGGCCGACTGGCGCAAGTGGCCCTTCGCCAATGTCATCACCGAGACCTACACCCCCTACAAGGGAATCGTCGGCGGTACGGACGACGAGGTGGCCATCGCCTTTGCGCGGCTGCTGCGCGTGGCAATCATGCAGCGGGTGACGGACTCCTACGGTCCGATTCCCTACTCGAAGCTCGAAAGCAACGAATCGGTCTACGTGGAGTATGACTCGCAGGAGGCGGTCTATACGAAGATGTTCGAGGAGCTGGACGAGGCCATCGCGACGCTGGGCCGCAACACAACCCTCTCGTCCGATGCGTGGAGCCGCTACGACGGGGTCTACTACGGCAACATCGCGCAATGGTTGAAGTATGCCAATTCGCTGAAGCTTCGCATGGCGATGCGCCTGACGGAGGTGAAGCCCGAGCTGGCGCAGGCGAAGGCCGCCGAAGCGATTGCCGGGGGCGTCATCACGTCGAACGCCGATAACGCGGCGATGCACGCCGCGGAGAACCGCACGACGCTGATTTACAACGACTGGGGCGACCATCGCGTCGGGGCCGACATCCTCTGCTACATGACGGGCTACAACGACCCGCGTGTGGAGAAGATGTTCCTGCCGAACGACGCGGGCAACTACGTCGGCATCCGCATCGGCATCGACGTGGCGGGCAAGTCGACGGCCATGACGAAGTATTCGAACCTGATTGTCGAGTCGACGACCCCCTACCTGTGGTTCAACGCTGCGGAGGCGACGTTCCTGCGCGCCGAATACGAACTGCGCTGGGGTTCGGAGGAGACGGCCCGCGAGCTCTACGAGGAGGCCATCCGCCTCTCGTTCGAGGAGCGGGGTGCGAGCGGCGCCGATGCCTATCTGGCCGACGCCACGAGCCGCCCGGCGGCCTACACCGACCCGCTGGGCTCGTACAGCGCCGCGGCGCAGAGCACCGTGACCATTGCCTGGACGCCGGGAACCGAGAACTTCGAGGCGAACCTCGAGCGCATCATCACCCAGAAGTGGATTGCCATCTTCCCGCTGGGCGTCGAGGCGTGGTCCGAACACCGCCGCACGGGCTATCCGCGGCTGCTGCCGGTGGTGGCCGACAAGTCGGGCGGCGGGGTCGATGTGGCACAGGGTGCGCGACGGCTTCCCTACCCGGTGGAGGAGTACCAGCAGAACAACACGAACCTGCAGGCGGCGATTCAACAGCTCAACGCCGAGCAGACGAACGGCAACCGCACGGGCGACCAGATGGGTACGCGCGTATGGTGGGACTGCAAACCCTATAACAACTGACCGATATGAAACAGACAAGCATATACCGAATGATTCTTCCGGTTGCGGCGTTGCTGCTTGCCGCCGCATGCAGCGACTGGACCGAGACGGAGAGCGTGGAGAACAGCGTGCGCAAGCCCTGGGAGCAGGACCCGGCGCTGTGGGCCGACTATACGGCGGCGCTGCGGGCCTACAAGCAGTCGGAGCACTACCTTTCGTATGCGCGGCTCTACAATTCGCCCGCGAAGGCCGCGAGCGAGCAGGACTTCATGCGCTGCCTGCCCGACTCGCTGGACATCGTGACGCTCACCAACGCCGACAACTTCTCGGCCTATGACGCCGAAGACATGGCCGTGATGCGCGAAAAGGGGACGCGGGTCCTCTACCAGGTGGACTACGCCGCGCGCAAGGCGGAATTTTCCACCGAGGCGGCCCTCAAAGCCTACCTCGACGGCGTGATTGCCTCCGTCGCGGCGAACGGTCTGGACGGCTACTCGTTCACCGCGGACCCGCTCGACGCCGCAGCCACGGCCACGCTCGTTGCGACGCTCTCGGCCGCGAAGGCGGAGGGCCAGCTCCTCGTCTTCGAGGGCAACCCCCTGTCGGTGGCTGCCGCCGACCGCGCGAAGCTCGACTATGTGGTCCTCGATACCGAAAAGGCCGAAAACACCACCGACGTACGGCTGCAGGTGCTCAATGCCACGGGCTATGCGGGCATTGCGGCCGATAGGCTGCTGCTGGCCGCCGAGATTGACGCGCCGCTGCAGGACGCCGACCGCACGGAGTATGCCGCCGTGGAGCTGATGGCGCGCTGCGTGGTGGAGTACGGCCCGCTGGCAGGCTTTGCAGCCTATAACATCGCCGGGGACTACTACCATGCCGAGATGAACTACCAGACCATCCGCACGGCGATACAGACGTTGAACCCCTCAAAATAAGAGAGCCATGAAACGATACCTCATAACACTTTTCGTGCTGCTCGGAGCGCTGACGGCCTGCGAGCGGTACGATGCCGACGACCACAAGTTCGACAACGTGGTCTACCTCGATGTCTCGCAGACGAGTCCCGTGCAGCTGGCCACCTTCAGCAACAACCGCGCGACCTACGACTGCACGCTGCAGGCGGCGCTGGCCTATCCGGCCGACGGCGACGTGCAGGTCTCGCTCGCGGTCGACCCGTCGCTCGTGGCGGCGTACAACGCCCGCTACGGCACCTCATGGCCGATGCTCGACGCGAAATACTACGCCCTTTCGTCCGAAACCGCGACCATCATGGCCGGACGCACCGTCTCGGAGGTCGTGACGCTGCAGCTCAAGGAGCTCATGGGCGAGGGCGAGGAGCAGACGGGTGCCCTGCCGCTTGATGAGACCTATCTGGTGCCAATCCGTATCAGCGGCGCGTCGATTGACGTATTGGGCGGCTCGGACGTGGCCTACTATGTGGTAAAACGCTCCTCGGCCATCACCGTTGCCGCACAACTCAACTCCGGCAACTGGATAAACTTCCCGACCTTGGACAAGTACGGCGCCAACAGTCAGGCCTGGAACGGACTTACGGCCATGACCTACGAGGCGCTGATCTATATCGACGAGTTCGCCACGACGGATGCGGAGGACATGCCGGTGAGCATCTCTTCGGTGATGGGTGTCGAGCAGTACCTGCTGCTGCGCATCGGCGACACGAACTTCGAACGTCAGCAGCTGCAATTCGACGGCTCGGGCAGCGGCTCGCAGTTCGGCAAGTTCCCGGGCAAGGACGCCACGAAGAACCTCGAAGCCGGTCGTTGGTATCATGTAGCCTGCACCTACGACCAGACGACCCGGACCGTGCGCGTCTATGTCGACGGCCAAATCCAGAGCGAGGAGACCGGTGTCGGTATCTCGTCACCGAGCAAGAAGAATCAGATCAATCTGGCAATGCGTGCCTTGTATGACTTGTGGAACTCTGCTTCGGAGACTGAAAAACCGCAATATGAGACTGAAGACACAGGTTATAACAAATTGGGTGACGCCTACCAGTTCTTTATCGGTAAGTCCTACGACGAGAAACGTCCGCTGAACGGCAAGATTGCCGAGGCGCGCGTCTGGTCCGTGGCACGGACGCCCGAGCAGATCTGGGAGAACATGTACAATGTCGAGAACCCGGCCGACGACCCGACACTGCTGGGCTACTGGAAGTTCAACGAGGGGGCAGGCAACACCGTCAAGGACTACTCGATGTATGGCAACGACGGCGTGGCCGAAACTGATATTGTATGGCCTTCGGGCATCGAAATTCCGAAAATCAACGAAACGGAGGAGTAAACCATGAAAACGAATCACAAGCTATTCAGAACGATAGGAGCGATGCTCCTTGCGGCGACCGTTCTTGCAGGCTTTACGGCCTGCGAGACGGATACCGTAGAGCAAAATGGCGGTAAACTGCCCGATAAGGAGGCTATCGAATCGACCTACGGCATGTTGCGGAGCAATGCTTCGACCGGTAATACGGTGGAGATGCTTTTGACGGCAGGTACGGGATTTGTAACCCGGGATTTCTATTACCAACAAACAAAACCTGCTGCTGACGGTACGACGTTGACTCTGCGTATTGACGAGTCGCTTGTCGAAGGGTTCAATGCGACAAACGGCGTGGAATGCCAGTTGTTGCCAACAGTAAACTGCGAATTTCCCGACGGTCAAACGTTGGAGCTTGCGGCAGACGGTCAGCGAACGGCCTCCAAACGGGTTCGGATTTCGGTTGAAGGTCTGACTGCCGGAGAGTATTTGCTCCCGGTAACGGTGGCGGCCGAAGGCTCGGCAGACGACAGCCAGACGCTCTATTATACGCTGACCGTTCGTGACCCTCAGCCGGGAGACTATGAACTGCACGACGGTTCGGACCTCTTCTTCGTATTCTACATCAATACTGATCAGTATCAGCCGTTGTTGGTACAGGATTATCTTTTGGAGAAAAAACTTGCGCGAGGATCGACGGTTGCATGGTATGGCACAGTAGGAAATATCATTAATCTGCGTACGGTATCCATAAAATACGATGAAACATCAGGGCGAGCCATGTTGGATTTAGGAAGCGACATGACATATGTTTTGGGACATGCTTCAAAATATATTTGGCCTTTGCAGGAGTCCGGTCGCAAGGTTTGCCTCAGCCTGGAGGGCGGAGGTACGGGCCTCGGTTTCTGCAATCTTACGGATGAACAGATTGCCGATTTCGTGGCACAGGTTAAGGCCGTAGTTGAGACCTACAATCTGGATGGTATTAACCTGTGGGACCGCAATGCCGGGTACGGCAAGGAGGGTATGCCCGAAACGAATACGACTTCCTATCCGAAACTGGTCAAGACCATGCGCGAAGCCCTTGGCACGGAGAAGTTACTGACGCTGACCGTCTACGAGGAGCCGACCGCGACCTTCTGGGATACCGAAGCAACGGGTGGAATCACTGTCGGTGACTACCTCGATTATGCCTGGTCGGGTTACAACAGCTATACAGAAGCTATTCAATTACTCGATCCGTGGCATCCTAATGAATCGTATGTGTCTGCCTATACACAAAAACCGATTGCCGGGCTCGATGCTTCGAAATTCGGATGTGTCAATTTCCCAATTTATCCTCAAGCAAAAACAGATGAAGAAACTTTAATGAGAGACCCCTCTTTTTTGATTGATTGGATTGTGAATGAACAACAGCCTAATAAAATTGTTGTGTTTGATGATTTGAGAACCAGTCTACAAGATAACTATGAAACTGTATGGGATGTGACATTTGCAGATTGTTGCATGTGCATGGATGATGAGAATAAATTTATATTAGGTTCGAGAAATGGGTACACATATCGTTTCGACAACCATGAGTTGACCGCGTTGCCTACGGGATTAAGTGGATACGGCAAGTGGCTGAAAGATTGGTAATTGAATATCCGTACAACAGAAATAGTTTTCCCAATTCTCTCACTGCTTCCCGGAGGGGAGCAACATGAAATTAACCTAAAAACTTAAGCATTATGAAAAAGACTTTGAAACTTATGGCTGCTCTGTTTGTCGGAGCAATGTTTATGGGTGCTTGCCAGCAGGCAGAGGAACCTGCTATGGAGCCGGGACAGAATGATGCTGTCGTAACCCGTGCCTATGGAGACAAGACGCCGAAGGTTACTATTTACGTTGAGACCAACGATGTGAATCCGCTTAACGCGGGCGACTATGTACTTCCCAATGGGGAACCCTATGCGGATATTGTCGAACTGTTTGCTGCGAACATTCACAAGCGTACCGTGAATGGCGTGACGGAGCCGGTGCTCTATCTGAACGACAAGATGACCAACCTGATGGAAAACGATGGATATCTGACTTACATCAAACCGTTGCAGGATAAAGGAATCAAGGTGATTCTGACCATCCTCGGCGACCATCAGGGAATCGGTTTCACCAACCTGAACGATACGCAGGCCACGCAGTTTGCCAAGATTCTGGCCCATGCCGTGGAGAAATACGGGCTGGACGGTATCGGATTCGACGATGAATATTCGAAAGTTACTTCCACGGTCCAGGGCTCTTACGGCAATCTTATCAAGAAACTGCACGCTGAAATGCCGGCGGACAAACTGATTACCTTATTCCAATATGGAAATTATGGATCGTCGCAGATTGGCGCTGATGCCGGAGCCCTGATCGACTATGTCTATTCGGATTTCGCATATTATAATACATATATTGGAGTCTCTGGAGTCGGTAAAGCTCAATTTGCACCCGAGTCAATAAATTTAGGTAATAGTTTTTCAACTATTGCCATCTCTAATTATGGTGATAATGCGTATAGTGTCGCTGAAAATGGCTATGGTGCAATCATGCACTTCAATCTGCGGAGAACTTCCGATAGAAATCAGACTCAGTTGTTCAGCGCGATAGCCGATGGCGCATGGGGAGAACTGTCCGTTTCCGTTGCCAGCACGCCTTCCAATGCCGGAGACCGTCCGCAGGACTGGACGTTCGTAGCGGGTGGACATGACATCACCATGGATGATGTCAATGCCCAGTAACACCTCGAGAGAATCTGTTTCTGTTGTCCGAAATCGGGAAATCAAGTAATTCGGCGCGGGTATTCTTCTTTGTGGAGAGTACCCGTTTTTGTATCAAAAAGAAAAGTTGTCAGCTGCTGTTGTCCGAAATCGGGAAATTGTATCGGCTAATGGGTTTTGCTGACAACTTTTCTTATGGTGAAAGAACGTTGTAAAAATAAAAAATATTTTATCACATCATGGCCTATTCTCATTTAGGCCCATATTGTGTTCTAAGATGGCGACACCTTCAGATCATTGCGCAATGTAAGCGTAATTTATTCATTGTTAACTATAACCTGTAGGTGCCGCCAACGACCTGTTGCTGTCAAACAGGTCGTTTTTCTTTGCGCTATTTTTTATGATAAGGTATCTATAAAAAAGAGGCACGGTGTCAACTCCTTAATACAGGCCTTGGGAACCTTAATCTGGAAGTCGTCCTACGCCCCAGCCAGCCCTGCTCATAACGAGCAGGACATAACCGAGACTGACAACTATTATACCCAGATTAAACAACCTCTTGCGAGGCTCCCAAAGTTTGTATTAAGGTATAGAGTTGTTTACTCTATTATGTCATTATCTAATCGGACAAGCCGAGTTTCTTTTATGCAAAGATAACATTTATTTTCATATTCCTTTTTTGCAAAGATATAAAATCCTTGGATTTCCCCTTTATAGGGGAACTAAAAAGATTGAAAAAATTTTTCTTTTGCAAAAAAATAAAGGACTGAAACGCACAAATCCCATACTGGTAGAGGCCATTGCTCATCGGATGCGCGAAATTCGTGAGCAAAATGGACATACCCAGGAATTTCTGGCTCACAATACGCATCTGAAAATTTGGGATTATGAAAGTATGCAAAAATCTCCGTCTCTGGAATCCATTGCACGTTTCTGCACCTTCTACGCCTTGTCTCTCAGTGATTTCTTTGCTCCAATAACTTTCCCGCAAGATTCAAAGTGACAATATATTCAAAAAAGTTTCGTGGAGATTTGGCTAAAAGCAAATAATCGCTACCTTTGTCGCATTCGGTTAGTATAAATATCCTGTAAGCATTCTGATACGACGGGCGTAATCTGTCGTTAATATCCCTTTTGTGCATGTGTATGTTGGAATAATCAACATGTGCATGTAATATGTGTTATCACTATATGTACCTGCTGTCAAGAAACATATATGGATATTTTAATCAAAACACCTTTCTTTCAGACGTTATTAAACTCTACATTGGAAACCATACCAACAAGATATGAATTGGAAAAGACCTTTCAGGATTTTGCTCTAACACTTGCTTCGGTATGCGACAGAACCGACAAAAAAAATGCACTTCGCATATTAAACTATACGCAGATTGAATTACAAGCAATATGCCGCCAGATCAAAGCAAACAAACTTCCTGTTATAATGATGAATTATGCAATCAAAGCAGAGCAACTGCTAAAAGCTGAAAACAAAATATTATACTGCATCCTGAGATACCCCGAACAATTTATTTCAAATGATGATTCTTTTACTTCTCCCTTGTTTTGGTCCAAAAATTATCCTGCTATCTGTCTGTCTGAACTGCTCTGCGGAATTAATCTCTTGGGGCCCAATCCTATTGTGTTAGCCGATGGCTCGGAGGCATCGTTCAATCAAATTGTGAACGTCTTTGAAAAGATGTTGAATGTCAAACTGGGTGATCCGCAAGATATTAAACGAAGGGTTCTGAACCGGAAAGTCCATATAACCCGATTTACAGACGCCCTTCGATTTGCCTTGCGGAATTATGAAGAAAATAATCGTTCATAATCAGCAAGATAGAAATAAAAAGAATACATATGTCTGTACATGTGTATTCTTTTTTATTTTGGGAATACTGAATTTTGCCTCAGAACTAAACCAAAGTAGTTATGCCGGTACAAGAGGTAAAAGACCGTGGATACGAGTTGATTATGCTGATTGAGGAGATGTGCCATTCCCGTCAAAATATTCAGCACACATACAATTGTTTTGCAGAACGTATCCAACAAATATCCAAACAGGAAGAGTGTTCTAGGCTGGACTCGTTGCAGCTGTTGGCCCGGATTCGCGAGACTTTAGTTCAACTATTGGAGAACTACAACGATTCTACCTCGCTGCAGTACCTGTTGATCCGCTCATCGCTCTCTTTGGTGGATTTCGAGAAGCAGATGATTTACCTGCAGCTAAAGTACCCGGGAATCCGGGAGATTGCCGCGCAGCGGCGTCACTCGCCGCTGAAAATCTCGAAGCGATTCACCAATTCCGACCTGATGGAGGTGATCGCCGCCTTGTCGGCCGTGGGTTTCTTCTGCCAGCAGGACGACTCCCCGGCCACCTTTATGCAGGTAATCCGCGAGTTTGAGACGCTCTGCAATACGAGTTTCAAGAATCCGGACAATTGCCGCTGGGCCGTCCTGAATCGCAAGAACCGTTTGACCCACTTCCTTGATACGTTGCGGGGTACGCTGGTTGAGTTAAGTCAGAAGTAAACGGAAGTTCGACCGTTCGGTGTTTTGCGGGAGTGGGGTAGTGAGCACCATCCCTGCCGACCATCGCTGACTTGGAAGGTCAGTTGAGGCAAGCCGCCTCGTTCCTTTGTTGTCTTGCCGCCCTTAAATCGACAAGTATGCAGCAGGAGGATGATTTGCGGGCATTGGAGAAGATTGTCCGGTTTGCCCGGACCCTGGGAATCGTATTTCCGGAACTGAACCGTTATTGGTCCTGTTACAATTGGTTTGCGTACTACTCGTTGACCGCTTCCGTCGCTGGTCGGGACTTCAAGAACTTGTCGATGTATGGGCAAAGCAAATTAGGGGCAATGCCGACGACCGTACGGTCACTATCAGAAATTAACAGGTTGATTGTAAAAGGAATATTATCTGTTTTTCTCCGTTTGTTGTCCTTGGGGATATCTGGAGGGAAGAGAATATTTCGTATCTTTGAAGTATCATCAAAACGTACCCATGAAATATTACATATTGCTTATCGGTGCTTTATTAGAGTGTATGTCCTGCGGGGAAAGCCGGAATCAATCGAACAAATTGGATGCGGCAGCCGAATTAATGTTCGACCATCCCGAACAGGCTCTGTCCATATTGAAATCCTTGGATGTTGACGAGATATCAAGCAGGTCCGGCAAGGCTCGTTTTGCTCTTCTTTATACGCAGGCCTTAGACAAGAATCAAATAGAACTCCAAAGCGATTCTCTGATTCATCTGGCGGTGGATTATTATAATCGCAAGGGGTCCGAACAGGAGAAAGCTCTGGCTCATTATTATTATGGATGTGTATATGCCAATTTGCATGATACCGATGTCGCAATGAAGTCGTTGGTTGCAGCGGAGGCCTTTGCGGTCAATACAAATGACAGTTACCTGCAGGGATTAATTCATAGTCGCATTGGAAATCTGTATAGTGATGAATACCTCCAAGAGGATGCTTTGCTGCGTTTTGAAAGGGCCCGAGCGTGTTTCCATCAGGCTGGAGCCGCGCGCAATGAAGCGATTTCGTTGAACAATAAAGCGTATATTTATTATTTGACCGGAGATTTTGCCGCGGCAAAGGAGAGTTGGCAGGAAGCCAAAAAGCTATACCTGACTCTCGGTGATAGGAATGCTGCCTATGCAATCGACGGCAATTTGATTTCAATCCGGTTGGAAGAGGGCAATCCAGTGGATTCCATAAAGAACTCTTTTCGAAAAATCTGTTTCGATTATTACGGTGAACCACACCCTCCGGTTGCGGCGGGGACCTGGCTTGCCATCTATCAGAAGGCGGGAGAATTGGACTCGGCTCGGTTGTGCGGACAGACTATTCTTGCCAACAGACATGAGTTTACGGACCATCAAATTGCCGGATGTTATGCGCTGCTGACCCGGATTGAATCTGATTGCGGCCGCTTCGAGCAGGCGCTTCGCTACAGCCGTTTGTACCAGCATATGGCCGACTCGCTGAATCAAGTCACGCAGCAGACAGCCCTGCAAGAGGTGGAGCAGAAGTACAACAATCGGCTGCTCAAGGCATCGCTGGAGTCTTTTCGATTGAAACATCAGGTTCAGATGGCAGGTATGATTTTCATCCTGATTATCTTGGCTCTTATCGTAGTCCTCGTCGGATATGCTTGGACCCGTCGATACAAGAAGGTCCGCGAGGAGCGCGCCTTGTTGAAACAGGAATTGGATAATTTGCATCAGGTCTACGACGACCTGTCCAATCGGTTCCTACAAGTGAGGCAGATGCTTGATTGTTCCAACGAGCGGGAATCGAAGGTGAGCAAGGCCATCGAAGAGCGGTTGTCCGGTCTGCATCAACTGGTTGAAAAGCTACCGGCAATCAAACCGGCGAATTTCGTCCGTGAGTTCAAAAGGTACATGGCCGTGGATACAAACTCGCAATATGCTCTCTATGACCTGCAATACATCGTCAATCAGAAATATTTCGGAATCATCGATTATCTTAAAGCCCGATACCCGGATTTGAACAAACATGATTTAGATTTATGTGCCCTCATGTGCTTTGGCTTTTCCCATGCCGGCATCTGTTACCTCTATGACTATTCAACTTTGGGTTCGTTTTATAACAAGCGAAGCCGTTTGAGACGCAAGTTACATCTCTCGCAGGAGGAGAAGATTGAAGATTTCATCAGCAGGCAAATAGCCGAATTGAGGAAAAACGAGGAATAACGAGTCTCAGATTGATAGCAAAAGCGACGAATTAACAAATAATTCGTCGCTTTTTTCATTTGTGCAAAAAATATTTCATCACAGGTATATGTGTGATGTAAGTGTCTTATTTCCATATACATACACAAATATCCCATCGTAAAGAAGTGCCAGTGTGAGATTTGCCTTTGTAACTTGTTGTTTTTCAGTGCTAAATCCTGGCGGGTATGATATGGAGCGCGGTCAGGATTCTTGCGGAATAGTCTTCTTTATTATACATTCATGCAACCTAAAACCCTAACATAAAAACGTTTTTATATGTAGCAATCCTGTTGAGTGGATTATTTATTTCTAGTGGTGCGGCCTCTGCTGCCTCTATTACATTGCAAGATTCGGAGACGGAAGAAATCTACATCCGAGACGTGAAACGACTCGGAGGAAAAGGGACGGGCCAGACCCGCTCTGCGGGGGAAACCGTAGATGCCTGGTATACCCCTACCGGGAACTTGCTAGAGCTAACGTTCCATGAAGGGGTGGGTAATGTAACGGTTTATGTCCTGAATGGAATGAACCAGTGTATTGCAAGCCATAGTTGTAATACAACTATTGAAAGCATTGTATATATGACCGTCAATATGTCGGAGGGCGATATCTATACGATTCAAATTATCGGTTCGAATTATGAAGGGTTCGGAACGTTGAATCTTATGTAAGAGAATTCTCATCATGAAACCTCCGTCGGTATATCTGTTGAATACCCTGTTGCGGAAACAGGGTATTCAACGTGATGCATTGAGGCTGGCCACGGCTTGCTCACGTCATCCGCTACCGCACAGCATCCGTGCATTAAGCGATACACTCGACGAACTGCAGGTGCCGAATCTGGTCTGCAAGCTGGAGTTCGAACAACTTGCCGAGATTGACGGCGCCTATATCGTGGCAGCCGGTAAGACGGAATATCCTTTCTATCTTGTTGAAAAAAGGGACAGGTCTGGCCGGAAGTTCTGTCTGCGGACCTGTTCAGGTCGGCGGCTTGAGGTCCCGGAAGAGTGGTTTCGCAGCGCTTGGGACGGCACGGTGCTCCTGGCGGAAAAAGGCGATGCGTCGAACGAGATACCCTGGTTCGCCTATTGGTTCAAACAGCTGCTGGCCTTCCTCGACCGGACTGCAGTTTATTGGTTTGCCGGACTGTTCGTTCTGCTGCTTGGTCTCGGCTTGTTGTTGAAACCGCTTGGGTGGGAGGATTTGCGTTATCCGGTCAAGATGCTTGGATGTGCCGTTTCGCTGCTGGTGATTGCCAAATCGTCATTCAATCCGCACCTTGCACAGTCCTTTTGCCGGCTCGGCAAACACGCCGACTGCAATGCGGTCTTCCAGTCGGCCGGAGCCAAACTTTTCGGTTGGATTTCACTCGGCGAATTGTCGTTGGCCTATTTTGCCACATCGCTCTTCTGGGGACTCTTCCTTGCAGAGAATCCTGCTGCTCTCTTCCGGTGGCTTGATGTATTGGCCATTCCCTTTGTTGTCTATTCGCTGGGCTGGCAAATCCGTCATCGACGATGGTGTACGTTGTGTCTGGCAATCGATGCGGTACTGCTGGCTGATTTCGGTGTGGAGTTGTTTTTCGGACCCGACAAAGTCGTGGAACGGGGTCTCTGGATTGATGTGGCTGGATATTGTGTGGTCTTCGCATGTATGGTGTTGGGAATCAGACGCTCCGTTACCCAGGCGGAAATGGCCGTGGAGATGCCGCGGCTTCTGGCTCTTCGGGAACACCTGCTGAGTGATTCGGATTTGTTCGAGCTTCAGCTTGCCCGTTGTCGGGAGGAGCCGGTCCGCAGCGGTTCGGCCTCCCCGCTCCATAACGGAGTTGAGAGCGGGCGTACCGTTACCGTTGTGATGAATCCTTCGTGTCCTAAATGTGCCCGGGTTCATCGGCAACTCGGCCTGCTGGGTGATTGCCGGGTTGAGCTGCTGTTTGCCGTGAACGACGGGGACCACCTTTCGAATGATGCGGCCCTGCTGATAATCACCACATGGATTACGAAAGGTTGGGCAGAGGCTGACCGACAAATCGGAATATGGTACGAACGGCGTGAAATGATTGTTCGGACCAAGATTCATCCGCAGGCTATCTCAATCTTGCAGGCTCACAGGTCCTATTGTCAGGCAGTCGGTATCGAGGGAACTCCGACCGTTCTGGTGGACAACCGCCGCTTGCCGGATACGTATGATGTGGAGGATTTGAAATATCTATTTTGACGCAACGCAGTATAGACTGTTCGAATTGGGTTTCGCCAGCCCGTGACAACAAAAGAACCTTCCCACGAGGAAGCAAAACCGAGTGTGACAGCTCAAAAGTTTAACTAAAACGCAGAAAGGCGTCGTAAAGATAAGCAACTTTTTCCGAATCGAGTGAAGCCGATGGCGGAAAACGGCAGTTCCGAACACCTGTCGAGACGCAAAGGTCCGGACCAACGCAAATTTTAAACCGATAAAAAACTACGACTATGAAAACGATGAAAGATTTTGCAGCACAGCAGCTCTCGAAGAAGCAGATGTCTAAAGTTAATGGTGGCGCCGATTGTTCTGGAGGAAAATGGGCTTATAGCTGTACACTTTACAGAAATGGCAAAAATATGGGTAGCTCTGGCTATGTATGCGGCTACACCGCATGGGACGCCATAATTGCAGCTAATCAGGAATTGGCGTATGCCGGATTACAAGGAGATGGCTATAAGTATATCTGCGCTTAATTATCATTATTGGATAATTTGGAGAGTCGCAAACTGCGACTCTCCAAAATGAGTGAGAATAGTAAATGATGTATCGGAGTCTGATTGTCTTGTTTAGTTCGTTCCTGTGTTCATGTAATCAAGATAATGTAGCGACTATCGCAATAACACTTGAACGTGAGAAATATGGTAAATCTGAAGGAACATGGGTATATCTCTACGCTATAGATGGTAATGAATATTATATTACCGACTCTTGTATGGTCAAAAATCTACAATGCAAATTAAAATCGAATCTTCCTAATGAATTACCATACTTCTTATTAGTACCGGCTACCGAAAATCAATATGAGTTTTGGCTGAAGCCAGGAGAACACTTGAGCGTAAGCCTGACGACCAATATTAGACATAGCAGGTTATCAATTCCAGGATCATTAACAAATATGGCACATTGTAGACTGGAAGATGCTATTGAAAAGCAAACAAAAATATGGCTTATTTTAAAGGATTCTCTTGCTCGGATAGATATACAAAATCCGATGTATAAAGTTCTTGAAGATAGTATACGTCGTATTGATGCTTATCGAAGACAAAAATTATTGATTGAAATGCTGGAAGACAAATATATTCAATTAAGTCCACAGGTTAGTGACCTTATAGTGATGTTGCTGGATATGTATGGCTATCAATCTGAACATATAGACAGTATCCGGCAGTCTCTTTTAAAGAGGTTTCCCAATAATCATTCTCAAATGCATAATTGTACAAGGGAAAACTTACCACCGGCATCTAACAGGAGTATTGCTACCGTGAACAGGCTCCTGCACATAATGGGATTTCCTTCGATAGAGAAACGCTTAGAACCTGAAACTTATCTGCCAGACAACTATACTTCACCAGAAGCATATCAGAATGGGGATATTATCGACACTCATATATTTGACGAATTGGGAACAAAAAATTTAAGTTTGTCGGCTATAAATTCTCCGTATATCTTTCTCGATTTTTGGGCATCTTGGTGTAGTCCGTGCTGTAATGAAATCCCAAGTATTCTGAGAATAAAGGAAGCATATTCTGATTCGCTTACGGTGTATGCGGTTTCATTGGATTATTGGGAAGATGATTGGCAAAAGGCTCTCGACAAATATGGGATTCGAACCTCTTTTTCACATGTTATGTTACCTAAAAACCATATACATTACCAATATATAATTGATAAATTTGCGATAAAAGCGCTTCCTACAAATGTCCTTTTGGATAAAAACCGTCGTATTATTTTTTCCAACTTAGATGGGAATGCCCTTGCAAAAAAAATGGAAGAATTGACAAATATCAATATGGATAATTGATTGATAATTATTGTATTATGTATGTATTTCTATTTCATTAATCTGGGTCTTGTCTGCCTGTGACAACAAAAGAACCTTTCCACGAGGAAGCAAAACCGAGTGTGACAGCTCAAAAGTTTAACTAAAACGCAGAAAGGCGTCGTAAAGATAAGCAACTTTTTCCGAATCGAGTGAAGCCGATGGCGGAAAACGGCAGTTCCGAACACCTGTCGAGACGCAAAGGTCCGGACCAACGCAAATTTTAAACCGATAAAAAACTACGACTATGAAAACGATGAAAGATTTTGCAGCACAGCAGCTCTCGAAGAAGCAGATGAACCAAGTGAAAGGCGGTACAGCCTGCCGTGCTTACAGCAAAGCGAACGGAGAAGAAATTGCTCATGGAGATTTCCCGGGGCAGACAACAGCTGGTGCTACTGTGAGGATGGAGATTGAACTCAATCGGGCCGGTTGGCAACAAGGAAGTTATACGGTAATCTGCGCATAGTTCACACAAGAGAGACAGGAGAAACCTCCTGTCTCTTACCTCCTATGTCTCGTTTAAAAACCGTCATTATGAAACATTGGCTTATTTCCCTGCTTTTTTTGTCGTCAGCGACCCTGGCCTTGGGACAGCGTCCGTCTCCCATTCACATTTCGGGAATGGTTGCCGACAGCCTCAACGTCGAAGGCCGTACGGCCTATCTCTTCATCAGTTTCGAAAATCAGGCGGCTTTCATCGACTCCTGCCGGATTCGCGGTGGGCATTTTGTGCTGGAGGGGCAAATCCCGTTCGATGAGGTAACGGCAGAGGTCCTCATCGACCGGGTACCGCTCTCTTCCGGTTCAATCGTTGTCCGAAGTGGCGACCGGATTGAGTTCGACTTTGCGCCGTTGGGGCGCATGGGACGTCCCGACGTGTCGGGTTCCGCATCCCAGGAGGAGTTGTGCAGGCTCCTCAAGGCCCCGGTCGTTGCCCTTCGCAAACGGCTGCAGGCCGAATTCATGCAGCTGCCGGCCGGCGACAATCGCCGCGCGGCACTCGGGGAGCGCATTGACTCCTGCTTCCGTGCGGAGGCGGTGTTGTGGCGGGAGTTGCTGCGTACCACCCGAAGCGGGTTCAATGCGGTATATGCCTGTCTGAACCTTTTGCCGGACATGACGGAGCGCGAACAGACCGAGACATACGCATATATCCGTACGGAATTCCCCGACGATGTGAATTTCTCGACACTCACCGGGACAACACCCTCCGGAATGCCCATAGCCGCAATGACCCCCGAAAGCCGTGAGGCATTCAATCGTTATGCCCGTATTGTGGGCGACCCTCTTCCTTACCCGGAGACGCGAGAAGAGCGGGGCGAATCTGAACTCACGATAACTCCGCCCGATTCCGCAGCTCCGGATGCAGAGAGCTCTGCGGCATCCGCGTCGGTTTATGGGCCGGGGGATTTGGTGGCGGATTTTTCGCTGCCCGACCGAAACGGCAATGCGGTTGCGTGGAGCAGCCTTGCGACGCCTTATGTGCTGCTCGACTTCTGGGCGTCGTGGTGCGGGCCGTGCCGTGAGGAGGTGCCGTCGCTGCTGGCCGCCGTCCGGGATTACGGGGAGGAGCTCTCGGTCTATGCGGTCTCCATCGACGAGAACCTGAACCGCTGGAAACAGGCTATTGAGGCGGACGGGAGCGGAGAGGCGCTGACCCATGTCATCCTGCGCAAGGACAATGCGAACTACGACTCTCTGTTCCGCCGGTTCGACATCCGGACCATCCCGCACAACCTGCTGCTGGATGAAGAGCGCCGGGTCGTGGCGGTCGATTTACGGGGCGACGCCCTGCGCGAGTGGTTCGAAAAGGTTTCGCAAAACAATTAGGAAAATTTTATCATACAAATGGCTTTTCCCCACTACACCCAACTCGATGCGATGGATTGCGGGCCGACGTCGCTACGAATCATCGCGCAACATTACGGCCACCATTACTCGTTGCAGACGCTGCGCGAGCGGTGTCATATCACACGCGAAGGGGTTTCGCTGTTGGGTATCAGCGATGCTGCGGAGTCGATTGGGCTTCGCACAACTGGGGTAAAGATTACGTGGAAACAACTGCGCGATGCGGCCACGTTGCCGTGCATCGTCCATTGGAACCAGCAACATTTCGTGGTGGTTTACCGCATCGCCCGGCACCGCGGCAAATGGTGGATATATATATCCGACCCGGCTTCGGGTCTGCTCAAATACGGCGAGGAGGCGTTTCTGAAAGCCTGGATTCAGAGCCGGGAGCTTCCTGATGCGGCAGAGCTATCCGACAGGGCGAGGCACGACACCCGTTCTTCTTTCCTGTCCTCAGGCAAGGGTATTGTGCTGCTTCTGGAGCCCACGCCCCAATTCTACCGGGAGAAAGGCGACGAGGACAAGCGGCTGAAGTTCTCCGGTCTGGTGCAGTACCTGCGACCCTACAGGAGCTACCTGGTGCAGTTGGCGCTGGCGATGCTTACGGCCAGTGTACTGAGCCTCATCCTGCCGTTTCTCACGCAGTCGGTGGTCGACAAGGGCATCGGGACGAACAACCTTTCGTTCGTGGTGATGATGCTTGTGGCGCAGGTGGTGCTGACGCTCGGGCAACTGGCCAACAACCTCATCCGCTCGTGGCTGATGCTGCACATGACCACTCGAATCAGCATTTCGCTCATCTCGGACTTCTTGGCCAAGCTCATGCGGCTGCCGATTGCCTTCTTCGACTCGAAGATGGTGGGCGACATCATGCAGCGCATCGGCGACTACGACCGCATCCAGTCGTTCCTCACGGGTTCGCTGCTGAGCATGGGGATGGCCGTGCTCACGTTCGCCATCTACGGGGCGGTTATGGGAGGCTACGACCTAACGATTCTCGGAATCTTCCTGCTGGGCAGCGCCCTCTACATCGGTTGGATTCTGCTCTTTCTGCGTCGGCGTCGCAAACTGGACTATATGCGCTTCCAGGAGGCTTCGGCCAACCAGAGCAACATCGTGCAGCTCATCAACGGCATGCAGGAAATCAAGCTCAACAACTGCGAGAAGCAGAAGCGCTGGGAGTGGGAACGTATCCAGGCACGGCTGTTTCAGGTCTCGATTAAGGGGCTCGTGCTGGGGCAGACACAGGAGGTAGGAGGCACGTTCATCGACCAGACAAAGAATGTCGTAATCTCGTTTCTGGCGGCCTCGGCCGTCATCGAGGGCGAGATGACGCTCGGCATGATGGTCGCTCTGCAGTACATCATTGGACAGTTGAATGCGCCGCTGTCGCAGTTCATCCAGTTCGTTCAGGCGACGCAGGATGCGAAGATTTCGCTCGAACGCCTTTCGGAGGTGCAGGAGAAGGAGGATGAGGAGCCGGCCGACGGGGAGCGGATTCGCGAGATTCCGGATTCGGCCGACCTGGAGTTCCGGGGTGTGACGTTTCAATACGACGGGCCGCACTCGGCCAAGGCGTTGGACGACGTGTCGGTCACAATCCCGGCGCATAAGGTGACGGCCATCGTGGGGGCGAGCGGCTCGGGGAAGACTACGATGCTGAAGCTGCTGCTGGGCTACTATGCTCCGACGGCGGGGGAGGTGCTGCTGGGCGACCGCCGCATTGGACAGTACAGCCCCTCGTGCTGGCGGCAGGCTTGCGGCACGGTGATGCAGGAGGGGTATGTCTTCTCCGACACGATTGCGGGTAACATCGGCGTTTCGGACGAGCGTCCCGACATGGAGCGGGTGCGCCGTGCCACGCGTATCGCCAACATTGACACCTTCATCGACGAGTTGCCGCTGGGTTACAACACCAAGATTGGAGCCGACGGCCACGGACTGAGCGTCGGACAGAAGCAGCGGCTTCTGATTGCCCGGGCGGCTTACAAGCGAGCGAAATACCTCTTTTTCGACGAGGCGACCAACTCGCTCGACGCGAACAATGAGCGAACAATCATGGAGCGGCTCGAACGGTTGTTTGAGGAGAAGACGGTCGTGGTGGTTGCGCACCGCCTCTCGACCGTCAGGAACGCCGACAAGATTATTGTGCTGGACCACGGCCGCATTGTCGAACAAGGCACGCATGCCGAGCTCACGGCTAAGCGAGGATACTACTACGAGCTAGTCCGAAACCAGCTGGAGTTGGGAAACTAAAGATATGAATTACACGCAAACTCGTTTTTTGCGGCCTTGCCAGCCGCAGCTGACGAAAAAGCTCTCCTGTGAGAAGGCAAAACAGAGAATGACAAGTTCGTATGTTTAACCAAAACGTAGAAAGGCATTACTAAAGTGGCAAATTTTTTCGGAATCGCGGATGCGACAATGAAAACGGCTGTTCCAGGACATCTGTCGAGAAACAAAAGTCTGAAAATTATTAAATCGATTAAAAAATGTCAATCATGAAAAAGTTTCGAGTTGTTGAAGAAGGACGTAACCTCACTTATAAAGAAATGAGTAAGACTTGTGGAGGAGCATGCTCTGATACCACTCAATTAGCGAGCTGTTCCAGCGTTAAGTTTTTTACTTGTACGCCTTGTGCGTGGTATATGATCTGTACTGACAGCCAATTCAGTATGTGTGGAGCAACCGCATTGGAGACCTGCAAAGGAACGCAGCGAGTTACTATCGATCAATCTAAATTGAATCAATGATTTAAAATTCGATATAGGGTGGATTATTTCGCCCTATATCAATAATCTTCAGCATATGCGACATTTTATCTTTTTTATTATATTGTTTCTCTCGCACTATAGTTCTTTGGCTCAATCTATTGGGCAAGTCCATGAGTGTGTTGAAATGACTAATATCGTGTTTCGTTTAGCCGATATCCCAGAATATAGCAATGTCACCAACTCGCAATACATAAAGGATATAGATATGTATATGGGAAAAGATAAATCGCATGAAATCGTTCAGTTTGTGCAGAAACTAAAAGAGACGAATCAAAAGGCATATGAAATGCTCCCTAAAATTACAGCCTGCTTGGATATATCTGATGGAACTGTCGGATTTCGGGAAACGGTTGATTTAAATACGCTTCAGGCTGAGTTGGTGGAGAAAGGACTACAATCAGTATGCAGTCGTTTCGTCGCATTGCTCAATGATTTTTATAGAGTGTCTGGATTCAAGAGATTCTTTTTGAATCATTCCTCGTTTTATCATAATATTCAATGCAGATTTAATGCACTCTTGGCACAACTAGGGACGAGTTGGCTCCCGTCTTTTTTTGAACCCCAGTTTCGAGAAAGCATAATTGCAGTTTCCCCAAGTAATGGCCCATTTAATTATGCAATACCGAATCTTCCTGATAAAAAATATCAGGCGTTTGTCATAATTGGTAATTCTCGATTTGATGAGTTTGGATTACCCGTATACGATGAGATGGAGCTCTTTGCAACCGTACATGAATTGATGCATCCCTATACGAATTCTATTGCTGATGTTCTATATCCCATGATTCAATCTGCAGTCGCGCGTATCTATTCGAATACGCAGGAAGCCATCAATGCGGCAGGTTATTATTCTCCGGAAATGATGTTTACGGAATGGCTGAATAACCTATTTACGATACAATCTCTCAAGTCGGTTTTAAATCAGGATTCGGTCAATTTCCTACTGCGAATTCTTGAAGGGAATGGATTTGTATATATGAATCGTTCGCTAAGTTTTTTGGAGCATTTTATTGCGAATAAAAGCGATTGTGTAGCACAAGACGTATTACTGACTCAATTTGCCGGTTTCATAAATTATACAGCAGACCATATTGCACAAATTCAAAATGAAATAGCTTACAAGCATCCTTATATTGTAGATGTTTTTCCTGCGTTGAACAGTTTGAATGATGTGGCAGGTATAAATTGCATCATTTTCAGCTTTTCTGTTCCTATGCGAACAAATGCCTATGGATATGCATGTTTGCAAGATGCATATGTAAACAATTTGTATCCTGTTGTCAAGAATGCCTTATGGCAAGATGCGTATACGTTTGTGCTAGAAATTGACAGTTCAAAACTCAATTTTGGTACAGAGTACGGAATCCTTCTGAAAAAAGACTCGTTCCAATCCGTGTATTATTATACTTTGGCAGAAGATTTTATCTACAAAATAAAAACGAGAAAGCTATGAAAGTCTCAAACTATTCTTTTCTTTTTAGTACCGAAAATTATGAATTTTACATTTATAATACGCTGTCAAACGCATTGATTGAAATAGATAACGATACCTATAATATCTTACTCAAGGCTCGACAGAACAAATCAGAGGTGTCAGAACAAATGTTGGACTCCGATTTATATAATACGTTGTGTCAAAAAAAATTCATAACAAATAATGAACAAGATGATTTTCTGTTGTATAAATCCATAGTTCTTAAGCAAAGAGCTGATAAATATCATATACATATGACTGTAGCTCCCACAATGGATTGTTGCTTCAATTGTCATTATTGTTTTGAAAAATTTAAAGCTCCAGATTATATGTCTGAGGCAATAATGGACTCCATAGTTTTGTATTTGAAAAACCTAGATTCGAAGCCGCAATTACGAATTACCTGGTTTGGAGGAGAACCGTTAATGGCATTGCCACAAATGGAAATGTTGTATGATAAGATTTCTACCTCATACCAAAAACCGAAACACTCCGATATTATTACCACAGGATTTCATATTACCCCCCAAGCTATAGAGATATTAAAAAAAATAGGGATAGAATCGATGCAAATCACTTTGGATGGCTTGAAAGATACTCATAACCGAATCAAAACAACACATAATTGTGACGATGTATTTGGAAAGGTTATGGATAATGTTGACTTGTTGTTGAAAAATACCGACATACATTTGATTTTCCGTGTCAATTTAACCAAGCGAAATGCCCATGAGTTTGTTTATTTATATAAATATTTGTCATCCAGATTCTCATCACACCTTCATAAAATTGGAATATGTCCAGCTTTTGTTATGGACCGAGGTGACTGTAATTTATCAGAAGATGAGATTGAATATATCTTCACTCACGATGAAGATGCTATGTTTGCATTAGACTTGTATAATAAGGATGGTATAGCAACTCAATACACTCAATATCCATCTCGATTCTTTAATGAATGCGCAATTCGTAATATCATGTCTATTGCTTTTGACCCGCAAGGATATGCATATAAATGTTGGGAAGTTATCGGAAATCGAAAGCATGCTTTTGCCCGTTTAAATCAGAATGGATTATTTGAAGAATTTAATGAAGTGATTCTTAATCGACATTTATTTGGTGCAGACCCTCTTGAGGACCCTAAATGCTCACAATGTGCATACCTCCCGATTTGCAATGGTGGTTGTCCAATACAGCGGATTCAAAATGTTTTTGAATGTCGAAAAAATTGTACTTGTACTCATTTTAAAGGGCACATGGCAGATTTTCTGAAGATACATTTACGTCTCACCAAGGCTGGTTTTGATAATCACTCATAAAAAATAGATTATGCCTCTAATAGAACATATTTCGTACAGCGAGGAGGCACAGTCGATTCTGGGCCGGGCTCCGTCTTGGGTTGTGCGGTGGGGGGTGACGGTTGTTTTCTGCATTCTTGCAGGAATCGTATTGGGCTGTTATTTCATCAAATACCCGCAGACGGTCACGGCCCCGATTTCAATCACGACAATCAATCCGCCCTCGGACCTTGCGGCCCGCTATGACGGACTGCTCGATACGGTCTGCGTCTCGAACGGCGATGCGGTGCATGCGGGCGAAGTGATTGCCCTCTTCACGACGGCCGCCCGCTACGGTGATGTCGCCACCCTGGAGCATTCGCTCCGCGGGGCCGACACCCTGTCGTATCCGCTTCTGGTACGCTCGCCGTGGCTCGACGGGAGCTATGCGCTTGGGGAACTCCAATCCACGTGGGCCGACTTTCTGCGGCAGTGCCGCGACTACCGTCACTACCTCGATATCGACTATTCGGGGCACAAGCGCCGGCTGCTCGAGGCGCAGATTGCCAAAAATGAGGAGTACTACGACCGGCTGCTGACGCAGCGTGCGCTGCTTGCCGCCGATTTGAACTACGGACGCCGCACGCTGGAACGCGATTCACTGCTGCTTCGCGAGGCAGTGATTTCCGAGGCGGACTACGAAACCACAGCACAAAATTACCTCTCGAAACGCAATTCGCAGGCGGGGTTCGATGCTACGCTGACCTCCACCGAGCTGACGATTCTCCAGACGCGGCAGCAGCTTGTGGAGCTGACGCTCGACGCGGCGAACGAACGGGCGGAATACGAGCGGGCGCTGGAGCAGTCACGTCAGCAGCTGCTGGCGCAGATTGCCCAATGGCGCGAACAGTATGTCATCACGTCGCCGGCCGAGGGGCATGTCTCGCTGCAGCGCTATTGGAGCCGCAACCAGCACGTCACGACAGGCGAGGTAATCGCATCGGTGGTTCCCGACGGGGAGCTGGCCGTCATTGGACGCATGCAGGTTGCCTCGGCCAGCTTCGGAAAGGTCCACACCGGACAGCAGGTTCTCGTCAAGCTCAATGGATTCCCCTATATGGAGTTCGGCGTACTGCACGGCGCAGTCCATTCGATTTCAGCGGTTCCCGAGCAACAGCAAACCCAGGGCGGCATGAGTATCGTCTATACCGTTGAGGTGGAGTTTCCCGCCGACCTGCGGACTACCTACCGCCGTGAGTTGCCGCTCATCCAGCAGATGGACGGTACGGGCGAGATTATTACGGAGGAGATGCGCCTGATTGAACAATTCATCCAACCCGTCGTCTCTCTCTTCAAAAACCGATAGCCGCATGAAACGAATACTCATCCTATCAATCGGCGTACTGCTGTTCTTCGGCACCTCCGGCTATGCTCAGGAGCGGCGCTGGACACTGGAAGAGTGCATCGCACATGCTTACATGCAGAATATCGAAATCAAGACGCAGGAGCTCGCGGCCGCGGAGAAACTCCTGTCGCTCTCAGAGTCGAGGTGGGGCTACGCTCCCGAACTTTCGGCTTCGGCGGGCTACACGCTTTCGACGGGACGTGTGTTGGACCCCACGACCTACGACTTCGTGGAGAACCAGATTGTATCGGGCAACAACGCTTCGGTCGGGGTGAGCCTGCCGCTTTTCAGCGGACTGCGCAACCACTACAACCTTCGGCGGGCGAAACTTGACCTGCGTTCGTCGCTGCTTGCCGTGGAGACGATGCGCCGCAGTGTGCGGCTGAACGTCACGGCCCGCTACCTGGAGGTGCTGTGCGCCGAGGAGACAATCCGCGATGCCGAGCAGGTCGTCTCCGAGCTGGAGGTCCAGGCCGGAAAGACGGAGCGGATGGTTGTGGCCCGCAAGGTGACGATGGCCGACCTGCTGCAGATTCGTTCCCAGCTTTCGGATGCCCGAAACGACGTGCTGACGGCCCGGAACACTTACGAGATTGCCCGGCTGGAGCTTTGCCAACTGCTTGAAATTGAAGACTACGCCTCCTTCCGGACCGTGGCTCCCGATACCGCCCGGCTGGTTCACGGAGGTCTTGCGGAGGATGACTCCGTCCTCGATGCCGCGCAGCAGCTACCCGAAGTGGAGTCGGCACGGGTGGGAATTGAGTTGGCCCGGCGCGATTTGCAGCTTGCACGTACCGCCTACTGGCCGACCCTTTCGCTCGCGGCGGGTTACGGCTCGAGCTACTCGGATGCGCGGCAGAAGATGTTTCAGCAGGCCGACGGGACCTATCGCTACGAGGCGTATCCCTTCTTCGAACAGTACCGGGACAATGCGAGCAGCTATGTGTCGCTGTCGCTCAGTATTCCGATTTTCGGGAAGTTCACGACGCGGAAGAACGTGCAGCGTCAGAAACTGGCCCTGCAGCGTGCGGAGTATGCGCTGCGAACGGCCGAGAAACAGGTGGAGAAAGAGGTGACGCAGGCGCTCATAGATGCCCGTACGGCCTGGGCGCGATACCTCGGGGCGCAGGAGTATGTTGCCTCGGCCGAGGAGGCGGTCCGGCAGGTGGGTCGGAAATACGACCTCGGTGCTGCGACCGTAACGGATTACAACGCGGCTGTAACCACTCGGGTCAAAGCCCGTTCACAACAGTTGCAGGCGAAATATGAATATCTGTTCAAATGCCGGATTCTCGAATACTACGCCGCACCGTGACTACCTCGGAGAAGAGTGGTCAAATTCTTGTCAATTCATTGATTGGTCTCAAGGGATATCGATGCAAACGGAACAATCGATACCGGACTTGTTGTCGCTGTTGATGCATTTGTGAAACTTTGGTTCAACTGCTGGAAATATTCAGCAGTTAGGCGTCTTGACAAAACCTCTGTTGTTCCGCTCTTTCTCTATAGGGCCGACTCCAAGCGGAGGGTAGCCTATCCCCTCCGACTGAAATATCTCGGGAGCCATACAACTGCCGCTGCGCAGTCCTGAACCGCAAGAACCGTCTGACCCACTTCCTTGATACGCTGCGGGACACGCTGGTTGAGTTAAGCCAAAAGTAAACCTTTTCTTCCCGGGTGGTCGTTCGACCGTCCGGGATTTTTGTAGGAGAGGGTAGTAAGCACCCTCCTAGTCGGCCATCCGCGGCCTGGAAAGGTCCGCTGGAACAGACCGTCTCATTCCTTCGTTATTTTGCCGCCCTTAAACCGACAAATATGCAGCAGGAGGATGATTTGCGGGCATTGGAGAAGATCGTCCAGTTTGCCCGAGCCCTGGGAATCGTGTTTCTGGGGCTGAACAGTTACTGGTTCTGTTACGACTGGTTCGCGCACCACGCGTTGACCACACCCGTCGTGGACCGCATCTTCTGGAACCTTCAACAGTCGACCGGGCTCTTCACCTGGTCATCCATCACGAAATTCTGCGTCCTCTTCTTTCTGGTGCTGGGGTGCTACGGCACACGCAGCGTGCGGGATGGGAAACCCTCGAAACGGCAAATCCTTCTCCTGGCGCTGGCCGGTTTCTTCCTGCTCTTCGGCAACGATCCGCTGCGGAGCCTTCCCGCGGGGCTGGAGGTCCGCTTCTGGAGCTATGTGCTGACTCTGCTGGGCGGCTACCTTGCGCTGCTGACCGCCGGGGTGTGGGTCCGCCGCCTGCTGCATACGACCCTTGCCCGCGATCCCTTCAACGAGGACAACGAGAGCTTCGAGCAGGAGGCACGACTCCTCGAAAACGAATACTCGGTCAACCTTCCGACCCGCTACTACTACCGGGGCGAGTGGCGGCCGGGGATGATTAACGTCATCAACCCCTTCCGGGCGACGATGGTGCTGGGAACCCCCGGCTCGGGCAAGTCCTACGCCGTGGTGAACAGCTACATCCGCCAGCAGATCGAGAAGGGCTTTGCCATGTATATCTACGACTTCAAGTTCGACGACCTGTCGCTGCTGGCCTACAACCACCTGCTGCACCATCTGGATGCCTACCCGACGCGGCCGCGCTTCTGCGTCATCAACTTCGACGACCCCCGCCGCTCGAACCGCTGCAATCCCATCGCCCCGGAGTTCATGACCGACATTTCGGACGCCTACGAGTCGGCCTATACCATCATGCTGAACCTGAACAAGACGTGGATCCAGAAGCAGGGCGATTTCTTCGTCGATTCGCCGATTATCCTGCTGGCGGCGATCATCTGGTACCTGAAAATCTACGACGGAGGCCGCTGCTGTACCTTCCCGCACGCCGTGGAGTTTCTGAATCAGCCTTACGAGAAGATCTTCCCGGTGCTGACCTCCTATCCCGAACTCGAAAACTACCTCTCGCCCTTCATGGACGCCTGGCGGGGCAATGCGCAGGACCAGCTGCAGGGGCAGATTGCCTCGGCAAAGATTCCCCTCTCGCGGATGATCTCGCCGCAGCTCTACTGGGTGATGACGGGCAACGACTTCTCGCTGGACATCAACAATCCGGTCTCGCCCAAGATTCTCTGCGTAGGGAACAACCCCGACCGACAGAATATCTATTCGGCCGCCCTGGGGCTCTACAATTCGCGCATTGTGCGGCTCATCAACAAGAAGGGGCGGCTGAAATCCTCGATTATCATCGACGAGCTCCCGACAATCTACTTCCGGGGGCTGGACAACCTCATCGCCACGGCCCGTTCGAACCGCGTGGCCGTTTGCCTGGGCTTTCAGGACTTCTCGCAGTTGGAGCGCGACTACGGCGACAAGGAGGCGAAGGTAATCTTCAACACCGTGGGCAACATCTTCTCGGGGCAGGTGGTGGGCGACACGGCCCGCACGCTCTCCGACCGCTTCGGCAAGATCGTCCAGCTGCGCGAATCGCAATCCGTCTCGAACGAGAACATCACCCATTCGACCAACACGCAGCTCGACGCGCTGATTCCGCCGTCGAAGATTTCGAACCTCACGCAGGGGATGTTCGTCGGTTCGGTGGCCGACAACGTGGACCAGCCCCTGCCCCAGAAGATTTTCCATGCCCGCATCGAGCTGGATAGTGCGGCAATCCAGGCCGAGGAGCGGCGCTTCGTCCCCATCCCGCAAATTTCTTCGTTTCTCGACGAGGAGGGCACGGACCGCATGGAGGAGATCATCCGCGAGAACTACTACCGCATCAAGGAGGAGGTGGTCCAAATCGTCGAGCGGGAGATCCGCCGCATCGAGAATGACCCCGACCTTGCGGGGCTCCTGCCGAAGAAAAAGCAGTAACTCGCCGTGCGGAAAACCCGCGGCTGACGGCCATGCGCGGCCTGCGCAGGACGATTGGAATCGGCGGACATTCAGTCCTTTATATTCGCGGCATCAACCTTTTGTTTCACTTAAAACAATTGTATTATGCCCGAAGAGAATTTGAATCAACCGATCAACCAGGCCCCGGAGCAGGCCAATCCCTCCTACAAGGAGACGCTGCTGCTCTACAACGAACAGAATGGCGCCGTGGAGGCCGTCTCGGAGCTCAAGCAGGAGGGCCGGCAGTACAAGGCCATCACCACCTCACCGCTGACGGCCAACAAGCCGGCCTTCTTCGACCTGCGGAACAGCTCGGCTGTGGGCGCTTTCATCAAGGGGTTCCTCTCGCAGGAGAATGCCAAACCGTTCCATTTTCTGAAGGTTGCGGCGGACAAGGCCAGCGAGGTGGCGCAGTCGCTGCTGCGTCTGGCCGACAACCCGAAGGACCCCGAGGGTCTGAAGGCCTTGAACGACCACCGCGTCACCTCGTACCAGCTCGAACGGGTCAAGTTCGACACGCAGGACCTGCACCTGCAGGAGTTGAAGGAGATGGGCGTCGTCGTTACGCCGAAGGAGCTGGAGGCGATGAAGCTGGGCCTTCCCACAACGGAGCTCCACAACATCAGTCTGAAGGTCGGCGACCTGTCCGTAGCCGGAGAGTTTGCCCTGCGTCCCTTCCGCGACCGGAACGGCGACGTACAGGTCGGGCTCGAAAGCGCCCTGGCCCGCCCGGAGTTCGAACGCGAGGAGTTCCGGATGATGTTCACGGCCAGCGACAAGGAGCAGATGCTGTCGGGGAAGACCCCGGACCGCCTCTACGAGATGCCCAACCCGCATACGGGCGAAAAGGAGTGGTGCTATGTGACGCTGAACCCGGCTACCAATCGCTTCGTAACGGTTCCCAAACGTGAAGTCCCCGAGCTGCGCTTTTTCAACGGCGTACGGCTAACCGAAGCCCAGCAGGAAAACCTCGCCTCGGGAAGCCGTGTGCAGGTCGAGGGGTGTACGATGCGCAACGGCGACATCACCTATTCGGGAAAGGTCGGCTTCGATGCCCTGACGCGCGAATACCGGATGACGGACTACCGTTACAGCAAACCCTACATTCCCGAATCGCTCTCAAAACAGTTGGACGAACGGCAGCTTGCCGCCGTAAAGAGCCCCGAAGGTCTCGACTGTTCGAAGGAGAAGGCCCGCCCGATTCTCGGACGCAACGGCAAGCCGCTCTCGTGCATCATCCGGCTCAACCCCCGGACCAACGGTGTGGACTACGACTTCACGAACCTGCGCCGCCAGGAGCAGCAGTCCTCCCAGTCAAAACCGCAGGAGCAGAAGCAGCCCTCGAAGCAGGAGCCGGCGCCCGAAGCGCCGAGCCGGGGCCGGAAACGCTAATGCCGCACGACGATGGAACGACCCGATCAGAGGTGGTTCAGCGAGCGCCTCCGGCAGTTTCTTGCGGAGCGGCACCCTTCGCAGCCCCGTTACCGACGGATGATCGAGCGGCGCAGCCGGTTGGCATTCGAGGGCTACAGCCAAAGCCTTGAAGCCGGTGTCCCGTTCGACCAGGCAATCCGTGTTGCCGATCGGATTCTATTCCGCGGGCTACTCTTCTCGCCCTACGATACGGTCCATCTGATCCTCGAGACCGACTACCCGGCTATTCCCCAAAGCCAGCGTCAGTCGGTGGCGCTGAAGCTGACCCGGATCTGTTCGCCGATCTTCGAGCGTACCCCATTGGGAGACGACTTTGTCCAGCGTCCCGAATTCCGGCTGCTCAAGGAGCGGCTTCGACGGGCCATCCGCCGGTGGATCGACGAAAACGGAGTGCCGGGCTACCAGAGCCCCGAACGCCCGGCACCTCTCTCGAAACGCTTCAAATAACCAATTTTTCAATCACCTTTCAAGTCTTACAACCATGAAAAACCGAATTTTTGCGATGGCGGCTCTCGCCGCTGCGCTGTTTGCTTCGTGCAACAAGGAAACCGAAATGATGAATCCCGCACCGGAGGCGCGCCCCGATGGTGCTTCGGTAACGATCACCCTCTCTTCGGGTGATGATGCGCAGACCCGCGCCTTCTTCGATGCCACGGCTACGGCCGAGGCGTGGGAGAAGAGCCTCTCATCGCTCTCGGTCTTCACGTTCAACACCTCGGGCGATCTGCTCCTGCGGCGCGATTTCACGGTCTCGGAACTCGCCTCGAAATCGGCGACCTTCTCGCTTCCGAAGTCGGCGGCGGGAACCGAATGCTCGTTCTATGCCGTTGCGAACTACGACGCCTCGTCGGCCAAAACCAAGTCGGCACTTACGGCCCTCGTGGAGCAGTCGGCCGGAGCGTACAACGGCACCTTTGCGGATGTCTCGACCCAGGCGCTGCGCTCGGGCGGCTTCGTGATGTCGGGCTCGACGACCAAGACCGTCGGTGCGGTGAATACCTCGACGCAGGTGGGTATCTCGCTCAAACGCACGGTGGCGAAGGTCGCCCTTCAGACCACGATCGACCCGGAGTTTTCGGAGAAGTATCCCGGCTCGATCACGATCAACTCGGTGAAACTCTCGCGCGCCGCTTCGCAGTCGCTCGTCGTGGCCGGGGAGCCCTCGACGGGAGCCATGACCTACACCCATACGCAGACCCCGGGTACAGCTTCGTCGAAGTACAACAGCCTTTTCTATGTTTATGAGACGGGGACGCTCGATGCCGGAAGCCGCGTGCTGCTGGAGATCAACGCGACCTACGATGGCGACGGCAGCAGCTCGACGAGCGACGACCGTTCGGACGTAACCTACTCGGTCGAGCTGACGGGCAAGGCCGCGGGTCAGATCCTCCGCAACGGCTACTACCGGGTCGCTGCCAATATCACGGGCCTTGTGGGTCAGGATTGCCAGGTGTCGGTAACGGTTGCCGACTGGGAGACTCCCGTCACGCAGTCGGTTGATCTGGGCGCTTAATCCATGTGTTGCGGGTCCCGCCTTGCCCCGAGGGGTCGGACGGGACCCTTTTTCTAACCTTTCAAACACTGATTGTTATGAAACGAATCCAGCAACTGGTACTCCTGCTGTCGGTCCTTCTTGTGACGTTGACCGGATGCCGGGAGAGCCTGACCGAGGAGGACGTGATGCCTCGCGGTGTGGCGGTCGAGATCGCCGTCCGTCCCGACGGGATGCAGGAGCAGACCCGCTCGACGGACGAGGAGGCGATCGACGATCTGAACTTCTACCTCTATGACGACAAAGGAGAACTGCTCCTGCATCGCTACCAGCAGGCGACGACCCTTCGCTTTGAGATCGTGCCCGGATATTATCGGATGCGCCTTGCCGCCAACCTCGGCCGCGACCTCGGGGAGAATCCCTCGGAGGAGGAGCTCCGAATCTCGGGCGCCGAAAGTTACGAACGCCTTCCGATGGCCGCCGAGGAGGAGTTTGACGTTACGAGCGCCGGGGCAAGCTGCTCGACCATTGAGGTTCGGCGGTGCGTGGCCAAGGTCTCCTACGAGATCGACGTCAAGGATCCCAATATCGAGCTTCGCTCCGTGCAGCTGATTTCGCTTCCACGCACGGCGGTGCTCTTTGATCCGGAGGCAGCCCCGTCGTCCAATCCGTCCGACTATACGGACGGTCCCGAGACGACGCTCACGGGAACGGCGGCCTCGGGTGTCTGCTACCTGCTTCCGAATCTGCAGGGCACCGTTCCGTCGATCACGGACCAGCGGCAGAAGAGCCCCGAGCATGCTCCGGAGCACGCCTCGTACCTGCTGATCCGCGCCGCGAACGGCAGCCGGAACCTCCTCTATACGGTCTACCTGGGCGGCAACAACACCTCGGACTTCAACGTCCGGGCCAATGTCCACTATACTTTCCGTATCTCGATTCTGGGCGACGATGAGATTGACACGCGCGTCTACTCCTACTCGATTCAGGTGTGGGACAACTTCGATGACTACCGCTTTGGCGACTATTGCATCTACGAGGGGACGACCCTGCTGCATATCGACGTGGAGAACAACGATGAGGAGCTGCCTCTGACCGGGAAAATCTCGGTCACGGCGGGTGACAGTTCGAAGGTCCTTTTCGACGACTTCCACGGCGAATCGGGCCCGGATTTCAAGGTGTACAATCCGAACGGCGCTAATCTTTTTGGCGTGCAGTACAACCCGACGGTTTACACCTCGTCGAACTCCCGCTTTGCCTACCGCATAACGCTGCGGGATTCCTACGGGGTCTGCGGAACCTACGACTTCGAGCATCAGATGGCCAATGTTGTCTACGTCAACCCCTCGGCCGGCGGCACAATCTCGGCCTCGGGCGCCTTGTGGAGTGGCGATACCGGCTCGGGCAGTAGTCTACGGAGCGTGGCGCTGTGCTACGAGCAGGGCTGCAGCCTGACGGCACGCGCCGGTGCGGGGTATCAGTTCGAGGGGTGGTACTCGGACAGCGGCTGTACGCAACGCCTCTCCACCTCGGCGACCTATGCGTTCCGTCCGAAGCAGGCCCGCACGGAACTCTACGCACGGTTCAAATCGACGATTACGCCGCTGGACGGCAATGGCACGGCGAACTGTTATATCGCCCGCAAACTCAATACGACCTATTCGTTCGACGCAACGGTGCAGGGCAATGGCCGTTCGACCCAAAATGTAACTCCCCAAAAACTGTCGGGTGTCGAGGCGCGGATTCTCTGGGAGACGGGGGCGGTCCGTAATGCGGTGATTCGTTCGGCCGAATATGCCGATGGCAGAATCTGTTTCGAGACTGGCACGGCACACGGCAATGCCGTCATCGGGCTCTTCGACGCTGCGGGGACCTGCATCTGGTCGTGGCATATCTGGGCTGTGGACTACGACCCGCTCTCCACGGCGAAAACCTACTCGACGGGTGCCGTCTTCATGGAGCGCAACCTCGGAGCGGAGACCACTTCGCTGACGGATGTACGGTCCAAGGGAATGTACTACCAGTGGGGGCGCAAGGATCCCTTCATCTATCCCTCGGCAAATACGCCGACGACCTATTACACCCCGTCGGCCGTAACCAGCCTCGAAGGGTATGAATTCAAGGCCTATGGCCGCAATACAAGCCCGTCGCTTCCGACGAGCGACTATACGGTACAGTGGGCCATCGAGCATCCGACGACTGTGATGGCCGGTAATCCCTATTCGGGAAGCTGGCACAACCCGCTGAATCCGAATCTCTGGGGCAACTACACGAACGGGACGACCGCCTCGACCGTCAACCGCAAGACAATCTACGACCCCTGTCCGCCGGGCTGGCGGGTGCCGCATACCGAGGCGTGGGACAAGAACTACTTCAAGAAGGCGACCTACGTGAATGACGGCGGCTGGTATATGTATTACTCTTCGGATTCATCGACGACGCTCTATCCCTTCACGGGCTATATGGATGGCAGTTCGGGACGGGTGCAGTACTACTGGCCAACCTGCCAGGTGCGTGTCTGGACGAACACCCCGAACCTCGGCTCGTCGAAAGATTATGGACAGCACCTCTATATTCTGGACGAGAGCGGCATTGTTGCCATTACGGACTCGGTCCGGCTGGATGAGGGGCTGGTCGTGCGCTGTATCCGTGAATAAAACGCAAAGACGATGAAACGACGACAAATCATACCGATTCTGACTATGCTGCTCATGGCCTTGTGGGGTTCGCCCCACAAGGCTGCGGCACAAATCTTCGCCGTGCGGGCCAATGCCTTGGCGGCCTGTACGGCGACGCTGAACCTTGGCGCCGAAGTGGCCCTGACGGACCGCTGGTCGCTGGAGGGAGCGCTGTTCTGGAACCCCCTGCGCACGGAGGATCTTGCCATCTCGTTTCGTGCGGCGCAGCTCGGCGCCCGCTACTGGTTTTACGAAATGCAGGTCGGCCCCTTTGTGGGTACGCAGCTCTCGCATGTCAATTACCTCGTCGGCCGCCGCACACGGCGCTATGACGGACGTGCATGGGGTGCGGGCCTCTCCTGCGGCTATTCGTGGATGCTCTCCAAACGGTGGAGCGTGGCCGTAGAAGGTGGCCTCGGACTCTTCCATACGAAGGACACCCGGCGAGACCCCTCGGTCTCGGACTGGGACGATGAATATATCTATCACTCGCGACGCTGGACCTTGGCCCCTTCCCGCCTGGAGCTATCGTTCGCCTATCTGTTTTAGCCATGAGAAAGCAACGAATGATTCTGGGCGGCATGCTTGCTGCCGCGATGTGTGCCGCGACGGGCTGTTCGGTGGCTACACGCCTGGAGCGTCAGCGTGCCGTGGCGCACCTTTCGCAACTTACGCGCGCGGAGCGTCAGGCCCAGCAGCAGGACTACCGGCCGCAGGTCGTGCGGCTCCAGCGCGACAGCAATACCTTCTTTCTGGCGCCGGTTGATACGCTGCCCGACGGCGAACGGGTCATGTCGCTGCAGATCGAGCAGGTGACGGTCGTGGCGAAGGTCCGCTCGGTTCCCGAACGCAACGGACGGGTGCACCTCGACTTTGTGGTTACGCTTCCGAAGCAGCTGCTGGGCAGCAGCCGCAGCGTGGTCATCACGCCCCTGCTGCACAAGCCCGATGGAACCGTTCCGCTGGAGGATCTCGTAATCCGCGGGGGACGCTTCTCGCTGTTGCAGGAGCGTGACTATTGGCAGTACGAGACCTATGTGCGGCGCTTCCGGCCCGATACGCTGGGACGGGAGGCGGCCTTCCAGCGCTTCGTGAAGTTTCCCTACCCGGAGGATGCCCGGCTCGATTCGCTGGTCGAGAGCCGCAGCACGATTACTTACTACTACTCGCAGGAGGTTCCGACGGACGAGACTTCGAAGAAGATGCTCATCACGCTCACGGGGAAGGTGCAGGCTGTGGACGACAGCGCCTACCGGCTGCCGCCCTCGGATACGCTGGCCTATCTGGTCTCGTCGATGCTCTCCTTTGTCGATACGCTGCCACGCTACCGCATCCGCGTCATAGACAAGTATGTCACGGTGGAGGATCGCAACTACATCCGCTTCTTTGTGGGCGACACCCGCGTGGTGGATACGCTGGGCGACAACGGCCGCGAGCTGGAGAAGATCTCCGGCCTGATGCGCCGGATCATCGAGCAGGAGGAGTTCTACGTCGATACGATTACCCTCACGGCCTCCTCCTCTCCGGAGGGGCGCTACGCCTTCAACGAGCGCCTTTCGCGGGGACGTGCCGAGGCGCTGAAACGCTACCTGGTGCGTCACTACGGCTGGGGTATCGACACGCTGCTGACGGTGCGGTGGGTCGCCGAGGCGTGGCCCGAGCTGATGAACCGCATCCGCACGGACCCTGTGCTGACGAACCGCGAGGCGATGCTGGAGCTCCTCTCTGCGGAGCGGAATCCGGACCGGCGCGAGCGTCTGCTGCGCGAGCGTTTCCCCCGGGAGTACGCCTACCTGAAGGAGGTGATCTACCCGCAGCTCCGCGCCGTGGACTTCCGCTACAACCTCCGCCGCAAGGGGATGGTCAAGGATACGATTCACACCACGGAACTCGACACGACCTATGCCCGGGGTGTGGAGCTGCTGCAAAGGCGTCAGTATGCCCGGGCGCTCTATATTCTCAACGACTACAACGACCGCAATACGGTGGTGGCGCACCTCTCGATGGACCACAACGAGCGGGCGCTGGAACTGCTCTCGACGATGCCGACGGATGCCGTGACGGAGTACCTGCGGGCCATTGCCTGCTCGCGGCTGGGCCGCAAGGCCGAGGGACGCGAGCACTTTCTCGAAGCCTGCCGCCGGGATGAATGCATGGAGTATAGGGGCAATCTGGACCCCGAAATTTCGGAACTGTTAAAGGACTAAACACATGAAACGCAAACGCATAATAACGATTCTGACCTACGTTCTTCTGGCCGCAGCCTGGGGCGCGATCTTCGTCTCGCTCTTCACGGCCTGCAACGTCTATGAGGATACGACAATCGAGGTGATCCGATGTCCCGAAATCCGGGATACCATCCAACTTCCGGAGTGGGAACCCATGGAATAAGCAAAGGCTGCGATTGAGTTCGCAGCCTTCGTTTTTAATTGTCCTTGGGTACGAGCGGCCGGCAAAATTCCTTGTTGACCACCCGGTCGCGCATGGTCTGCATGGAATTGAAATTGCGTGAGATGTTCTGTATTATCTCTATGTAGTTGTCCCGCCATTCTCCTTGTTCATCCTGCCACTGATAGTAAAACGGCTTGATGGAAACGCATTTCGGATGCTCGAACAACGTGTTCAACAAGGTGCGGTCCGAATTGCCGCAGGAGTGCCCCATGATGTAAATCTGGTAGTAATCCGAATTGATGAATCGGAGCAGTTTGCGATATTTGTCTGTCTCGAGATAGCGTATGGATTTGATGTTCGTCAGATAATCGTTGTCGTTCAGTTTTGAGATAGTCTTGTAGTCATCGTCCATTTCATCCCCATAACCGAAAATAATATGGTTCAAATCGTCTCCCAGTTTTCCATGGATGTGATTTACCTCGAAGCCCGAATTCTTGTAAAGATACATATCTGCTGTTGTCGTATAGTTGAAATTCAGCAGCAGAATCTGGTCCGGAAGCAGGAAAAAGTCCGGAACAATTTCTCTTCGTTTATTGATATTGCTAATATGTTGGAAATAATTAAAACGGTCTCCTCCTTCAAATTGATAATTGCCATTAGCAATCTTTTTATTATATTCATCTATGTCTGAATGGTTAGAAAGATATGGATACCCGAATTTATTAAGAAAGGTTTCTTTTTCCATCTTAGAATGTGTCGCCAGGAAATCCAGCCGCTTTTTTGCAAAATCCTCGAATACTGGTTGGCCATCAATGGATACGTCTTGAGCCTCACAAGGTCCATGGATGGCCTTTCTGATACACTCTTTTACCAAGTCTGGCTTTATCTGGTCTTTCTGGATACCATCCAAATATTTGATTAAGAGCCTTTTTATTTCATCCAATTCCTTGTTAAGTGGTTTGGCTCCGTCATAACCACAATCACTTTCTCTGAAAATCCGTTTCAGCCAAAAATAATATTCCCCCTCTATGTCTACCCAGTTTTTGGTTTCGAAGGATTGGTTTATATGCTGAAAAAACGGTGTAGCCTCAATGAGAAATCTGTCTGGATTTGCTCGGATGGTCTCTATGACATCAGTAGGAGAAATTTCTATCCCAGTTGGGAAATATCGTGTATGGAAAATATCATGCCAGGATTCTGGTTCTTCTGTTTGAGAAATTGAGCATAACCCATCTGTGAGTTTTTCACTTGAATAAACTCCTAACAAGTATTGCCCCCATTGCTCCCAATAGTGATTTATAAAGTCCCTGTAACTCGTAGGAAGATTATGCGCCAAATCAAATCCGTTTCCAATCAATATGATTCTGTTCATACCTGCTTGCGTGTTGCTGTTATCTACAAATATACGAAATAATTTTCTTGGATAGTCTTCGTCACCGCCGTCCGGCCCAGCAAGATAGCCACCCTGTGCAAAGATGCCAAGAGAACTGCTCTTGTCCTCGTTTGCGCAGGGTGGCTTTGTCTCTTTTGCTGTCCGGGCGTTCCGGGCAGTTTCTAAAATCTTACTATTATGAAACTGTTGACTGAGGAAATCATCTCCCAATTTGAGGCCCATCCCATCGGGTCCCAGGATGGAAAAGGGCTCTATGCCGAAGTTCTTGTCAAATACTTCAACCCCTGCGGCAGCGGGACGTGGCTCATCACCGAGGCCGAGCGCGAAGGCGACGACTGGCGCCTCTACGGATATTGCCATATTTTCGAGTGGGAGTGGGGCTATCTGCTCCTCTCGGAGCTGGAGTCGCTGCGGCTACCCTTCGGATTAGACGTCGAGCGCGACCTTTATACCGACGGGAAATACCTCCGTGATTTTCTCTCCGAAGAGGAGATCCGACAGCTGGAGGCGTTGGGCTGAAAAAACAGGAGCAACGGGCGACCCGTTGCTCCTTGTCTTATCGCTGGATTGGTTTGACGAGATTCTTTTCGAGAATCTTCGCAATCTCGGACATCGGGTAGAGAAACTTCCCGCCGAGGGTTGTGTAGGGGATAATCCGCTCGTCGCGGTAGGTCTGCAGCGACCGTTGACTCAACCCGAAGAGGTTCCGCACCTCCTCGCTGGTGAGGTAGCTCTCCGCATTAAGATGTGAGGGCAGGGTCTCAATCATCGCCTCAATCCGGTCGAGCGCCGCCAGCGCCTTCTCCTGAAGCTCCCTGTACTCCGGAGATTTCCGCGTAATCCACTCTTCCATTATGTCCGGGATTTGACCAGATTGGCATCGAGGATGCGCTGGATGTCGCTCTCTCGGAAATAGACCTTGTTACCAATCATCGAGTAGGGGATTTTCCGCTGCCGCCGGTAGTATTGCAGCACCCGTTTCGAGACGCGCAGCATGCCGCATACCTCCTCCTGGGTCAGCCAGCCTCCGGGTTTGCGGGGCATGGTCTTCGTGGCCAGATGGGCCGTCCGGCTCTGAATCCGGTTGACGATTGCCTTCAACTCCTCGAAGGCGGCCGCCTCAATCAGTTTGCATTCCATAGTACACCTTATTATTTACGGGGCTCCGATTCCCGGAACCCGCCCGCAAAATAGGGCGGAATTCCGGAAAAGGTGCCGGGTGTCCTTTACAGACCTCGCATGTCCGACATCGGGCTACAACGCCATGTTTTCGGCGACGGCCTCCATGTCGCGCATGATTGACGAGTCGAGAACCTTCGCATAGCGGCGCGTCATGTTGACGTTGGCATGGCCGAGCATCTTGGCGACGTTGTCGATTGTCGCACCGCTGGCCAGTGTCAGGGTTGCGAACGTATGGCGCGCGCAATGGAAACAAAGTCAAAAAGCATCAAGAAACAGATATGTGCAGGAGAAACGCAACCCGTTGAAAACAAGCGGTTTTTCATCATTCTGCCATATCGTTAAAAAGCAATGCGGTGTGGAATACGGAGAGGTTTCAGTTACCAAAGCGTTAGCCATGCTGTTTCCAAAATCTGACTGGTAACGGTGGGCAAATCAAATACTTTGGTTCCGGCGTGCTTTTCACTGTTCTGCAATGTTTTACAAATCAATGAACGCTTACCCGTGAATTAATTTTGCAACAAAAACAGTAAGCGTATGAAGATTGAGAAATTCAAGGTGCTGCTCTACCTGAAAAGGAGCGTGACGGACAAGTCGGGCAAAGCCCCGATAATGGGAAGAATTACGGTGAACCGGACAATGGCGCAATTCAGTTGCAAGCTCTGCTGTGCGCCGGAATTGTGGAACGCGAGGGAAAGCCGTCTGGACGGCAAGAGCCGGGAAGCGGTGGAGACGAACGCGAGGATAGACAGGCTGCTGATGTCCATAAACACCGCGTTCGACACGCTCGTCAGCCGTAGGAGGGATTTTGACGCGGCGGCGGTCAGGGACTTGTTCCAAGGGGGCATGGAAAACCGCATGACACTCCTGAAACTGCTCGACAGGCATATTGAGGAAATCAAGTCGCTCATCGGGACAGAGTATTCCTCCCGTACCCTGCCGAACTATGTATATACCTGGAGAAGGCTGGCTGAGTTCATCGCCAAGCGGCACAAGGTCGCCGACCTTGCCTTCTGTCAGTTGAACGAGCAGTTCATACGGGAGTTCCAGGAATATGTCGTCATAGAGAACGGGCTGGGCATCGAAACGGTGCGCCACTACCTGTCCGTGTTGAAGAAGGTCTGCCGCATCGCGTTCAAGGAAGGTCATGCGGACATCTGCCACTTCGAGCATTATCCGCTCCCGAGACAGAAGGAGCGTACCCCGAAGGCGTTGAGCCGTGAGGACTTCGAGAGGCTGCGCGACTTGGAGATAGAGGAACACCGCTGGTCGCACAACGTCACCCGCGATCTTTTCCTCTTTGCCTGCTATACGGGCACTTCCTACATTGACGCGGTGTCTGTCACACCAGACAACCTCTCCAAAGACGATGACGGCGCATTGTGGCTGAAATACCAGCGCGGCAAGAACGGCAAGCTCTCCCGTGTGAAGCTGTTGCCCGAAGCCATCGAACTGATTGAGAAATACCGCAGCAAGTCGCGCAAAACGCTGTTTCCCCACATCGAACACGGTGCGTTGATGTGGAATCTTTCAAGCCTGAGGGTCATGGCAGGGATTAAAGGTCCGCTCACCTACCATATGGGGCGGCACTCGTTCTCGACCCTGATAACGCTTGAGAACGGCGTGCCCATCGAAACGGTGAGCAAGATGCTCGGACACTCGGATATCAGCACCACGCAGATATACGCGCGTGCGCCCAGACTGGTCGCTTGATAAATACTTCTGTAGCAAGAAGTTAGGATTGGGTTCAATATAATCCTATCGTCAATCAGCTTATCCGACGGGGAAACCTAACGGGGAGTGTAGCATGCTGATTAAAGCCCTGAGTCTACTAATAGCCAAGTAGCGACTGAAGGGCAAGACGAAACGACATATACAAGGATGAAGCCTTGATTGGTTGAACGATAGTTCGGTGGTACCACATCTTGCAATAGCGGAAGGCTTTTATATACGCTATTTCATAGTACTCTGGCTATTTTGTGCGTTAGTTCAGAGCATTAAGAACCGACTATGACACAGCCGCAATAAGCGGACAAGAACGAAAGTCGCATCCGACAATATGTCACGCTAATAGTTATCAAGTGAAACTAACTGGGGATTGCCTAAGTCAGAACGCCTCAAAGGCTATGAGAGCTGGTCTCTGAATATCTGATATGGCAACGGAGTTCCCATAGTAGTCCGAGCAAGTTAACGGCTTGTACATGGCGAAGGGGAACAGTCCATAACTTTAGTACAAACAAAGGAAAACGTGAGAGACGTATGAGAAATCCCGAGCAAGTATTAAACATTTTAGCTGAACACAGCAACGAGTCAGGTTACAAATACGAACGACTCTATCGTATTCTGTTCAATGAGCAGATGTTCTTAGTCGCATATCAGCGCATTCATGCAAAACCAGGCAATATGACACCCGGTACTGATGGACAGACGGAGGACGGCATGAGCATTGACAAGATACACGCATTAATAGACAGTCTCAAAAGCGAAGTCTATAGGCCTAAACCGGCAAAGAGGGTTTACATACCGAAGAAGAGCGGAAAGTTACGTCCGCTCGGTATCCCTACGTTTGCAGATAAATTAGTGCAAGAGGTAGTGAGAATGGTTCTCGAAGCCATATACGAAGGATATTTTGAACGGACTTCACATGGTTTCAGACCACACAAAAGCTGCCACACGGCACTTAAGAGTCTACAGAATAATTTCAACGGAACAAAGTGGTTCATTGAGGGAGACATAAAAGGTTTCTTTGACAATATCAACCATGGCGTGATGATAGAAATTCTGAGGGAACGCATATCTGACGAACGTTTCCTTCGGTTAATACGTAAATTTCTCAACGCTGGATATTTGGAAGAATGGCACTTCAATAGAACTTATTCGGGTACGCCTCAAGGTGGAATTATCAGTCCAATACTGGCTAATATCTACCTGGACAAGTTCGATAAGTATATGAAGAAGTATGCACAAGATTTCCATAAGGGTAAAGTTAGACACCGCAACAAGGATATCGGCAGACTGAACAATCGAGTTCACTATCTAAAGAAGAGAATGAAGGAGGTGACGGACGTTGATAAATTGGAAGCAATGCGGGAGGAAGTTCGTAATAAGCAACAGCAAATACTGACTATGCCGAGCGGTAACGATATGGATGAGAATTTCCGTAGATTGAATTATGTACGCTACGCTGATGATTTCCTTATAGGGGTCATTGGAAATAAAGCAGAGTGCGAGAAAATCAAGGCGGATGTCACACAATTTATGCAAAAGAAGCTAAAATTGGAAATGTCACAAGAAAAGACCTTGATAACCAACGCACAAGACAGTGCAAAATTTCTCGGCTATGAAATATCAGTCCGTAAAGATTACACAACGCAGAAAAATGCAAGAGGAGAAACTCGTAGACATCGTAATGGTAATGTGATACTACACGTATCACGAGAAGTAATAAAGAAGAAGTTACTGAGTCTTGAAGCCATGAATGTGAAAACACAAAATGGCAAAGAAGTGTGGAGGTCTAAAGGTAGAACATACCTGATAGACAATGAGCCACAAGACATAGTAGCACGTTTCAACACAGAAATCAGAGGATTCTACAACTACTACTCCATTGCAAACAATGCATCGGCACTTGGACGTTCATTTGGATGTATCATGAGGTTCAGTATGCTAAAGACATTTGCGCAAAAACTTAACAGTTCCGTCAGAACCATAACAGACAAGTATCGTGAAGATGATAAATTTGTGGTGTGGTATACGGACAAGAAAGGCGAACGCAAACCAAGGGTGTTTTACAATGAGGGCTTCAAGCGTATTACCGACTTGGGAACTCAAAAATGTGATAACTTGCCCTACTTGTTCAACACTCCATCTATGAGTCTGGTCGAAAGACTGACTGCAAATAAGTGTGAGTTGTGCGGAAAAGAAGGAAATGTTGTGTCACACCACGTCAGGAAACTCTCAGATTTAAGAGGCAAAACCGGATGGGAACGTAAAATGCTCAAAATGCATAGAAAATCTTTAATCGTCTGTGCAGAATGTCATAACATGATTCATGCGGAGAATAGCTAAAATGCCGTTATGGGCGGAGAGCCGTATACATGGAGACGTGTACGTACGGTTCGGAGGCAGGCTGTCGGAAACCTACCACCGTAAGGTGGCATGGCGCCGACAGCCGAGCCTACAGATAACCACGCAGAAGTTAGGTAACGATTTGACGGCTTTCGGTAACCAACTGAACCAGACTTTCGGTAACATCAAAGTGGCAGGGATATGAAACGGACAACAATCACGATGGACGGGTACGGCAGGGTTGCCGTGCCGTCCGATGCCACTAATGTTTGGATGAGCGAAATGGAATTGGTAAGACTGTTCGACGTAATCGCCCCGACACTCCGTGCTGCTATCCGAGCCGTGTACAAAAGCGAAGTGTTGCAACCTTACGATGTTGAAAAGCGTATGAGGCTGCCCAACGGTTATTATGCGGCAACGTATGCCCTACCGATGGTCGTGGCACTTGCCTTCCGTATCAATACACCCAATGCCGCAAGGGTACGCAACGTCCTGTTGGAAAGGCTGTGCTTGCGAAAAGACAGACAAATGCTTTGGCTTTCGTTAGGCAATAGTACAACATGTAAGTGTTAGCGGGTGTAGTTACGTATCAATACGCCCGTGCATTCACACAATGCCATCTGCCCGAAGAAGTATCATTTTTCGCTTCTTCGGGCTTTTTTTTTCGCCTTTGGATAACTGATATTTCCTATTATGCTGTATTTTCTTGTCTGTCAGTTTCTTTTGCGCCGTTCTGCATAGTTTTACTTATCAAGGTTTTAGCCGTCCTGCCGTAGCTTTGCACCCATGTTCAATCCGCCTGCCGACAAGGTGTCGGCGGCACTAAAAACTGTATTTGAGATATGGAAAAGAAAGAAGAATTTATCCGTGTAGGCACAACGCTCTACAAGATTGTGAACCAGCCCTGAATCGACGGCGGCTATGTGAGGAAGCGCATCGCATGGAACTCCGAGACCCTGCGGCAGGACTACGGCAAGGACTACATGGCGGGCATACCGAAGTATGATGGCTTCTGCACCGTACCCGACCATGTGGGCTACAAGCCCATAGTCGGCAAGTTCCTCAACCTCTACGAGCCGATAAGCCATGTTCCCGTGCAGGGCGATTTCCCCTGCATCCGCTCGCTGGTGGAACACATCTTCGGCGAACAGTACGAGTTGGGCATGGACTACCTGCAACTGCTCTACCTTTACCCCGTTCAGAAACTGCCCATCCTGCTGCTCGTGTCCGAAGAACGGAACACGGGCAAAAGCACGTTCCTGAACTTCCTGAAAGCCGTGTTCCAAAACAACGTGACGTTCAACACCAACAAGGACTTCCGCAGCCAGTTCAATTCCGACTGGGCGGGCAAGCTGCTCATCATGGTGGACGAGGTGCTGCTCAACCGCCGTGAGGACAGCGAACGGTTGAAGAACCTCAGCACCACGCTTTCCTACAAGGTGGAGGCGAAAGGCAAAGACCGTGACGAGATAGGCTTCTTCGCCAAGTTCGTGCTTTGCTCCAACAACGAGCGCCTGCCCGTCATCATTGACGCAGGGGAGACACGCTATTGGGTGCGGAAGATTGTGCCGCTGCGGAGTGATGACACTGACTTCCTGCAAAAACTGAAAGCGGAGATACCCACTTTTCTCCATTTCCTGCAACACAGGCAGCTATTCACCGAAAAGGAAAGCCGCATGTGGTTCGACCCGAAGCGGCTGGAAACGGATGCCCTGCGGAAGATAATCCGAAGCAACCGCAACCGTTTGGAGATAGAGATGGCGGAACTGCTGCTCGACATCATGGCAAGCGTGGATGTCAGTTCTGTTTCTTTTTGCCTCAATGACATCATCCCGTTGCTCGTCTGCTCGCAAGTCAAGGTGGAGAAGTCGCAGGTCCGGAAAGTGGTGCAGGAGTGCTGGAAGCTGGCTCCTGCATCCAATTCGCTTTCCTACACGACCTACCAATATGACTACAACCGTGAATGCCGCTACTCACCCGTCAGGAGGATTGGACGCTACTACACGGTAAGCAAATCACAGTTGGAAATGCTCTGATATTTTGATGAAATGATGAAATCATATATAAACATAAAGAATAACAGCGGTTTACATCCTCATCAAACACTCAACAAAAGGATTGGGCTGATGAAAAGAGAAAACGGATACAACCTTACACATCACTTTCCTTTTGGCGAGCGGTTTGATGAAACGCTGATGAAAGGTTATTCTATTAGCTGTCAGTGTATTAGACTATCCAATCATCAATTCATCGGAATTTCACCCCTCAACAAGTCCATCGAGGAAACGGCAGCACCATCCTTGCCTGTATGCCCGTGTGCCGACAGGCAATTATGCCGGCATAACGGCACCGAATATCATGCAAGGCTGGCAAAAAGAAAAAGGCGACCAATGTCCACCGACATCACCGCCGACACCATCGCAGGCTTTTGGGGAAACAAAAAGCCATAGCTCATTAGGACGTTTTCTTCACGCACCGCTGACGCTAATGCTAAAAACACCCCAATGAGCCAGCGGGGTTGCACCCCTCTGGACACCCCCGCTTGCCCCGTGCGGCTATGACCGCAGACAGGCGGACACCGACAAACAAGTTTGTACAACCTCAAAAACAAGAAACGAACATGGGATATATCAGCATCCAAATCAACAAGGCGAAAGGGTCGGCTGACACGGGCGCATCCAATCACATAGAACGCAAGACCACGCCCAAGAACGCAGACCCCACACGCACCCACCTCAACCGTGAGCTGGTGGAGTTTCCCGACGGTGTGGCAGACCGCACCGAGGCGATAAGCCACCGCATCCGCACGGCAGGCATCAAGCGGAAGATAACGCCCGACCAAGTGAGGGCAATCCGCATCGTGCTTTCGGGTACACACGAGGACATGGCGAGGGTGCAGGACGAGGGCAGACTATCCGAATGGTGCGATGACAACCTGCAATGGCTGCACCGCACATTCGGCAGGGAGAACACCGTTTCGGCAGTGCTGCACATGGACGAGCACACGCCGCACATCCACGCAACGGTCGTGCCGATTGTGACGGGAGAGCGCAGGAAAGCAAGGAAGAAGCAGACGGAGGGCAAACGCACCTACCGCAAGAAAGCCGACGCCGTGCGCCTGTGCGCCGATGACCTCCTGACCCGAGAAAGGCTTGCCGCCTACCACGACAGCTATGCCGCAGCGATGTCGAAGTACGGCTTGCAGCGTGGCATACGGGGTTCAGAAGCACGGCACACCACCACCGCCCAATACTACCGTGACTTGAAACGGCAGACGGGAGAGCTTGAAGCCAACATGCGGCAGTTGCAGGACGAGCAACAGCAGGCGGAAAGGCAACTTGACGAAGTGCGGAAGGAAATCAAGTCGGAGAAGCTGGAAGCCGCCAAGACCGAGGCAAAAGCTGCACTTGTGGCAAAGGTCGGTTCTCTTTTGGGAAGCGGCAAATTGAAAGAGCTTGAAGCCGACAACCGCACCTTGCAAGGCGAGGTCGCCGCTCGTGATGAGAGCATTGAGTTGTTGCAACAACAGATGGAGCGGCAGCAGGAGGAACACAGCCGCCAGCTTATGGAACTGCAATCCAAGCACCGCAGGGAAATGGCGGACAAGGAAACGGCACACCAAAAGGAAGTGTCATTCCTGAAATCTATCATCCAGAAAGCCAAGAAATGGTTTCCGTTGTTCCAAGAGTTGGTGTATATGGAGGAGTTCTGCCTCAAAGTCGGCTTCAACGAGAGGCAGACCGCCACGCTCATCAGCGGCAAGCCGTTGTTCTACGAAGGCGAACTCTATTCGGAGGAACACAGGAGGAAGTTCATGACCGAAAGGGCTGGTTTCCAAGTGGTGAAAGACCCGGCGGACAAATCCAAACTCGCACTTGCAATCAATGGGCAAGTGATTGGCGAATGGTTCAAGGAACAGTTCGACAGGCTGTTTTCATCCATTCGGAAGACGGTTATATCGCCTCGTAAAAACAAAGGAATAGGGTTGTAAATCTGACCAATGATAATCAATGTATCCTTGGTCTCGGATAACAGTCAGGATTTTCCCCAAAGCATTCTCTCCTGACAGCGTATAATGACAATGTTCCAATAGCGCCTGCTCATATACATCCTGCACCTTTTCCACTATTGCTTCCCACTTTTTCAGTTTCTGTTCCTGCCGCTTTTGAGCTGATTCTGTACGAGGCTTTTTTAACGCAGCCTCCTTCTTCTTTCCTTTATTCAGGTTTTCTGTAATAAATTGCTGAACGCTCTTTCTTGTTTGCTTGATTAAATCACGTTTTTGCAGGTCCTGACATCCCCATCTCAAGGCGGAATCTGAAGTGTTCTGCATCGTCGTATCTTCAACAATGATTTTCCCCTTTGTCTTATTGAGTAGGGTCCTGAATCCTTCGTTTTGTTGATACTTAAGATTGATAATATATTTCATTACCTCAATATCAAAATAGTTATCTCGCCATTGGGGGTACCGGTATGGTTCATATTCCTTAGAGTTAATGAATATCTTTTTGCACCACATTGCGTTTTCATATTCTAAAATCTCTTTTTGTAAATCAGGATGCCCCGAAAAACGCAAGGCAATGAACAAATGCTCTGACGTGTAACAATGATGCCCGAACAAATCAACAGGGTAAGCAGTACTCATATTTGAGAAGGCTCCATACTTACCCGACAGCTTCGAGAAGGGTATTATAGGGACAGTCGTTTAATTCCGTCATTATGAGTCAATCGGCAGACTGTCCCGGTA